>Ga0138256_10005656_pt1 | contig 13216 bp, 11 predicted proteins | sample KNB2016incub_MG_FD_105486 | JGI IMG/M metagenome (GOLD analysis project Ga0138256, IMG submission 105486) | Active sludge microbial communities from wastewater in Klosterneuburg, Austria - KNB2014incub_MG | ecosystem: Engineered > WWTP > Activated sludge > Unclassified | place: Austria...
ACCGGCTTCGACATCATCTTCTTCTGGGTCGCGCGCATGGTGATGATGACCCTGAAGTTCATGGACGAGGTGCCGTTCCGCAAGGTCTACGTCACCGGGCTGATCCGCGACGAGCACGGCCAGAAGATGTCCAAATCCAAGGGCAACGTCATCGACCCGCTCGACCTGATCGACGGCATCGGCATCGAGGAACTGGTCGCCAAGCGCACCGCGGGCATGATGCAGCCGCAGCTCGCCGAGAAGATCGCCAGGGCCACGCGGCGCGAATACCCCGAAGGCATCCGCGCCCACGGCACCGACGCGCTGCGCTTCACGCTGTGCGCGCTGGCCTCCACGGGACGCGACATCAAGTTCGACATGGGCCGCCTCGAGGGCTACCGCAACTTCTGCAACAAGCTGTGGAATGCCGCGCGCTTCGTGATGATGAACACCGAGGGCAAGGACTGCGCCACGGCGCCGGACGCCGATTTCACGCTGGCGCTGCCCGATCGATGGATCCTCTCGCGCCTGCAGCAGACCATCGCGGAGATCGAGCGCGCGATCGCGGGCTTCCGATTCGACCTCGCCTCGCAGGCGCTCTACGAGTTCACCTGGAACGACTACTGCGACTGGTACCTGGAGCTCAGCAAGCCGCTGCTCGCCGCCAGCGCCGAGCCGCGCCAGGCACGCGGCACGCGGCGCACGCTGCTCGGCGTGCTCGAGACGGTGCTGCGGCTCGCGCACCCGTTCATCCCGTTCATCACCGAGGAGATCTGGCAGCGCGTGGCGCCGCTCGCGGGACGTGCGGGCGCGACCATCATGCTGGCGCCGTATCCGCAGGCCGAGGTGTCGCTGCTCGACGAGGCCGCGAGCGCCGACATCGAGTGGCTGAAGCAGGTGATCGTGGCGGTGCGCAACATACGCGGCGAGCTCAACATCGCGCCGGGGCGCCAGCTGCCGCTGCTCGCGCGCAACGGCAGCGACGAGGACCGCCGCCGCATGACCGAGCACCGCGACCTCCTGCACGCCCTGGCGAAACTCGGTGGCAGCACCTGGCTCGACGGCGAGGAAGCTCCGCCGTCGGCGGCGCAGGTCGTCGGACAACTCGAACTGCTGGTACCGCTGGCAGGCCTGATCGATGTCGCAGCCGAGCGCGGGCGCCTGGCTCGCGAGGGCGACAAGCTCGGCAAGGAAGTCGAGCGCCTGGCCGCCAAGCTCGACAACCCCGGCTTCACCGCCAAGGCCCCGGCCGAGGTGGTTGCCAAGGAGCGCGCGCGGCTCGCCGAGATCAGCGCCCAGCGCGACACGCTGCTGGCGCAGCTGGAGAGCCTGCAGGGCGTCTCGTAGGTCCGGCTTCAGAGGGTGTCGCAAAGGCCATCAGGATGCGGGCGAACGGCGTGGTGCGTCGCTGGCTGCGCTGCCCGCCATTGTCCTGCGGGGCACGCACGAGTACGTCCCTGTAGCTCCGCGCCGCGTCCTGCGGCGCAAGGCCCCGCAAGCCAACAGCGGGCAGCACAGCCGCTCGGTCGAGCGCATGCCGCATCGGGCAGATCCGGGAATGCGCGTCTTTTTGGAGGGGTTCCACCACCGCGAGGGGCCCGAGCGCAGTCGGCCGGCACCATCAGTTGACACGGTTCATGAATCGCCCGGCGCGATACTCGCGCAGGATCTCGCCGACCTGCCCGACCAGGCGCTGGCGCGCCTCCCGGCTCGCCCAGGCGACGTGTGGCGTGATGATCAGGTTGGGCAAGCCGGCGTTGAGCAGCGGCGAATCGGCACGCGGGGGCTCGCATTCCAGCGTATCGAGCGCGGCACCGCCGAGACGCCCGGCGCGCAGCGCATCGAGCAGGGCGTGTTCGTCGACAATACCGCCGCGCGCGGTGTTGATCAGCAGCGCCGTCGCTCGCATGCGCGCGAGCTCCGGTGCGCCGATCAGGCCTCGCGTCGCCGGGGTCAGGGGACAGTGCAGGCTGATCACGTCTGCCCAGGGCAGCATCTGCGCGAGCGGCATGCGCGCATGGTCCTGCGCATCCGCGTAGCGGCGTCCCGGCAACGCCGCGAGCGCCACCTGCATGCCGAAGGCGCGCGCCAGTCGCGCCACCTCGCGCCCCAGTTCACCATAGCCCACGATGCCGATGCGCCGGCCCCCGAGTTCCAGCGTCGGGTGCCCGGGCACGCAGAAGAACGGACTGCGGCTCCAGGTACCGTCGCGGGCCGAACGTTCGGCGGGCAGCAGGCTTCGGGCCAGCGCGAGCAGCAGCAGCATCGTGTGCTGTGCCACCGAGGCGGTGGCGTAGGCGCGCGCGTTGCACACCGCGATGTCATGGCGCGTGGCGGCCGCGAGATCGACGTTGTTGGTGCCCGTGGCCATCACGACGACCAGGCGCAGGCGCCGCGCGCCAGCCAGCGAATCTGCGGCCAGCGGCACCTTGTTGCTGAGCACCACCTCGGCATCGCGGATCCGCGGCGCGACCTCCGCGGCGGGCGTCGCCTCGTGGCACACCCAGGGACCGGGAAGCGACAGGACGGGGCCGAGGTCCACGTCCTCGCCCAGGCTCGCCGCATCCAGGATCACGCTCCGCATCACCGCCGCCCCCGCCGTCCCCGCACCCGTTGTCCGCGCGATGGTAGCGCAGCGCCGCGCGTTGCGGCTCCCCCGTTGCGTCGCGCGCAACAACCGCAGTGTACGAGGGGAATTGTTCGTGCAATGACGCCGCTCCCGGTGCGATGAATTGCCGCTGAATCTTGCTAAGATCCGCTCCGAGGTCGCCACCGTCGCGCAACCGGACGCCACTCGCAGTGACAAAAGCTGCAGAAGTTCCCCGGAATGTCACGCCTTCCCGCGAAGCTTGACCTAAGTCATGGCCTGCAGGCCGCGCGGGCAAGGAGAATTGGCACGGTTTCGCTCTCGCTATCGCGGGTTCTCCCATCCGGGGGCCGGACTCCTCGAACCACAGCACTATCTGGAAAGCGCAATGACTCATCCCGACGCAACTGAACATCCGGTGTACAACTACAAGGTGGTCAGGCAATTCGCCATCATGACCGTGGTCTGGGGCATCGTCGGGATGCTGGTCGGCGTGCTCATCGCCGCCCAGCTCGCCTATCCGGCGCTGAACTTCGACCTGCCCTGGCTCAGCTTCGGGCGCCTGCGTCCGCTGCACACCAACGCCGTGATCTTCGCCTTCGGCGGTTCTGCGCTCTTCGCCAGCTCGCTGTACGTCGTGCAGCGTACCTGCCAGGCACGGCTGATCTCCGACGGACTCGCGAGCTTCGTGTTCTGGGGCTGGCAGCTCGTGATCGTGCTGGCCGCCGTGACGCTGCCGCTGGGGTACACCTCCTCCAAGGAATACGCCGAGCTGGAGTGGCCGATCGACATCCTGATCGCGGTGGTATGGGTGGCCTACGCGATCCTCTACTTCGGCACCATCATGAAGCGCAAGATGTCCCACATCTACGTGGCGAACTGGTTCTTCGGCGCCTACATCATCACGATCGCGGTGCTGCACATCGTCAACAGCGCGGCGGTGCCGGTCAGCCTGACCAAGTCCTACTCCGCCTATTCCGGCACCATCGACGCCATGGTGCAGTGGTGGTACGGCCACAACGCGGTGGGTTTCTTCCTCACGGCGGGCTTCCTCGGCATCATGTACTACTTCGTGCCCAAGCAGGCCGAGCGCCCGGTCTACTCCTACCGTCTCTCGATCGTGCACTTCTGGGCCCTGATCGCGATCTACATGTGGGCCGGCCCGCACCACCTGCACTACAGCGCGTTGCCGGACTGGGCGCAGAGCCTCGGCATGGTGATGTCGCTGATCCTGCTGGCGCCGAGCTGGGGTGGCATGATCAACGGGATGATGACGCTCTCCGGCGCGTGGCACAAACTGCGCTCGGATCCCACGCTGCGCTTCCTGGTCGTGTCACTGTCGTTCTACGGCATGTCGACATTCGAAGGCCCGATGATGTCGATAAAGACCATCAACGCGCTGTCGCACTACACGGACTGGACCATCGGGCACGTGCATTCCGGCGCGCTCGGCTGGGTGGCGATGGTATCGATAGGCGCGATGTACCACCTGATCCCGGTGCTGTTCGGCCGCAAGGACATGCACAGCATCAAGGCCATCAACGCGCACTTCTGGCTGGCCACGATCGGCACCGTGCTGTACATCGCCTCGATGTGGGTGAACGGCATCATGCAGGGCCTGATGTGGCGCGCCTACAACAACGACGGCACCCTGACCTACAGCTTCGCCGAATCCGTGCTCGCGAGCCATCCGGGCTACATCGTGCGCCTGATCGGCGGTGCGATGTTCTTCCTGGGCATGCTGATCATGGCCTGGAACACCTGGAAGACGGTGTCACCCGGCACCGCCCCCGTCACCAACGCGCAAGCTCAGCCCGCCTAAGGAGCGCGACCCATGCAGCATGAGAAGATTGAAAAGAACATTGGCCTGATGATCGTGCTGATCATCGTGGCCATCAGCTTCGGCGGTCTGGTGGAGATCGTGCCGTTGTTCTTCCAGAAGCAGACCACGGAACCGGTGGCGGGCCTCAAGCCGCTGACCGGGCTGCAGCTCGAAGGCCGCGACATCTACATCCGCGAGGGCTGCAATGTCTGCCACTCGCAGATGATCCGCCCGTTGCGCGCCGAAACGGAACGCTACGGTCATTTTTCGGTCGCCGGCGAGTTCGTCTACGATCACCCGTTCCTGTGGGGATCCAAGCGCACCGGGCCGGACCTGGCGCGTGTCGGCGGCCGCTACAGCGACGACTGGCACCGGGCGCACCTCTACGACCCGCGTAGCGTGGTGCCGGAATCGGTCATGCCGTCCTACCCGTGGCTGTTCGAGAACACGCTGGACGGCAAGGACACGCCGGCCAAGATGCGCGCGCTGCGTCTCGTGGGCGTCCCGTACACCGACGAAGACATCGCCGGCGCCGAGAAAGCCGTGGCCGGCAACAAGGAGATCGACGCCGTCGTGGCCTACCTGCAGCAGCTCGGCACGCTGCTCAAGAGCACGCGCTGAGTCGCCCCGATGGACAGGGGTGACCTGCTCGGGGTAGCCACGATACTGGCGATGATCGCGTTCCTTGGCGTGTGCGTATGGGCCTGGAGCGGCAAACGCAAACAGCGGTTCGACGAGGCGGCAAACCTGCCCTTCGCCGACGATGACCTGGACGGAACCAAGAAGGGTAGATCCGATGACTAGTTTCTGGAGCGCTTACATTATCGTCCTCACGGCGATCACGATCGTCGGGACTTACTGGCTGCTGTTCGGCAACCGCTCGCGACCGTCGGACTCGGAGGCCAAGACGGGCCACGTCTACGACGGCATCGAGGAATACGACAACCCGCTGCCGGCATGGTGGCTCTACATGTTCGTGATCACCGGTGTTTTCGGCGTCGGCTACCTGGTGGCTTTCCCGGGTCTGGGGAACTTCCAGGGCCTGCTCGGCTGGAGCCAGGAGGGCCAGTGGAAGCGCGAGGTGCAGCGCGCCGAAGCGCGTTTCGAGCCGGTGTTCGCGGCCTACCGCGACAAGAGCATCGAGCAGATCGCCGCCGACCCGCAGGCCGTGCGCATGGGCCAGCGCCTGTTCGCCAACAACTGCTCCGTCTGCCACGGTTCGGACGCGCGCGGCAGCGTCGGTTTCCCGAACCTGACCGATGCGGACTGGCTCTACGGCGGCTCGCCCGAGGCCATCCATGCCACGCTGGTGAACGGCCGCCAGGCGGCGATGCCGCCGTGGGAAGCGGCACTCGGGGACCAGGGCGTGACCAACGTCGCGCATTACGTGCGCACGCTGTCGGGTGCCGAGCCCGCCAGTGCCGAGAGCGCGGCCGGCGAGGCACAGTTCAAGATGTTTTGTGTGGCCTGCCATGGTGCCGACGGCAAGGGCAACCAGATGCTGGGCGCGCCCAACCTGGCAGACAACATCTGGCTGTACGGCGGCGACCTGGAAACGATCAAGCACGCGTTGCGCAAGGGCCGCAACGGCCAGATGCCCGCCTTCGGCGAGCAGCTCAGCGAGGACAAGATCCGCCTGCTGACGGCTTACGTCTACAGCCTGTCGAGCCAATGACGGCGCGGCGGCGCCCGCACGACGCCGCCTGCCCAGCCCGAACCGCGCCGGCTCTGCCGGCGCGATTTTTTTCACTCACGCGAGCGGTACGGCGATGACGGACCAACGGATACCGGTGATAGAGGTAACCCCGCCTTCCGAGGTCGGGGAGATCGACCTCTACCAGAAGCGCGAGCGTATCTACACGCGCAAGGTCGAGGGCTTTTTCCAGCGGCTGCGGCTCTACACGGGCTGGCCGCTGCTGATCCTCTATTTCGGCGCGCCGTGGTTCAACTGGGACGGTCGGCAGGCGATCCTGTTCGACCTGCCCGCGCGCAAGTTCCATATCTTTGCCGTCACCTTCTGGCCGCAGGACTTCCCGCTGCTCGCGTGGCTGCTGATGATCGCCGCCTTCGGCCTGTTCACCGTGACGGTCTTCGCCGGGCGCGTGTGGTGCGGCTACACCTGCCCGCAGACCGTGTGGACCAGCATCTTCATGTGGGCAGAGCAGGTCAGCGAAGGCACGCGCAACCAGCGCATCAAGCTCGACCAGGGGCCGTGGACGGTCAACAAGGTCTGGCGCAAGTCGCTGAAACACGGGATGTGGTTCGGCTTCGCGGCGTTTACCGGCATCACCTTCGTCGGCTATTTCACCCCCATCCGCGCGCTGGTCATCGATCTGCCGCTCGGGCAGGCGGGCATGTGGGCCAACCTGTGGACGCTGTTCTTTACGTTGGCCACCTACATCAACGCGGGCTGGCTGCGCGAGCAGGTGTGCATGTACATGTGCCCCTATGCGCGCTTCCAGTCGGTGATGTTCGACCACGAGACGCTGGTCGTCTCGTACGACCGCAAGCGCGGCGAACCGCGCGGATCGCGCAAGCGGGAGGCGGACCCGAAAGCACTCGCCCTCGGCGACTGCATCGACTGCGAGCTCTGTGTGCAGGTCTGCCCGACCGGCATCGACATCCGCAACGGCCTGCAGTACGAGTGCATCACCTGCGCGCTGTGCATCGACGCCTGCGACTCGGTGATGGACAAGATGAACTACCCGCGCGGGCTGATCCGCTACACCACCGAAAACGCGCTCGATGGCAAGCCCAGCCGCATCATGCGTCCGCGCCTCGCCGGCTATTCGCTCGCCGTGCTGGTACTGACCAGCCTGTTCCTCAGCGTGCTGTTCAATCGCATCCCGGTGGGCATCGATGCGATCCGCGAGCGCGGCCAGCTGTTTCGCGAAGTCGACGGCGGCCTGGTCGAGAACGTCTACACGCTGAAGATCCGCAACATGGGCGAGAAGGAAATGAGCTACCGCATCGCGGCCAGCGGTATCGAGGGCGCCAGCATCGTGGGGCCGACCCGCGTGACCATACAGTCCGGTGACGTGCTGGCCCTGCCCATCGCGCTGCAGGTGCCACGCGAGAGCCTGCAGGGCAACAGCAACGCGGAAGTGCGGTTCACCGTCAAGGCCGTCGGCCAGGGCGGGATCCAAGACACCGCCGAGAGCCGCTTCCTCGGCCCGGGTCCTGCGCGATGAACGAATCCGCCCCGTGGTACCGCCAGGGTTGGCCGTGGTTCCTGATCCTGCTGCCGCTGACGGTGGTGATCGCCTGCTTCGTGACGCTCTACCTGGCGCTGAGCACCGACGAGGCCCTGGTGCGCGACGACTATTACAAGGAGGGGCTGGCGATCAACCAGCGCCTGGAGGCTGAGGCCAACGCCCGTGCGCGCGGCATCGAGGCCCAACTGCGCTACGACGCCGCCACGCTCGCGATCGAACTGCAAATCGCCGCCGCCCCGGCACCGGAACTCACGCTGACCATCGTGCATCCGACCGACGACGAGCGCGACCAGGCGGTGGTGCTGCAGGCGGCGGGAAACGGACTCTACCGCGGCAAGGTCGGCGCGGCGCTCGACGGCAAACGCTACATCCTGCTGGAACACGAGGATGGGCCGCAGGGCGCGTGGCGCCTGCGCGGTACGTTCGTTCCAGGCAGCGAATCCCTCACAAGCCTGCGCCTGGACGCCGACTGAGGACATGACCGTCGCCTGTTTCCACTGCGGCCTGCCGGTGCCTCCCGGCAGCCGCTTCCTAGCCGACATCGACGGCGAATCCCGCGCGATGTGCTGCGCCGGCTGTGCGGCGGTCGCGAGCCTGATTGCCGGCAGCGGTCTCGCTGGCTACTACCGTCATCGTGACACTGCCGCCGCGGCTCCTGCCGATGCGGGTGCCGGTGCCGCGGAGTACGCCGTTTTCGATGCCGAGGATGCGCAGGGCGACTTCGTGCTGCACGAGGATGACGGCTATTGCCGCGCCCAGCTCGCGATCGACGGCATCAACTGCGCCGCCTGCACCTGGCTCATCGAGCATCACCTGCAGCGTCAGCCCGGCGTGGCGGCCATCAGCGTGAACCTGGCAGAGCAGCGCGCCAGCGTGCGCTGGCGCCCGGGGGAGCTGCCGCTCAGCCAGCTGATGGGCCGCATCCGCGAGCTGGGTTACCGTCCCTACCCTTTCCTCGCCTCCGGGCGCGCGGAGACCCAGCGCGCGGAGAACCGCAGCGCACTAAAGCGCATGGGCCTCGCGGGCATCGTGCAGATGCAGATCGGCATGTTCGCGATCGCGCTCTACGCCGGCGATTTCGCCGGCATGGAAGCGGATTACCGCGCCTACCTGCGCTGGGCGAGCCTGGTGCTCTGCGTGCCGGTGGTCGCCTACTCCAGCGCGCCCTTCTTCAGCGGGGCGCTGCGCGGCCTGCGCCACGGAGCCCCGGGCATGGACCTGCCGATCGCGCTCGCGATCGCGCTCGCCTTCGGTGCCAGCGTGTGGTTCACCGTCGCGGGCGGCGGCGCGGTCTACTACGACTCGGTGGCGATGTTCACCTTCTTCGTGCTGCTGGGGCGCTACCTGGAAATGCGTGCGCGGCACCGGGCGGGACTCGCCGGCGGCACCATGCTTTCGCTGGTGCCGGCCGCCGCCACGCGCGTGCTGGAGGGCGGCGAACGCCACGAACTGGTGCCCGTCGGCAGGTTGCGTCCCGGCGACCTGGTCCTGATCCGGCCCGGCGAGGCGATCCCGGCCGACGGCGCCGTGCTCGGCGGCGAGAGCAGCGTCGACGAGTCGAGCATCAGCGGCGAGTCGCTGCCGGTGGCGAAGGCCGCCGGCGACAGGGTGAGCGCCGGCACGCTGAACACCGACGGCTCGCTCACCGTGCAGGTGCAGGCGACCGGAATGAACTCGCGCCTCGGCGCGATTCTCGCGCTGGTCGATCGCGCGCAGCAGGAAAAGCCCGCGATCGTGCAGCTGGCGGACCGCTCTTCGCGCTGGTTCGTGCTCGCGGTGATACTTGTGTCCGTGCTGACAGGGCTGTGGTGGCTGCAGCACGAGCCGGCGCGCGTCGTGGAGATCGTGCTCTCGGTGCTGGTGGTGAGCTGCCCCTGCGCCCTGTCGCTCGCGACACCGGCCGCGATGACGGCAGCCACAGCGGCGTTGCGCGCGCGCGGCTTCCTGGTCACCCGCGGCCATGCGCTGGACGGGCTGGCCGCAGCCGATACCGTGGTATTCGACAAGACCGGGACCCTCACGACCGGCGAGGTGAAACTGGCCGAGGTGCGCACAACCGGCGAGCGCGACGCGGCGAGCTGCCTGCGCATCGCCGCGAGCCTCGAGGCACTGTCCGAGCACCCGATCGCCGCCGCCTTCGCGGAGCAGGCGCGCGACCCGGTGGAGGCCTTTCGCGCCCATCCCGGCGGCGGGCTGGAAGGCGTGATCGACGGCCGATGCTACCGGCTGGGACGTCCGGGCTTCGCGCTGGCAGGCGATGCGCCCGCCCCGCCAGAGGTCGGCAAATGGATCCTGCTGGCCTGCGACGGGCAGGCCCTGGCCTGGTTCCGGCTCACCGACACCCTGCGCGCCGACGCCACCGGGGCGATCGCGGCGCTGCGCCGGGCCGGCCTCGGCGTGGCACTGCTCAGCGGCGACGCGGCGGGCGAGGTGCAACGCGTCGCCACGCAGCTCGGCGTCGATGAATGGCGCGCCGGCTGCGTTCCCGAGCAGAAGCTCGCTGCCGTGCGTGAGCTGCAGGCGAGCGGGCGGCGCGTGGTGATGGTCGGCGACGGCATCAACGACGTCGCGGTGCTGGCCGGTGCCGCAGTCTCGATCGCGATGGCCAACGCCGCCGACGTCACCCGTGCCAACGCCGACTGCATGCTGCTCGCGGGCGATCTGCGGCGCATCCCGGACGCGATCCTGATGGCGCGACGCGCCCGTCACGTCATCCGCCAGAACATTGCCTGGGCCATCGTGTACAACTTCGCCGCGGTGCCGTTCGCCGCCGCGGGCCTGGTGCCGCCGTGGCTGGCGGCCATCGGCATGTCGGCGAGCTCGCTGGTGGTGATTGCCAACGCGCTGCGCCTGCGCAACGATGCGCCTGCCAGCACTTCGCTCAGGCCCGCGGGCGCCAATGGATAGCATCTACGTACTGATACCGGTCACGACCATCCTGCTCGGGCTGGCCGTCGCCGCCTACCTGTGGTCGGTGAACAGCGGACAGTTCGACGATCTCGACAAGGCCTCGCAGAGCATCCTGTTCGACGATACCGACACCGTGGCGCCAAACGACGAAGCGCCCGCGACGCCGCCGCCCGCCGCGGACGGAGAACGTCCTTGACACCGGATCCCGGGATACTTTCCGCGCTGCTGCTGGGCCTGCTGGGCAGCACGCATTGCATCGGCATGTGCGGCGGCATCAGCGGCGCGCTGGCCTTCGCGCTCGGCCCGGACCTGCGCCCCGCGCAGCGCTACATGCTGCTCACCGGCTACAGCCTCGGGCGCATCATGAGCTACGCCGTCATGGGGGCGCTCTTCGCGGGTGCGGCCGGCGGGCTCGCGGGCGACGGGGGGATGCGCGTGCTGCGCATCGTCGCCGGCGTGCTGCTGGTGCTGATGGGCTGCTATCTGGCGGGCTGGCTGAACGCGCTGGCGCTGCTGGAACGCGCGGGTCACGGTGCGTGGCGGCACGTGCAGGGCATGGCCGCACGGCTGATGCCGGTCGACCGGCTGCACAAGGCGCTGTTGGCAGGCATGGCCTGGGGCTGGCTGCCCTGCGGCCTGGTGTACAGCACGCTGACCTGGGCGGGAACCTCTGGGAGCGCGGCGCGGGGTGCGCTGCTGATGCTGGCCTTCGGCCTGGGAACCTTGCCGGCAGTCGTCGCGAGCGGCGCCCTGGCGAATGAACTCAGGGCGCTGCTGCAACGCCGCGGATTACGGGTAATCGCGGGACTGCTGGTGATCGCTTTCGGGGTGTGGACCCTGGCCATCGCGTTGCCGCACGGCCAGGATCCTCACGCCCAGCACCATCACCACTGAGCGGATGGATCAGAAGCGGTAACCAAGGCCCAGCGTGTAGACCCAGGGATCCACGTCGACGTCCACCTTTGCCGCGCCGAGCGCGGTGTCCACCTCGGCATCGGTGCTGATGTCGATGTAGTAGGCACCGGCATGCAAGGACCAGCAGTCGTTGAGCATGTAGTCCATGCCGACGCGACCAGCGAGACCCCACGAGTCATCGAGACTCAGATTGTCGGCACCGAGCGCATTCTGCGCTTCACGGCTGACATCCTCGTCGAAGAATACGGTGTAGTTGACACCGAGGCCGATGAAGGGCTGAAACTTCGAACTGGCCGGCATCGGGTACCACAGCGCGCTCAGCGTCGGGGGCAGGTGCTTGATCTCGCCCAGGTCGACATCATTCAGGCCGTACCTGCTCAGGCCACCGGTGCTGACGGTGTGCTCGAACGGGGTTGCCGCGAGCAGTTCGACCCCGACATGGCTCGAAGCCATGTAGGTCACGTTCAGCAGCAACTGCGTGTCTGCGTCCACGTCCACCTGCGTGCCGCCGAGGCGGCTGCCCTCGACGCTGAGGTTGCTGCTGTCGTCATTCGGATCAACGTTCACGAGACCGCCGCGCACGATCCAGTCGCCCGCCTCGTACGCGCTCGCGGCTCCCGATACCAGCATCGCCGCTGCGAGCAGGCTGATTTTCGTTACTTTCTTCATGGTTGCACTCCTGTTTACTCCAACACTCAAAAACCACGGCGCAATTGTAGTCGCCTCCGACAATACGGATTTGACCTTCGTCAAGATTCACGAAACGCCGTCAGATCACGGCAATATTCCCGCCCGCGCAATGCGTTGACGTGCATCAACGCGCCCCGGGAATCGCCGAGTAAACTGCTCGGCAATGGCAGGCCCCGCCCGAGGCGCGACACGCACGGATTACGGAAGACGGAACATGGACATCCAACTCGCCAGGCACGGATTCGACGACCGCATACGCTGGGATCCCGCCCTGATCCGCAAGTACGACGTGCCCGGTCCGCGCTACACGTCCTACCCGACCGCGTTGCAGTTCACCGACGGTTTCGGCGCGCGCGAATACGAGCAGTACCTGCTCGAGCGTCCCCCGGTCATCGGCCCGCTGTCGCTGTACGTGCATATCCCGTACTGCCGCAACATCTGCTACTACTGCGCCTGCAACAAGATCGTCACCCGCGATGCAGCCGTTGCCGAGCGCTACATCGTCGCGGTGGAGAAGGAGATTGCGCTGCTCTCGCGCCATTTCGACCGGCGCCGCCGCGTGACCCAGCTGCACTGGGGCGGCGGCACGCCAACCTTCCTCAGCCCGGCCGAGCTCACCCGGCTGATGCACGGGCTGGCGAAGCATTTCTCGCTGATCGACGCGCCCGAGCGCGAGTACTCGATCGAGATCGACCCGCGCTCCGTGGACACGGGCACGATCGCATTGCTCAAGGGCCTCGGCTTCAACCGCGTCAGCATGGGCATCCAGGACTTCGACCCGGCCGTGCAGCGCGCCGTCAACCGCATCCAGCCCTTCGACATGGTCGAGAACCTGGTCGACGCGGTGCGCGAGCACCGTTTCAAGTCGCTGAGCTTCGACCTGATCTACGGCCTGCCGCTGCAGAGCCCGGCCTCGATGGAGCAGACACTGGCGAAAGTGCTGGCGCTCGATCCGGACCGAGTGTCCTGCTACAGCTATGCGCACCTGCCCGAAATCTTCAGCAGCCAGCGCAGCATCGATCGCATGGCGTTGCCGAGCGCCGACGAGAAGCTCGAGGTGCTGCACACCATCATCGACACGCTGACCGACGCCGGCTA
>Ga0138256_10005657_pt1 | contig 13216 bp, 14 predicted proteins | sample KNB2016incub_MG_FD_105486 | JGI IMG/M metagenome (GOLD analysis project Ga0138256, IMG submission 105486) | Active sludge microbial communities from wastewater in Klosterneuburg, Austria - KNB2014incub_MG | ecosystem: Engineered > WWTP > Activated sludge > Unclassified | place: Austria...
AAAGAAATAATGATAGAATCCTGTGAGCATAGCTTCAACCGTATCGCCATGCCTAGTAAATGCCGATTCGAGTGAATTTTCCTTGCTGTAATGCGTTTTGAAAAATTCGATGAAATAAAGCAGATCAGTTGCGTTGAAAGTCCGGTGTTTGAAGGAGAGCAGGGATTGCAGTTCTTTCTTACTATGCTGCAGACAGAATGCATGCGGGGCATGATCCATCAGCTGCATCAGTTCTTTGGATTTATTGATGATGGTGGTTCGGTTGCCCCAGGCAAATATGGCCGCAAAGAAACCGGCGATTTCCCGGTCCTGTTTTTTATTGTATAGATGCGGAACAGCAACAGGATCAAAAGCAATAAAGGAAGGCTGATTGTATTCCTCAGCCTTCCTGTCGAGCAGTTCTTTTATTTTTTTCTGATGCATACTTACAGTAGTCCTGCAAGTATAGCCTAATTCCTTTAATGCTTAACGCGGAATCACGGCGCCACTGCCTGAAATATTGGTAGTGATAACCGGTGTACCATGATAGTACACATTTCCACTACCGGCAATCCGTACTTTCAGCGTTGTATTGGCCGTGATCTCGGTATTGCCACTACCGGAAGTATTGGTCTCTGCTTTATCTGCCACCATATTCAGTGCCCTGATATTGCCACTCCCGTCAATCGTTGCATAAAAATTACTGCAGCTCCCGGTACTAAATTCGATATTGCCTGATCCTGTAACACGGGCATTGAAGTCTGTTACCGAAGGGAAACTACCGCTGGTACTGATATTACCTGATCCTGCCAGGCTAAGTCCATTCAATGAAGGCAAGGTGACAAAGACTTCTGTGTTGTCGTTTTTTACATTGACCCCCTCTCTATAACCCAGTTGCAGGGTATTGTTCACCAGTTTGGTTTCGTAATAAGGAAGGAGATTGCTGTATCCCTTTACTTCCACTTTAAAAGCTGCGCCCGGCGAAACATAGATATTGGTGCTGCCAGCAGTAGAGATCGCTGTAAATCCGCTGATATTCCTGTTTTCTGTCGTAGTGGAACCATGTCCGCTGATTCTTTCTTTTGAACAGGAACTGAATGCCAAAATGGCTGAAATCACTGTGATGCCTAATCCTCTTTTCATAAATGCTTGTTTAAATGTTTGAAATTGTTTTCATGACTATGGGGCAAAAATAGAACCCGTAAAAGGGGGTCCTTTGATGAAGCAGGTAGATGGAAGCCTGAAAGACTGAAATCTTTCATCGGAATAGGAAAATTCCGCGTCGAAATTTCAGCGAAATCAGGGATTGAGCCATTCTTTGAAGGCGGCAGCTCGTTTTTGGCTGATGATCACCTCTTCTTCCTGTGGTGGATGAAGGTGCAGGGCCAGTTTACCATTCTCTTCGTTGGTGAAATAATGGCAGGCCTTGATATTGATAATATACTGCCGGTTGGCCCGGAAGAAAAGGGATTCTTCAAGCAGTTTGGCCAGTTCGTCCAGACTATGGTTCAGCAGATAAGTATCGGACTGAAATGTTTTGAGGGTGGTATAATTGCCCGTCTTGTAAAAGCAGGCAATATTTTCAACGGGTATCGGGATATTCTTATTGCCTGATACGGCTACCAGTAAACGGATTTTTCCCTGTCCCTGGTTTTGAGGAATGAGTTCTGCCTCCTCTGCTTCAAATCCCGGATCATTGGGCGCTGCAGGTAATACATCGGCACCGGTTCGTATATTTTGCAGCGTGAATAATTGTTGTTTCAGAGAGATTAGTTCTTCTTTTTGTTTTTTACTCTCCCGGTAAAAATAATAGCCCACATACACCACATTCCAGAAAATGATAAAGAGGATGGAAATCGGGAACTCCGTAAAAAAGAACTGTACTTCTTCTTTTTTAAATCCTAATAAAACAATCAGGTAGGTATACATGAATCCAAGCACAAAAAGGGCAGGCAGTACCACGGCAGCAATCAATTGATAGATCAGCCGGGTGGTAAAATATTTATGCCAGGGGTATTGCTGATCGAGATAGGAAGTAATCAGATTGATCAGCGATGTAACGATAAAACTGATCGAGAAACCGGCCAGCACATCAGAAAGAAAATATTTTCCGTTAATAATATCCGAAAAGGAATCAGTGCCCAGGAAGACAAAGAAAAAGCTGAGCAGTAAAGAAACGCCCAGGCGCAACCAGAAATCACGGTATGGAGAAAAACTGTTTTCCATCGATGGTAAAAGTAAAACCCCTTTTCCGGGTAGAAAAGGGGTTTCGTATGAATTGGGAAAAAGGCTTATCCAATTGCTTTGGCCAGGTCTTCCACCAGGTCATCCGCATCTTCGATCCCCACACTCAGGCGGATTAGGGAATCACTGAGGCCGTTTTTGATTCTTTCTTCTCTTGGAATAGAAGCATGGGTCATGCTGGCCGGATGATTGATCAGTGATTCCACACCACCCAGGCTTTCTGCCAGTGAAAAAAGATGAGTAGCCGACAAAACTCTCCTGGCTTCTTCTACACTGTCATCTTTTAATTCGAAAGAAATCATGCCACCAAAATCCTTCATTTGTTTTTTAGCTACGGCATAGCCTGGATGATCTTCAAATCCCGGCCAGTACACTTTTCCCACTTTGGGATGTTGCCGAAGCCAGTTGGCGATGATACGGCCGTTTTCACAGTGGGCCTTCATGCGTACCCCCAGGGTTTTGATTCCTCTTAATACCAGGAAGCAATCCATGGGGCCCGGAACTGCGCCACAACTCTTTTGAATAAAATATAATTTCTCTCTCAGGTCCGCATCGTTCATCACCAGGGCTCCTTGTATTACATCACTGTGACCGCCGAGGTACTTGGTCACTGAATGCATCACGATATCGGCACCGAGATCGAGGGGGTTTTGTAAAGCGGGCGAGGCAAAAGTATTGTCCACCGCCAGCAGGATGTTTTTAGGTTTTGTCAATGCAGCAATGGCGGCTATATCCGTGATATTCATCAGCGGGTTAGTAGGTGTTTCCAGCCAAACCAGTTTTGTTTTGCTGCTGATGGCTTTGCCAACATTTTCTGAATGGGTGGTATCTACATAAGTAAAGATGATGCCGAAACGTTCAAACACTTTGGTGAAGAGCCGGTAAGTACCGCCATACATATCATTGGCGCAAATCACTTCATCACCGGGAGATAATAATTTAATGACGGCATCAGTGGCAGCCACGCCGCTGCTGAAAGCCAGTCCAAATTGTCCATTTTCAATAATGGCCAGTGCTTCTTCCAATGCTTTGCGTGTAGGGTTCTGACTGCGGGCATATTCGAAACCCTTGTTCACGCCGGGTGCTTCCTGTACATAAGTGGAAGTCTGGTAAACAGGCGTCATGATGGCACCGGTGGAGGGATCGGGATGTGCACCGGCATGGATAAATTTAGTAGCGGGTTTCATGTTTACATTTTAATGAGCAAAGATGATGAAATAGGTTCATTTAAACAGCAATGCTGCGGATAGATAACGCCAGTCATCATTTCCTGGATCATGTGCAGCCTGAGGGCGAATATTTTTATCTAGTACTTCCGGTTTCAGGATTTTTTCGGTGACCAGTTTTTCTTTGGCGGCCCGGATGGCTTCCGCCACAGTCTTATCTTCCATCCATTGTTGTTGTGGTGGTTCAAAGCCCACTTTATCTGTTCGCCAGGTAATGGTTTCGGGCAGTGTATTTTTCATAGACTCCCTGAGCAGCCATTTGGTACGGCCCTTTCTTATTTTGAAATGTGAAGGAAGACTGAATAAAAACTCAACCAGTTCATGTGATAGAAAAGGTAAACGCACTTCTCTGCCATGGGCCATGGAGTTCCGGTCGGCCAGACGAAGCAGTTCCTCTAAGCCATGTACAAAACTGTTGAAATGCAATACACCATTTAAGGTAAAATGATCCGGAGGCGTGTAATAGGCATCCCGGCTTTGTTGCTGTACAAATGTTTTGGTGAGATCCGGATGTGCCAGTGCTTTAGCCAGGTATTGGTTTTCGATCACAATACTGGCGAAGGAAGGAAACCAGGCAGCAATTCTGTTCTTCCAGGTAAAGGGTTCGTTAATGCCCAGTTCAAGGGTTGCTTTTCGTTCACCGCTGCGGTTTAATTTACTTTTTCTAAACAGTTCCTGCCAGTACCATTTATAATATTTGTGATAACCGGCCAGTATTTCATCGGCTCCCTGCCCGTCGAGTAATACTTTGATGCCGTTTTCTTTTGCCAGTTCATAAACTTTAAACTGGGCATAACTGCTCGAGGAGCCAAAGGGCTCTTCCTGGTGCAGGCAAAGTTTTTCCCAGTCCTGCATCAGATCCGTGGCAGTAATATTTACAAGATGCTGTTCTAATTCAAAACGATCCGCCACTTGTTTGGCATACTTGCTTTCATCTTTTTCAAATCCGGGAAAAGCGGCGGTAAATGCCTTGCCGGAATAATTGGAACTGCGGAGCGCAAATACCATGGCGGCAATAGAAGAACTGTCCAGTCCGCCACTAAGACTGCTTCCGATGGGAACATCACTGCGCATTCTTCTGCTGACAGATCTTTGAAATAATTCATGGAACTGGCTGATGGCGGCTTCATCACTGATGGAACTTTGTTCTTTTTCCGGATCAATCTTCCAGTAGGTTTGAATCTCCAGCAACTGATCGGGAAGTGAATAGACCAAATAACTGGCGGCTGGTAACCGGTATATCTGCTGGTAAAATGTTTCTTCTTTTTTTTCCGGGTTGCTGGTATAGCCGATCGTGATAAAATTAAAAAGCATTTGCAGGTTGGGTGCTTTATTAATACCTGCTGCCCAGAGGGCTTTCATTTCCGACCCAAAAACTAATGCATCTTCTTCCAGTGTATAGTAAAATGGTTTTTCACCGAAGCGGTCAACAGCCGCAAATAATTCCTGTTCCTGCTGATCCCAGATCGCAAAGGCAAACATGCCGTCGAAATGCTGTAAACAATCTTCCTTCCAGTAATCCCAGGCGGCAGCAATCACTTCCGTATCGGTTTGGCTGCGAAACTGGTAACCCTTTTGCTGCAGCAAATTTCTCAGCTCTGTATAATTATATATCTCACCGTTGTGAACGATGGAGTAACGATCCAGGTAATGCATCGGTTGCTCTCCGGCGCTGCTGAGATCAATAATGGATAAACGACGATGACCGAGTAATACCGTATTGTTTTGATTGCACCATTCACCGGCTCCATCAGGACCGCGATGAGCAATAGCATCCGTCATTTGCTGCAGCTGTGATAACTGAAACCTTCCGGGATTTGATTGTATGATGCCTGCAATGCCGCACATGCCAGACAAATATCCAAATAAAGGGTGACTGTGAGGTAAATAAAAAAAGCTTATTGAAACAAGATGGGAAGACGTAATTCCACATTATCCCAGGCCATGATCAGGTTGGCACCTTTTGCTGCTTTTTCAAATAGCATGGTGTAATACTCGAGCGATTGCTTTTTTTCTTCTACCGGAATGGTAAAACTGGCGACGTCTTTGGAATGGAGCTGTTGTAATCCCCATGAATCAGTATTGCTGTTGAAGACAATGGTCCATTCTTTTTGCTGAGGGATACAATAAAGGGTGTACCGGCCGGCGCGGATGGGTTTGCCCTGGATGCTGGCATTGGTAAAGAGTTGTAACTCGGTGGCTTCGTTGGCACCCATGCGCCAGGGTTCGCCATAACTGAGCACTTCGTGAAAAATATGACGACCCTGCAGGTGTGGCCGACTGTAAATCACACGGGCCAGCGGGGGAGCAATGGTGGAGTCATTTGTTTTCAATTTGGGATAATCAACCGGGAAATAAGACATATCCAAAGGTGATACATCCACATCTTTATACTGGTTGCTTCCGTTTTCAATAGGGGGGAGATGATTGTCTTTCCCGTTTACAGGCAGGTTCACAGGATTGGCTACTGGTTGTTTTTTTTGCTCTTTGCAGGCAACCAGCAGACAGAGTGAAAACAGGACAACAACAATTTTATTCATAGTGGTATCAGAATACAATGGGTAAAGCCACCCGGGTATTTTCCCAGGCAATATTCAGGTTACAGCCTAAGGCAGTCTTTTCAAAATACATAGACAAATTTTCAACCGGGCTATCGGTTTTCTGCATGGTTACTTCTGCCCTTGCCACATCTTTTTTAATATCATATTTAAAGGAGCCCCAGGTATCTGTTTCTTTATTGAGGATGAGGGTCCAGTTACTCTCATTCACTAAGGCATATAAAGTATAGCGGCCGGCTTTTATTTTTTTACCCCCGATCCTTACCGACCGGAAAAACTCAATTTCTGTTGCTTCATTGGCTCCCAGTCGCCATACTTCTCCGCTTTTAACCAGTCCCCCGAAAATGGGCCTGCCTGCTTTCTGCGGGCGGCTGTACAATACCCTGGCTGCCAGGGGCTCAGTTGCTTTATCCTGGATTTTCAATACCGGATAATTGACCGGGAAATAGCTCATATCCATCGGTGATTTATCAACCGGAGGGATATTGTTTTGAGCCAGCAGGCAGAAGAATGCCATTTGAAAGAAAGCCACCAACAGGAGTATTTTTCGCATAATCTGGTTTTTGAGTAGGCAAAATTAGCCTATTTCTGATTTGGCTGTTAAAACGATTGAACCAGGCCAAATGTTACAGGGATAACTGATCGAAACAGGATTTTGCATAAGGCTTCATCCCGGCCCAAAAATGACGATAACAATCTTCCAGCAGTTGGAAGTGTTCTTCAAAAATGGTAAAAGCAGTGTGATAGTCTTCCAGGTAGGCCGCTCTTTTTACCAGTCCGCCCATGCTTTTTTTAATACCCCAGCGGGTCCGGTAGTTGAACAACCAGTTCTGCTGTTTCATAAAGGGGTACATATGGGCAAAGCGATCGGGCATCCAGGCTTCCTGCCGGTCTAAGGCTGCATAGGTATCCCGGCTGAATGCAAACAGGCTTTCTTCTGTAAATTCCGTTTCGTCGTTGGCCAGGAAATGATCATACACCACATCTATAAAAGCACCACTGTATAACCGGTAATGGGCGCGAAAGACCTGTTTGGCTTCGCGGGTAGCAATATGGGTATCGGTATACTGGTCAATGGCACGATGGAGTTCAATACCCTGTTGTACTTCTGAGGGGTAATCAAATTTCTTTTTTCCCTTTACGAAATCACTGATCATATTACCGGTGAGCAAACCGGGGTGGCCAAATGACAGGTATGCATGTGCCAGGTAATTCATTTATTGCTTTACAATTTTTTGGAGCCAGTCGCCCATGGTTTCCAGCGCAATGGGGGCGATGGTTTCTTCAATCGCCCGGTACTCTTCAATCGTGCATTCTTTGCAGGTTTGAAAAAGATGATTCAGTCCGGGTAATTCTTTAACCAGGTAGTTTTTGGATTTACTTTTTTTCAATGCAGTTTCGATACCGGGCAGATTTTGTTTGGGTAAGACCTGTATATCTTTTCCACCATTGATAGCCAGTACTGCGCATTTGAGTTGTTGTAAATAGGGGGCGGGATCAAAAGAAAGAAAATACCGGAACCATGGATTGGACATCGTCAGGATGAGTTCACGGATATATTTATCCCTGTCTTTTTTCTGCGTCATTTCCAGTAAGCGCAAGGTAGCGGTATCGGTTTGGGCGGCCCATTCTTCAGCCGCTGCGGATGCCTGGGTGAAACCTGTTTTCATATCAGGCGACTGGGTGGCTGCGGTGGCGATTTTTTTGAATACCGGTCTTAATGCTGCCGCCGCATTTTCGGGGATGCCATATGATTGATAGATCGCAATATTTTGTTCTACCAGCAGGTCCATGCATGGAACACCGGGCCCGGCCATTAATACGATATAGGCAATGTCTTTCCGCTCAGCTGCCACCATGGGTGCAATCATTCCACCTTCACTGTGGCCGATCAATCCGATTTGTTTTTTATTCACTTCTTTTCTTTGCAACAGGTAGTTGATATGGGTGTTCACATCATCGGCAAAATCTCTGCTGGTAGCTTTATCAAAAACCCCCGTGCTTTTTGCCACACCGCGGTCATCGGCGCGTAATACAATAAAGCCTCTGCGGGTCAGGTAATCAGCCAGTACGGCAAAGGGTTGATGGCCCATCAGTTCTTCATTTCTGTTTTGCGGACCCGAACCGGAGATCAGCACAACGGCAGGGAAGGGTCCCTTTCCTTCGGGAATAGTGATAGTGGCACCAAAACGAAGACTGGAATCGGCGTTAGCATAAATCAGGTCTTCTGATTGATAAGGAAAGGGAGGAAGGGGCTGCTGCGGCCTTTTCAGTGCTTCAGGGGTCTTTGGTTGGTCTGTTTTACTTGTTTTCTTCAGGGTAAGGGGCAGGTCAGCGCCCTGGGTGAAAGTCCCCTCGATGGTACTGTCATTGATCAATCGGCCGGAAAAAGAAGCTTTTACAGCGGTGATCTCAATCTGAATTTCCTGATTCTTGATTATTGCGTCTTTGCATGTCAGGCCAAAGGCCGACTGATCCGGACTATCGGCTTTTACTTTGCCGTTTTCTTCGATATGAAATACAATCCTGATTTCTATCCCTGCCTGTAATACCCCTTCCCAGGAGCCGGTGAATTTGGAATTTTGTCCGTGAATACTGCTAAAAGCAGTACCAAGCAGCAGGACAAGAAACATTCTTTGTAGCATATTTTAAATTTACTGATTAAGACTGGTTATTTTTCTGTTGACGGAATAATTGGTAAGAATAGACGCAGGGAATCAGGGTAATGGTTACCATGATGGTGAAAAATATAATGATGGCCAGCTCGGCAGGAAGAAATAGACATATCACAGCCAGCAAAATTCCGCCGCCAAACCAAAGTTTTCCGGCCAGTTGATGGGTCTTTCTCCAGTTCTCTTCAGTTTCGAGTGTCCAGGGCAGTCTGAAGCCGGCAAAATAATTGGGTTTCATATTGGGCAAATAATTGCCCAGGATGGCAAAGAATAAACCCACAGCGCTGAAGATCAGTCCGGCGCTGAACCGGATATTGCCTTTGGAAGCACTGTAAATGATCATACACATTACTGCGGAAAGCAGCACTGCGGTTGCAAAAGCGATGGTGGAAATCCGGTTCCTGTTTTCGGCAGCATTTTTTTTGGGGTCAATCCGCCAGATATTGGTGAGCAGCAGATAGACCACCATATTCACCAGGATCATAATGATTACGGTTGTGATCAATTCGTTTTTACTCCCGAAGCGGTCAGGATTGCCTTTGAGATCAAAATGCATGGCCACTTTTTCCGGTAAGCTTTTCCAGACAATGGCGAGGTAGACGGCAGGTGCGGCCATCAGGGGCCAGACTCCTTTTTTTAATATGCTGTTCATATCAGTAGCTTTTTATTTCTTTTTGGTTTTGAATTGCATCAGCCATTTCAGGATATCATCAACCACGGTTGTGTTAAGGGAATAATAAATAAACTGTCCCTCTTTCACCGACTGCACCAGGTTGGCCTGTTTCAGCAGGTCCAGGTGATGGGAAATACTGGGCCCGGATATATTGAATTGCTCCACAATCTCACCGGCGGTCATATCCCGCTGTCGCAGTAATTGCAGAATCTCCCGGCGGGTCGGGTCGTTCAGGGCCTTGAAAACACTGTTCATGGTTTTCTTAATTATATATTTAGACAAATATCTAAATAAAAAATCAATCCGGCAAGCATGGAATCCTTTTTTTGATACCAACGGCAGTGAAACACGTGTTGTATGCTGTTAAAAGGCTGATGAATGGCTGTACTGTTAAATGCTGTTAACAATGCAACCCGTTGATCTCATCAAAATTCCACTTGACATAATTGACTTGTAGCCGGGTGTAACCCAATCTACCTTTGACACGTCAGACATTGAAAGAAATTGAACAGAAAATTAAATTGTATGAAAAAGATCATGTTATTACTGGGTGTATTGGTAGTGAGTTTAGGTGCCGTTAATGCCAATCCCGGTTCAGAAGAAGTAGACGCCCGTGTACTCGGTGCTTTTAAAAAAGAATTTGCAACGGCAAAAGACATTACCTGGACCCTGGCCGTCAATTATTACCAGGCATCCTTTGTTTATAACGAGCAGCATATTACTGCGTATTACAATACAGAAGGAGAGCTGCTGGGTGTAGCCCGTTTTATCAGCCCGGTGGATTTGCCATTGGCCCTGCAGGCGGATCTCAAAAAGAATTACCAACCCTACTGGATCAGTAATCTCTTTGAGGCAGCTACCAGTGAAGGAACTACCTATTATATCACAATCGAAGATGCCGATCAGTCGATTGTATTGAAATCAGATAATGCCAGGGACTGGGATCAATACAAAAAAGTAAAAAAATCCTGACGGGAACTCAACAGTCAGTTCTTTATAGCGAAGAAAGTTTTGGTGTGTGGTAAAAACAGCCCCGCTCCCTTTTGTAAGGGACGGGGTTTTTTATCCCTCCTTCTTTTTGTAAAACTGTTGTGTAATGTTATTGCAGGTTAATATCATTAACAAAGCCCTCCGGCAATCACAAATCACTTGACTTCACTTTGAAGAGAACCTATTTTTGAATCAGCAAATCAAATAGCATTAATCATTAAACCTTAAGCCATGAAAAAAACAGTATTCGCCTTCTCACTTTTTGTGACGATGGCCGCAACATCAGCCAACGCTTCTATTTATCCGGATCCCTCCGGCGAACAGGCAAAAGCCAATTTCAAAAAAGAATTTCCCGGTGCCGAGCTGATCAGCTGGGTCAACACAGGGGAAATGCTCAAAGCAGTTTTCATTTATGATGGCTACCGTTCGGAAGCTTATTTCAATGAAGACGGGGAATTACAGGGAAGCGCCCGTAATATTTTTTACAGCCAGCTTCCATTGGCTGTTACCCGCTCGGTTGATAAGCGCTTTGTAAAGCCTGATGTACTCGAAGTATGTGAAGTAACCATGGGCAGCACGACCAGTTATATTTTACGTCTTGTTGATGCAGGGCGGCAGTATAAATTACAGCTGGATGCCGGTGGGAGCCTGATCAAAAAGGAAAAAATAAAATAAGGATAATCAGCAACCTGAGAATGCCCTGCTAATAGCAGGGCATTTTTTATTTCACAAACCTGTATTTTTGCGGCTCTTTCCCGGGATGCAGCTCAGCCTGTTTTATTCCGGTAGAGTATTCGCAAAGTCTCCCGTTTATTCGGGATCAGAAGGCGGTCACCTTTTAAAAAGTTTAAAATGAACAAAGGACCCGTTTCACAATTCATCCAGCATCACTACCGTCACTTTAATGCCGCTGCCCTGATGGATGCAGCCAAAGGCTATGAAACACATTTGAATGAAGGAGGAAAAATGATGATTACCCTGGCCGGCGCCATGAGTACCGGCGAACTGGGCATCTCACTGGCCGAAATGATCCGCCAGGGAAAAGTGGATATCATCAGTTGTACCGGTGCCAACCTGGAAGAAGATGTGATGAACCTGGTTGCCCACTCCCATTACAAACGCATTCCCAATTACCGCGATCTGACTCCGCAGGAAGAATGGGATCTGCTGGAGAATCATTATAACCGGGTAACGGATACCTGTATCCCCGAAGAAGAGGCTTTTCGCAGATTGCAAAAACACCTGGTGAAGCAATGGAAGGATGCAGAAGCAAAAGGAGAACGTTTTTTCCCGCATGAGTTCCTGTATAAAGTAGTATTGAGTGGTGAACTGCAGCAGTATTATGAAATTGATCCGAAAGACAGCTGGATCGTAGCTGCTGCAGAGAAAAATATTCCAATTGTAGTACCAGGCTGGGAGGACAGTACCACCGGCAATATTTTCGCCAGCTATGTGGTGAAAGGAGAATTACAGGCCAGTACGGTGAAAAGCGGAATTGAATACATGGTTTGGCTGACAGAATGGTACCGGAATAACTCTGCCGGTAAGGGAGTTGGTTTTTTCCAGATCGGAGGCGGTATCGCCGGTGATTTCCCGATTTGTGTAGTGCCGATGATGTACCAGGATCTGGAATGGCATGATGTGCCTTTCTGGAGTTATTTCTGTCAGATCAGTGATTCCACGACCTCTTATGGTTCTTATTCTGGTGCAGTGCCGAATGAAAAAATCACCTGGGGCAAACTGGATATCAATACACCCAAGTTTATTGTAGAGAGTGATGCCACCATTGTAGCCCCGCTGATCTTTGCATGGGTGCTGGGTTGGTAATAGATATGAAAATGTTCAACTTTATGACGGTTATGCTTCCTTAATAGCAGACCAGCATGCAAACAAAACTGTCACATTGAGCTTGTCGAAATGTGGCAGTTTTGTTTGCTTAAGTTTCTGATTTTTTTCCTGCTATTGTTACAATGTCTTTTTCGTATCCTCCCAGGCCTTGGCAGGTTTGATGGCCTGTACCAGCGTAACAATAATGATCACTTTTACAATGACGCCTTTGTAGGCATTCTCCAATCCGTTCAGCGCAATTGCGGCAACCCAGTAGAGTACAAAAACAATAAGCCCAACGACAATAGCGGTATAAGGTTTTGTTTTTGTCCAAAAAGCCAGTGCCACAAAAATGCCGACCTCAATGGCAACAATTCCTATCATCAGAGGGGTCCATTCTAATCCGGCCATGGAAATGGTAAGCACTTCACCAAGCAGCACAAGGAAAGCGGTTACAAACAAAGCCGTTCTCGCTTTTTTGATACCTGATTCATATCCCTGCATTTCCATTTTCTTCACACCATCGACATACTCTGAAATCACATTTTCCTTTGGCGTTTCCGGTGTTGTGGGGTGTTGGTTGTCTGACATATTTTTTTATTTCTAAGATATTGAAAATTCCCGACCCGGGCTTTTCAGTCTGTCAGGCGACAGTCGACAGTCGACAGTCAACAGTCGACAGTCAACAGTCGACAGTCAACAGCCGTCGGTCAGCAGTCTTCAGTCAGTAGTCGACAGTCGGCGGTAGGGAATATAATAAACCCCGCCAAATGGCGGGGTCGATTTATATAAAAGGGATGGATTAAAAACAGGACTAATACATCAGAACCGGCGATCCCGGCGGTTCTCTCTTCTGTCACGTACATCTTCTCTGCGATCACGCACATCTTCCCGGCGATCTCTCACATCCTCTCTTCTGTCACGCACATCCTCCATTCTGTCGCGTACACCACCCTGGTGCATGGCATCCCGGCGGTCTTCCCTTCTGTCGCGTACGTCTTCTCTGCGATCACGCACATCTTCTCTGCGGTCGCGTACATTTTCCCT
>Ga0138256_10005658_pt1 | contig 13215 bp, 10 predicted proteins | sample KNB2016incub_MG_FD_105486 | JGI IMG/M metagenome (GOLD analysis project Ga0138256, IMG submission 105486) | Active sludge microbial communities from wastewater in Klosterneuburg, Austria - KNB2014incub_MG | ecosystem: Engineered > WWTP > Activated sludge > Unclassified | place: Austria...
CCACTGCAAAAAATACTAACCCGAAGCGCCAGCGAGGCAAACACTTCACGCGGAAGGGCAGACGTAACCTGTTTGCCTCGCTGGCGCTTCGGGTTAGTAAAACGCACTAAATCGACAGCCTGCTAGGGGGAGAAGGTGGCCGACAGGCCGGATGAGGGGGCTGACCTGGAGTGAATATGTTGAACCAGAAAACAGTGCATTCTTTCCCCCCTCACCCTGGCCCTCTCCTGGTGCGGCGAAACGGTGTTAAGGCGGTTGAAAATAGTGGTCGCGTAAAACTGAGTTTAGAGTCATATCAGCAAAGAGGTTAAGGTCGAATTTATGCGACCATTATTTATCACCCAAATATTACCTTGCCCCTCTATCTTGCCACCGTTTCGTCAGACCAGCCCTCTCCCCCGTGGAAAACGTGTCAAGTTGGAAAATCAATTGCGGGGGAGAGGGGACAATCGCAAGAAAATCCACAGCATCATTTCTGACCGTGTGAAGTAGACATACCCATTCTTGGCCCCATAGCGGGCCGTTGTAAAAATTTGCTCGGAGCCGGATTCGTCAGAATTCAGATGACCGCCCGACCAGCGATTTCGGTACTCTCGCGCCGCGATACCGATTCAGTCAAGCGGCGCTGAAATCTCGAGCAGATCGATGGCTGGCGAACCGTTGCAGAAGATCGTCGCCAGACGACCAAACGTGACCTGGCCTTCGGTCATCTGCAGGTGATCGACCAGTCCCGGCCCCGCTGTAAAACGAAGGATGGCCCCCAGATCCACGTGGCGCAGGACGTTGTGCTTAATCAACACTCGCCCCAGCGGAATCTCTCCGCCAAGGATTTCCTGTTTGACACATTCGGTCACGTAGTCAAAGTTGAAACGAACGTAACCCAACTGCACGATCTTGTCGGTCCCGTGCTTGCGTAACAGGCTGCAGCGGAGGTACAGATCGTTTTCGAATCGCTGATCGACCACGATCACATCGACGGCGCACTTGTAATAGGCTTCCATCGTTACCGTCATATGAAGTTCATGTACCAGCATCTGACGATACGGCTCAGGTGTCGTTTCCTTTGCCACATGCTCAGCGGTCAGATACAGCGACCGCCCTTCCAGTTCCGGAAAGAGTCTGGTCAGTTCCTGCAGTTCGTTGATTGGATTCACAGCGAGATTTTCCGAGCAATTCAGGTAAGGTTCAACGTCATGAGAGGCTTGCTGCGTTGTGGTAACAATTCACAGCTTCAGGGAGACCGCCGCAACCGCCTCTGCATGGCTTTACGATACACCGCGACATACTCCAGCGCGCTGCGTTTCCAGGACCAGTCGCGAGACATGCCGTTGCGGACAAGTTGCGTCCAGATCCTGGGCTGCCGATAAAGGCTGACTGCTCTTTCAATCGTTTCCGCCAGCAGATCTTTCGAGTAATCGGTGAAGACGAAACCGGTTGCAGTCTGGATCGAATCAGGATTCACATCCGGCTCATAGTTTTCAACGGAATTCGCAAGTCCGCCAATGTTTCGAACAATCGGGACGGTGCCGTACCGGAGACTGTACATCTGGTTGAGTCCACACGGTTCGAAGCGGCTCGGCATGAGGAAAATGTCAGCGCCGGCTTCGATTTGGTGCGCCAGTGAATCGTCAAAGCCAACCTCGACAGCGACTCTACCCGGATAACGCCCCGCAAGATCCCTCAACTGACGTTCGTACAATGCGTCTCCAGTTCCCAGGAAAACCATTTGAAGATCCTGCGACAGAATGCGGTCGGCAGCCCCCGTGATCAGGTCGAAGCCTTTCTGGTCAACCATGCGCGAAATCATCCCCAGCAACGGAACATCGGCGCGCGGCTCCAGGTGCATCCGATTCTGCAAGTGGGCTTTGCAGTGTGGTTTGCCGACACCAACTGTATCAATCGAATAGCCTTGCGGGATATGCTGATCGGTTTCAGGATTCCAGACCTCCTCATCAATTCCGTTTAGGATTCCGACCAGATCATCGCGACGATAGGACAGCAATCCTTCCAGCCCGTAGCCACCATCAGGCGTGCAGATTTCCTTAGCATAAGTTGGGCTGACGGTCGTAATCTGATCCGCGAACGCGATTCCCGTCTTCAGCAGATTCAGATCGCCCCAGGCTTCCATCTGATTGTGATTGAAGTGCTTCCAGTCCATCCCGGTAAGCGGGAGATCGAAGTGCCAGAAGCGTCCCTGATACGCCATGTTGTGCAATGTCATAATGCTGGCAGTGCGTTCGAATCCTGGACTGCCGTTGAATTGTGTCTGCAGCAGGCCATTGATAATCCCGGTCTGCCAGTCGTTGCAATGAATCACATCCGGTCGCAGGATCATCTGCCGACAGGTTTCCAGAACGGCGCGGCTGAAAAAAGCGAAGCGTTCGCAGTTGTCCTTGTATTCGTGCCCATTTTCCACGTATAGCTGACGACGATCGAAATACTCCGGCTGCCGAATCAACAATACGCGGACGCCTGTGTTTGGCAGTGTCGTCCAGTTCACCGTTCCGGAAACTGGCCGTCCGTTCATCGAGATCGAAAACCGCAATCCTGTTTCCACGATCGGCGGCAGTGACGTATTGTTTTCACGCAGCAGAAAATAGTCGGGGACAAACAGCGTGACATCGTGCCCCAGTTGATCGAGCGCTTTCGCGAGCGCGCCAGCCACGTCTGCCAGCCCGCCGGTCTTCGAGAACGGGACCGCTTCGGAGGTCGCGATGACAACGCGCAAAGATTCTCGGGGACCGGCCATACATAAGCCTCAGGAAACGTGATCGTGCCAGATTACTGCGTTTCGTCCGTGAAAAAAGGAGTAGAGGACGAGTAATCGAAATTTCGGACGAAACTGCCGCTCGGCTTGCATCACTGCGGTGAGAAACACGGCACGATTCACAGGGTCTGTGAGTTGTACCAATTATTCCGGTCCTCGCTGACCGGAGAGAGGTCTGCCTAATTCGACTGTCCCATATTGGTGTGAGCAGAGGGTCGGGAGTCTTTTTCGGACGGAAACGTCAGCGTTTTTCACCATACTACTCTCCGAAAAAGACTCCCGACCCTTTCATTCAGCGAACATGGGACAGTCTGCCTAAGATTCACCCCAGCGCTGCATCAGCGTGTGCTCCACCTGCAAATGATCAAGGATGCGGGCGACGACAAAATCGATAAGGTCGGCGATCTGTAGTGGCTTGTGGTAGAAGCCGGGCATTGAAGGCATGACGGTCGCGCCGGCGTTGCAGACGCGCGTCATGTTCTCCAACTGGATCAGATTCAACGGTGTTTCGCGCGGCACGAGAACCAGTGGGCGGCGTTCCTTCAAATGCACATCGGAGGCTCGCTGAATCAGGTTTGTCGAGGCTCCGGTGGCGATTGCTGACAGAGTTCCCATTGAACACGGGCAGATCACCATGCCTCGCGTGCGAAACGATCCGCTGGCGATTCCGGCTGAATAATCCGACGACGCATAAGATCGAATGGTTCCCGGAACGGCAGCAAACTCGAACGGTCTGGGATATCCCCACGCCGTGCCAATCGGGCCGGAAAAAGTCTGCTCAATCATTGCGAGCCACTCTGGTGTCGATGCGGAATTCCCCGGAAACGCAGCCTCAAGTTCACGAGCCATCACTTGTCGCGCGGCATCACTGACAACCACGTGTAGATTTTGTCCGGTCGCCAGAAGCAACTGGATGAGTCGAATTGCATAGACGCAACCACTTGCTCCCGTGATTGCCAATACGACATTGTTGGTACTCATGCGGCATTGCCTCTGTGAGTGAAGATTTCCGGGAACTCGAGTCAGTGCGGCGTGAAGATCACACCGGACAGCATGCACAGCTTTTCCCGATCATCCCGCATTAGATCCTGGAAGAGTGAGGCCAATGGCAGCAAATCAGTGCGCCGGCGGCATGCTGTTCTGGAACGCGCGGTTCCGGAACAGGAAATCGATGATGTTGCCTTCGTGGGGCTGAAGCCAGTTCAGCGCACAGGTTGGAATCATGCCCACGTTGAGGCGATCGATATGCTGTGCATCCACCAGATCAGACGTCCACTTGTCGTCGCCGGTGATGGCCGTGCAGATGAGCGTTGATCCGATCTTGCTCAGCATTTTGTCCTGAGGACACTCGACGACAGACACGAATGGAAACATGTACTCCGTATTCGCCATCGGATTGTCACAGTCGCTGACATGCAGCACTGTCGGACGCAGGTAATCGCAGCGTTCATGTTTCACCAGACGGTCACCGCCACGATATTTTGCGGTGATGTCCGTCACTGACCCCTTGATTCCGTCTTCAATTTGATTATTCATCGCCTCCGCAACGCCAGCCGTCGTGAATGCTGCGATGACGGCATTTGGATCTGTCGTGGGCAATGGTGAAATGGGACCAAGTCTCTTCGCGATGGCATCGGCGATGGCTTCTGTGTGCCGTGACGCCCAGATGCCCGATGCGTTGATGCAGCTTCGTCCACCGTTCATCAGAACGCTCTTGATCATGAGTTCAAGATAATCTTTCCAGCGATCGATGCAGTCGTCGCCGATCAGAATCTTGCTGAAACCGGGACCGTGTGCCTGAACTCGAGGATTGCCATGGTACTTATCGACAGTCGCCTGGCCGCCAAAGATCATCGCTCGATTGCAAGTCTCCAATACCTTGTTTCCGACGTCGTGGGGACCCGGATAGAGGCAAAAGGCCTCGCGTGGAACTCCCGCCCCTGCGAACGCTTCGTACATGCGATACGGAGTCCACGGTTCCGATGAACCGGGTTTCAGTACCAGCCCGATCTGTAGTGGAATCGCCGGCAGCCACAGAGTGTGAACTCCGGGGGAATTTGACGGAAGGACGAGTCCCAGCGTGGGTGAGTTGCACTGGAAACTCACCATCACTCCGCGCGATTCCATCCCATAGCCTCGGGTGAGGAAATCGAGCGGCAGTCCTCGCGTCAACGCATCGAGCATCGCGCCCATATTCTTAAGGACGAAGGCGTTCTTCGACATATTCGCCCGGCACATGTTCAGCGGCAAACCAGTTGTCGCTGACTGAATGGAGCAGAATTCTTCCGGCGTCTGCGTTCCGGTGCCCATTGGCAGGTTGGCCGTCAGATAAAGATCCGCAGCCTGTTCGCACTTTTTGATGAGTTCAGCGCAGGAGAACTGTTTGAGCACTTCGCGGGCTTTGGCAGACTTCCGTGAGTCCATTTGCACGAGGCCAGCGTTGGCCTGATGCATGCGGGCCATCACCTCACCAGTTTCGAAGTGAACAACATCGGCCTTTTCGAGAGATTCGTAAGGCTTGCCCCAGCGGATGACAGGTATTTCGAGCATAGGAAAATAGGGATTAGGATAGAGGATGGAGAATAGGGAATAGCCGGACTCGGATGCAGTCAGATTAGCTGAGGGAGCGACGCAGTCCAGTCAACATGCGACCCACTTCGTTTGAAAGACCAAAAGCGGTTCGAGCGTCTTCATGACTGACAAAACCGAGTTCGACAGCCAGGACAAGTTGTGTTTCAAGTTCTGAAAGTGAGCCATTTGCAATCCAGAGGAAATTTAGAAATGCCTTTGTCGATCCTCTACTATGACCTTCTGCGATATTTGAAGGAACTGAGACTGCGGACCGGCGAAATTGATTTGAAAGCCCAAACCGTTCGGAGTCGGGGAAACTTGCCGACAATCGATAGCATTCGACCACCAGTTCAATTGCCCGCTGCCAAACGTGCAAGTCCCGAAAGCTATTGATCTGCTTGCCCTGAAACTCACTTCCCATGACGATGTCCGACTTGCTCCTTTTCCCTACTCCCTATTCGCTTTTCAATAAACGCCCACCGTTGTCGTTTTGGCAAACACATGATAGGGCCTCACGCTGCTCACTCCGTCCCATAGGTATTTGGCGCAGGGACGTTCACGTTCGCCTTCGTCGCGTTCGAGAAATCCTGGGACGAACAATTCTTTGGTGAGCGTGTACAGTTTGACGCGACCGGTCGCCCCGTAATCCACGACCTTTGTGTGATCGTCGAAATCAACGACTTCAATGACCGCTCGTGGCTGCGGAGCAAAGTAGGTGATTTTGTAGTTGTCTGCCGGATCGAATGGCTTGCCACAGGCGAGGCCCATCAGTGTATTTCCGTACGTCGGCGTGATATAAACATTTGGGCCGAGCAACTCTTCGCAGGCAAAGCGAAACCACTGCTGAGTGAATTCCGTTCCCCCACAGAAGATACCCTTGATGCCTGCTTCTTCGATGCTGCTTCCCTGATCCATCAAATGCAGCGCCAGTGCCCCAAGCAGCTTGGGCGTGGTGAACATGCACTGAATGTCGTTGTTGGCACCCAGGACCGTGATCGCCTGATCAATCACGTGCGCGCTGTAATCTTTGGCGTCATCCACTTTGCCCTTTTTCAGGAGTTTGACGACCCAGCGAGGATCCAGGTCCACGCAGAAGCATATACCGCCCCGAAACTGAGCCAGGTGCTCGATCGCAAGTCGCAGGCGGCGCGGCCCGGATGGCCCCAGCATCAACCAGTTTGCGCCTTTCGGGAACGATTCGTCCGGCAGCGTCGTGCTGAAAAGTTCGTAATCGATCCAGTGATCTTCGACGACCACGCGGCTCTTGGGAACTCCAGTGGTGCCACCAGTCTCAAAAACGTAAATTGGCTTGGTCTGAAGCGGTTTGGGCACCCATCGCCGCATGGGGCCACCGCGCAACCAGTCATCCTCGAACAGCGGAAATTTTTTCAGGTCGTCAAAACAATTGACATCTTTGAGCGGATCAAAGTCGAACGTCTTTTTCTTCTCCAGCCAGAAATCGCACCCCGTGTCATCTCCAAAATGCCACTGCACCATTTCCCGGGTTTGTTGATCGAGCAAATCGCGTTGCGTCTTTTCGTTGCTTGCTGTCGAAGTCACTGGCTGACCCTATCCTTATCATTTGATTTCAAAGACAACTCCAGCATCCGTATTGCTGGTTCTCGTTGCAGGCAAATCCTGCGAAGCAACACATCGTAGAGATGCCGACTGAGAATTCAATTCTGGAAGGATCGAGCTGTCGCACAACCGGGCAATTCCCTGCATTTTCGGGACGCAGATTTTCTTTCTCGGAACACAGGAATGGGAATCGTCAATTTCTGAAGGCGATTGAGTCGTGGACAAGAATCTCGGGGTCTATCATTTGCCGACGAGCGATTGGCTGTAGTGGAATTCGCCAGAATTCCCTGTCCGTTCATACATCACCGGGTCTGAATTTTAGAGAGTTGATTAATGTCTGAACCGTCTCTCGATGTCCTGGAGACATTCGAAAATCCGTTTCCGCAGCGAAATTACATTATTGAGACGTTCGCTCCGGAATTCACGTCGGTCTGTCCAAAAACCGGACAGCCGGACTTCGGGGCTTTGACAATTGCCTACATTGCCGACAAAGTCTGTTTCGAATTGAAGTCGCTCAAACTTTACCTGCAGCAGTACCGCAACCACGGGGCGTTTTACGAACGTGTGACGAACATGATTCTGGACGATTTGGTGGCGGCGACCGAACCCCGGTGGATGAAGATCGAAGCAGCTTTTACGCCCCGTGGTGGGATTCGGACCACCGTGATCGTGGAACATGGCAGGCGTCCCGAGTAGATTTCGCAGTTTCATTCAGATCATTTCAAGGAATTTTCTCCAATGACCAAAGCATGGGGCGGCCGGTTCAATCAGGCGACTGATCCTCGCGTCGAGGCGTTTACAGAATCCATCAGCTTCGACAAACGTCTGTACGCGGTGGACATTCGCGGTTCGATGGCTCATGCCACTATGCTGGCTCATGCCGGGCTGATTACGGCTGACGAACGCGATCACATCTGCGCCCATCTGGATCAAATCGGGGAAGAAATTGCTGCCGGGCAGTTCGTCTTTCGAACGGATCTGGAAGACATCCACATGCACATCGAGAACGCGCTGATCACGCGGATCGGGGATGTCGGGCGGAAACTGCATACGGGGCGCAGTCGTAATGACCAGGTCGCAACCGACCTGAAACTGTACACTCGCGATGCCATTGACGAACTGGATAAGCTGCTGACATCGCTGCAAAAGGCATTTGTCGCGCGGTGCGATCAGGACGCGGATGTGGTCCTGCCAGGTTACACGCACATGCAGCGAGCGCAGCCAGTGCTGGCAGCACATTACTGGCTGGCTTACGTCGAAAAATTTCAACGTGACCGCGAAAGGCTTGCCGATTGTCGAAAGCGCGTGAACATCAGTCCGCTGGGAACTGCGGCGCTGGCCGGTTCGACGCTGCCAATCGAACGCGATCTCACTGCCAAGCTGCTTGGATTCGAGTCCGTCGCTGCCAACAGTCTCGATGTGAGCAGTGATCGCGATTTTCTTGTCGAATTTGTTTTCTGTCTGTCGCTGATTTCCGCGCATCTGAGCACATGGGCGGAAGAGTGGATCATTTGGTTCACGACGGAGTTCAGTTTTCTCAGACTGCCGGATGCGTATACCACCGGTTCGTCCATCATGCCGCAGAAACGCAATCCGGACGTCCTGGAACTGATCCGTGGTCGGACCGCGCGGGTGATGGCGTCGGTGCCCCAGTTGCTGATTCTCATCAAGAGTCTGCCGATGGCGTACAACCGCGACCTGCAGGAAGACAAGCTGGCCATGTTCATGGCCTACGATGCTTTGCACGCATCGCTGGAATTGGCACCGTCCATCGTCGCTGGGGCTGAATTGCAGCAAGAACAGATTGCGTCACGCATCGAAGATGGGTTTCTGGACGCCACCGCCTTGATGGAATATCTCATCAAAAAGGGCGTGCCAATGCGAACCGGGCACGAAACGGTCGGACGTCTCGTGTCTCACTGTGAAGCGCGCAGCTGCCGCCTGAACGATTTGCCACTGGCAGAACTTAAAGAGGCCTGCAGTCTGATTGAAGAGGATGTCAAAAATGTGCTGGGAACTCGCAACGCTCTGCTGGCGTTGCAGACGTACGGCAGCGGCGGACCAGCGTCGGTGAATGATCGCGTGGCGGAGTGGAAGCAACGTCTGGCGTAGCCAACAATGCGAACGGACCTGTAAGCCGGTCCTGCCTATGTCGCACGCTTTGCCAGCCAGATTTGCTGGTTTCAGCAGAGAGTGGACCACATTTCCATGTGCTGAGATTGGTGGAACTTCCAAAACGTCAGGGACTGAGAACTGACTGGTTCCGTGTTCGGCGTATTTCTCGAGCAGTTCAATGAGGATTGCCTTGGCTTCCGGCCCGTACTGATCGAAGAAGTCAACCTTTTCCTTCCGGAGTTTTTCAGCCCGTTGTTTTCTGGTCAGCAATGGTGCATTGAAAGCCAGATGACACAGCAGGTCAAAAGGATCTGCGTCGGGATGGCCGGTTTGGGCACAAAGTTCCTGGAAGTCAATTCCTCGTTCCTCCAGTTTTTCAACCGCCACAGATCGTTGCTCAAAATCAGACCACTGCTTTCGGAGTTCTTCCGTACTTGTCGAGCTGCCCCTTGTTGGGTCTCCAGCCAGTCGCATCAAATGTCGTGAGCACTCGATGAACACGGTATGGAGACAGAAAGCCGTCTTCGATTCCCTGTTTCAGGCTGTAGGTGTAGAGAGGGTTGCCAAAGTAGTTGTAAAGTATCCCGGTTGTCTTCTCGAAGCGGCGTCGCCGTCATTCCCAGCTGATAGGCTGGTGCAAAGTATTCCAGGATCTCTCTCCAGTTGCTTTCATCCCTGGAACTTCCTCGGTGACATTCGTCAATGATGATCAGGTCAAGAAAGTCACGAGCATATTCCCGGTAGAGGCCAGGTCGACGTTCATCTTTGGCAATGGCCTGGTAGATGGCAAAGTACATCTCCCGGCTCTTAATCGCTTCCCCTTCGATTTTCATTCGGGCTTCCTCGAAGGGAGCAAAGTCTTTGTCTTGCTGCAGGCCATCACCAGCAGTTCGTTTGCCCGACTTGGCTTCCACTACCGCCAGAGTGATGTCACGTGTGAATCTCAGGAGGAAGTCTGAAAATTTCTTCTTCAAACGTCGAGGCTTGCCACCAGGGACGCTGGATTCCATTGACAAAAAAAAAGCGTTCCACAGAATGGAACGCTCTCAAGAGTCTTATCCTGAAACAAAAATTACTCTTCGGTCAAAGTTTCAGGTTCCGGTTCAATTTCGGTCGCAGGTTCGGGTTTAGCTTCCGCTTCATCGCCAGCGCCCAGGGTAAACAGTGGGCCGGCACCGGAGCCCGTGCCGCCTCGGAGTTCTTCGCGTGGCTTTGGAGCGGCGGATGAACTCGCTGTGCCCTCTTCGCCAGTCGCGGCACCTTCTGATGCTTTGATTTCTGACTTGCGGCTGAGCCCGATCTTGCGTTCGCCGGTATCCACACGCAGAATTCGCACTTCCAGATCCTGGCCAACCTGCACCAGGTTTTCCGGATGATCAACCTTGTGATCGGCCAGTTCGGAAACGTGGAGCAGTCCTTCGAGATCGTCTTCCAGCTGCACAAACACACCAAAGTTGGTGATTTTTGTGACCTTGCCGGTGACGGTCTTGCCAGGAGCGTACTTCTCGGGAATGTGTGTCTCCCATGGATCTTCCGCCATCTGCTTCAGGCCAAGGGCAATGCGGCGACGATCCTCATCGACAGACAAAATCTGACATTCAATTGGATCGCCCTTTTTCAGGATCTCGTTTGCGTGAGAAACCTTGCGGGTCCATGACATGTCGCTGATATGCAGCAGGCCATCGACACCTTCCTGAAGTTCAACAAACGCACCGTAGTTCGTCAGATTGCGAACCGTACCTTTGACCATGCTGCCGGGCGGGTATTTGGCAGTGACTTCGTCCCATGGATTGGGCTGAGTCTGCTTCATACCCAAAGAGATTTCCTGCTTGTCTTCGTTGATTCCCAGCACCATGACTTCGACATTGTCGCCGATGGCCACCAGTTCGCTGGGGTGATTTACGCGACGTGTCCAGGACATTTCGCTGATGTGAACCAAGCCTTCGATACCGTCTTCCAGCTTGACGAAAGCACCGTACGACAGCACATTGACAACTTCGCCATGGATGCGAGAACTCACCGGGTACTTGGTCCCAATGTTGGCCCACGGGCTGGCAGATTTCTGCTTCAGCCCGAGAGCAATTTTTTCCTTGTCGTAGTCGATGTTCAGAACCATGACTTCGACTTCGTCGTCGATCTTGACCATCTCGGTCGGATGGCTGATGCGTCCCCAGCTCATGTCGGTGATATGCAGCAGGCCATCGATTCCGCCCAAGTCAACAAACGCGCCAAAGTCGGCGATGTTCTTGACGGTCCCTTTTCGAAGCTGACCAATCTCCAGATTGGAAAGCAGGGTCTTCTTCATCTTTTCGCGTTCTTCTTCGATCAGACGGCGGCGCGACACAACGATGTTGCGTCGAGCTTCGTCGATCTTCAGAATCATGCATTCGATTTCCTGGCCGATGTATTCCGCGATGTCGTTGGGGCGGCGGATATCCACCTGACTGGCCGGCAGGAATACGTTGACACCGATATTGATGAGCAGACCACCCTTGATCTTGCGAATGACCTGGCCTTTGACAACATCGCCTTCGTTGTGAGTGGCGATGATCTTTTCCCATTCGCGAACACGGTCGGCTTTGCGCTTGGAAAGTACAATCAGGCCGATGGAGTCTTCGAATTCTTCGAGCAGAACTTCAATCCGCTGGCCGATTTCGGGAGGAGGTTCGGTCTCGTCCCATTCATCTCGCTGGACGACGCCTTCACTCTTGAAGCCAATGTCAACGACAACCTCTTCGTTGTCGACGCGAACAATCGTTCCGTGCAAAATGTCATTCAGAGCATAAGTCTGTGCTTCTGACTCGTAGAAGACACTTTCGTCTTCGGCGAAATCCGGGAACGATGCGTGCATCAACGCATCCAATTCGCTGTCCTCGACACCATACTCCCGCAAGAGGTTACGATCGACCATTTTCTACACTTCCATCCACCACGGACGTCCACCCGGTAAACTTGGCAGACAATTCCGAATTAGAGACAAGCGAGCCGCTGCCGCAAACGATTGTGGCATCCTGAGCAATCTCGCCGGAGAACTCAGCAGAATATTCGATTCTGGTCCCAAAGTCCAGCGGAGTCATTGTCAGTCTTCAGTCCCTGGAATGGCCGCAAGCTGCCGCAGTTGAAGGTTTTACGGCATGGCTGCGACGGCCTATTCGTTGCCATCCCTGGAATCGGTACGCATCTCGCATCAGCTCGCAATACGATTGCGTCCCGGATTCTTTGGATGTTGCACAGTCTTGAGCGGTGTGCCAGGCTTTGCCCCAGTCAGTTTTTGGGAGTTGGTCAGTTTGCACAAAAAGGACTCCCCAAAGCATATGCGCTGCCAACTCTTATTCCATCCATTCCGACTTCCTGACGCTCTGAGATCATGTTCCATGAAAATCCGCAAGGCCGTGATTACAGCAGCTGGCGATCATCATGCCCGGTTGCCGCTTCAGACACTGGTAGACCGACGGGGCGAGATCCGAACCGCCCTGCGGCTCATGCTGGACGAAGTCGTTGATTCCGGCATCGACGATGTTGCCATCATTATCCGACCCGGGCAACAGGAACCGTACATAGCGGCTGCTGGACCTCATGCGTCACGACTGGTCTTCTGCGAACAGTCCAATCCTCGGGGCTACGGTGATGCGATTCTGCGTGCCCGTGAGTTTGTCGGCGACGAGCCATTTCTGCATTTGGTGTCCGACCATCTGTATCTGAGTCGAAGTGATCGCCTTTGCGCCCAGCAGTTGATTGAGACTGCGACACGGTATGAATGCAGCGTGTCCGCCATTCAGCCGACGCGGGAAAACGAGGTCGCGTACTTCGGCACGGTTGGTGGATCTCCACTGGCACAATCTGACAACCTGTATGAAGTCAGCACCGTGATCGAAAAGCCGACGCCGACAGTCGCTGAGCAGCGACTGATCGTTGCCGGGCAACGGGCTGGCTACTACCTGTGTTTGTTTGGCATGCACGTGCTGACTCCGACTGTCCTGAAATTGCTCGACAAGTCGCTCTCCGCAGCTCCGACTGGTGGTTCTATCGACTTGAGTACCTCGCTGAATCAGCTCGCGCAGACCGAACGTTATCTCGCACTCGAAGTCGATGGTTCACGCTACAACATCAGTTACAAGTACGGCCTGCTGCTTGCTCAACTGGCGTTTTCGCTCAGTGGTGATGATCGCGATTTGATTCTGACG
>Ga0138256_10005660_pt1 | contig 13213 bp, 10 predicted proteins | sample KNB2016incub_MG_FD_105486 | JGI IMG/M metagenome (GOLD analysis project Ga0138256, IMG submission 105486) | Active sludge microbial communities from wastewater in Klosterneuburg, Austria - KNB2014incub_MG | ecosystem: Engineered > WWTP > Activated sludge > Unclassified | place: Austria...
CAAAAGGTTGATGAAGTTGATACTGGTTTATGAAAGTTGATATTCAGATTGGAAAACGGCATAAATCTGAGCCTTTTTCGGATACAATATCAACCCTGATAAACTTTTATAAACCCTCATAAACCTTTTGAGACACCCTCTTTTTTATTGAATTCACCGATTACCGGGAGCAAACCCGAACTGATGCACAATGCTATCTGCCATTGCATCGGCCGAAAAAGGCGCTTCCATTCTGAGTACGGGGCAAATGAGTTGCTCCATCCAATGTTCCTCTTTCGATTTGCTCCTGATATTTCCACTTTCTTCATCATAGGAGGCCGCCCAACCCAGGAATTTTTCATATACAAGATTCAGATCGCCTCCCGGCAGAATCCGGGCGGCGCCGTATCGTTGGATTTCTCTTTTTCGGATGCGCTCCAGCCGAATTTCGGCGGGCAGCCACATATAGATCACCAGTTCAAACGACGGAACAAACACATCCCCCCAGCCGCAGAGAGCGCCGGAAAGCACCCAGGTATCGGTGCTTTCCAGGTCTTTTTTCAGTACCTGCCGCCGGTGATCGGGGTTGCGTTTGCGCCGGAACGGCAACGCGTCATCGGTAAACCAATAATAGTCATCGGTATCAAAATGCGAAAAGCCCAGCCGATCCGACAGGGCTTTTCCCAGGCTGGTGACACCGGAGCCCGGTGCGCCGAGTATGTGAATGCGAGAGATCAAAGCAGCCATTTATCGGCTGCAAATATCCGCACCCGGATTATCATTCTTCCTTTTTGAAGCGATAAGAATACAAATCAGGTTCGCCTTCGTAGTAACCGTCCAATACAAGGCTGTTGTAGGCATTTTTTATGGCGTCGATTGCTTCGGCCGAATTGGCAACGCGGTCGCCATTCACACTCGAAATGACAAAACCCGGCTGCATGTTCGTTTGGTGAACAATGCTCCCCCTGCGCACACTGAGCACGATGGCGCCCTGCAAATGCAAGCGCTGCATTTCTTCCTTGGACAGGTCGCGCAATTCAAATCCCAACTGTCCTTCCAATTCGTCGCCACGCACCCGCACGACGCTGGTAGAGTTGTTGAGGTCCTTCAAAGTGACCCTGATCCGCGATTTCTTGCCACCGCGCCAGTATTCCAGATTGACCTGGTCGCCAGGGCGAAAACGCCCCACCAGTTCCTGCAATTCCGAGGTGCTTTTTATTCTTGTGTTGTTGATGCCTATGACCACATCGCCGGATTTCAGGCCGGCATCCGAAGCAGCGCCATCGGTGGTGATGCGGTTGATGTAAACACCCTCTGCATTGGGCAGCCCGATATCACGGGCAGTCTCGCTGTCGAGGTCCTGAATGCCAACACCCAGATATGCGCGCTGTACTTCGCCGTATTCGCGCAAATCCCGGATGATTTTTTGGACCAGGTTGGAAGGCACGGCAAATGAGTACCCTTCATAACTCCCCGATTCGGTGATAATCGCCGTGTTGATGCCGATCAGTTCGCCAGTGGTATTCACGAGGGCGCCGCCGCTGTTGCCGGGGTTCACTGCCGCATCCGTTTGTATAAAAGATTCAATGCTGGCTGCTCCCCCCAGAATGTTGATATTCCGGCCTTTGGCACTGACGATGCCTGCTGTCACCGTACTCTCCAGGTTGAACGGGTTGCCTACGGCCAACACCCATTCGCCTATGCGCACAGAATCGCTGTTGCCAAAAAGCAGGAATGGCAATTCTGATTCGTCAATTTTGAGCAGGGCAACATCGGTGGATGGATCGGAACCGATGAGTTTTGCTTTATATTCGCGTTTGTCGGCCAGCGTCACTTTGATGTCTGTGCTGTGTTCCACCACGTGATGGTTGGTTACGATGAATCCGTCGGGCGACAAAATCACGCCGGAACCGGAGGAGCCGGTCAGTGATCCGCCGCTCCAGATACCGCTTCCGGTCTCCAGCAATGCGCGGATATTGACCACTGCGGGCGTTGCCACTTCTGCGGCTGTCGTAAAATTGGTGGGTGCAGACGAGTAGAATGTGCTGCTGGACCGTGCATTGAACAGTTTGTCAACCAACCCGGTATATCTGGCTTCCCCTTCAGAATTGGTCCAGGTAACGCGGTTGGGACGCTCAATCGTGCTGTAAAGCAGCACGGAGAGCAGCGAACTACTCAATGAAATCAGAACAAATGGCAGGTACTTTCTCATAGAACTTGGCCGGTTATTTTTGCGGGCGAAAAGATTGTGATGGAAAACGCCGCTTATCGGATTTTAGTTTAGAAGGACAATTTCTCTGCCGAAAAGTTGGAAACAAACAGTATTCACGATTCGTTTGTGTTTAAAATTTGACAAACATGAAATTTTGGAAATACCAGGGCGCAGGCAATGATTTCGTAATGGTCGATCAACGCGAGCAATATTGGCTGACCCGGAACGATACAAATCTCATTCAGCGGCTCTGTGACCGACGTTTTGGCATCGGCGCTGATGGTCTGATATTGCTGCAAAAACGCCAGGGGTTTGACTTTGAAATGGTTTATTTCAATGCAGACGGGCGGGAAAGTACCATGTGTGGCAACGGCGGCCGCTGCATTGCAGCATTTGCACAACATTTGGGCATTATTGGCTCGAACGGCCGGTTTTGGGCCATAGATGGCGAACATGAGGTTGCCATTGGACCGGGGCCAACTGTTGCACATGAAGCGCCCCGACTCCATTCTAAAACTGAAAAATGGGTCGAACTTAAAATGGCTGATGTAAAAAACATTGATTGTCAAGGAAATGTGTTTGTTTTAAACACCGGCTCACCGCATTACGTCCGCTTTGAGGAAGACGTGCTGGGCCTGGATATGGTGCAGGCAGGGCGGGCAGTTCGTTATTCGGATAAGTTTAACAAGGAAGGTATCAATGTCAACCTCGTGCGACTTAAAAAGGATGGCAGCCTTGACATACGAACTTACGAACGCGGAGTGGAAGATGAAACGCTGGCTTGCGGCACTGGTGTCACGGCTGCTGCCCTGGCTTCAAGCCTGTACCGTGGATTGGAGGCCGGGACCGGTGAAATCCCGGTTCATGCGCAAGGAGGAGATTTGTCGGTGCGGTTCAGGTCAAATGGCGACGGCACTTTTTCCGACATCTGGCTGTGTGGTCCTGCCGCATTGGTTTTTGAAGGAAATATTGAACTTTAAAGGTTTGATAACGCTTTGAACCCTGAAAAAGGGGATACATTTCGTCCTTCTTTCGGCAGCCTCCTTTTGGGGTGCAGCCATCACAATCTGCCACTAACTTTTGCATCTTTGAACCAAAAACTACACGTTATGGCCAAGCATTTTCTGTTTAGCCTTATCTTTTTGACGACTGCCCTGCAGGCGCAACAAGACAGTTTGTCCAAAAGTCTTGCGCCGCCGATTTTCCGGCGCATTATGGAAACCAGAAAGGAACTCCTGATGGCTTTTCAAAACGACGATCCGGCCGGGGCTGCCCTGTGGCGCGATTCGTTGATGCGGCTGGAAGACGGTAAATACACCGCATTGTTGTGGGACGAACGCTGGCTGCTTTACTATTGGGAGGACGCTTACGGCAACCTGTTCGACGAAGTAGAACGTTTCGATGCCGCCGAACGGGAGCGCGTGGCGGCCCGGATACCACCTCCCAATGACAGCCTGTTTGAATGGCTCGACCGTACCTTATATGAATCCCGTTTTCTTGTTTATGAAAAAATAGGTAGGGGATTTTTGTCTGAGGAAGAGAAACAGTTTGCATTGCTTCAATTGGATTATTTGCTCAGGCTCAACCAGGCCGAAATAGCCACGGGAGATTGGAACAAGCGTCTGGATGCTTTCTTGAATCTTCACCCGGAGTCGCGCTTCAAGGCATACATACAAGCCCATTTGCGCACCCCTGAAGTGAAGCCCGAGACCAATAATATCAGACCTGACAGAGGGTTCGGTTTAGACATCTTGATCACCAGCGGGCGCTGGCGCGACGAACTGGAGCGTAATGTCCGCTCACCATACGGGTTTGATATAGGCTTTGCCTACTGGATCAAACGTTGGAATATTGGCGTGCGCTGCAATTTCAGTTGGCAAAAACTTGAACGATCCATTTACCAAAATTCCTTTGAATGGCCCAAAAACGACCCGACATCATTGATTATGCCGGAGCTGGAGTTGGGTTATGATTTATTGAACAACCAGAAAATCAGGGTTTTTCCATCCATCATAGGCGGCATCAGTATTTTGAAGCCACCCGGGGCCGATGAGACGGAAGACGAGCCTTTGCCGGAATATTATTCAGATTTTTACTTTATCAAGGGATTTCTCGGCGCCTCCCTTACAGCAGATGTCAAAATCAGGAACTTTGCCGATCCGGCAGAGTGGAAATCCAACAAGTCCTACATGGGTGCGCGCATTCGAGTTGGCTATAACTGGTTGAATTGGGAAAGTGACAATCCTGCACTTAACGGCGATTTGTTTTATTTTGCGATCGGAATTAATCTCTTCGGTCATTCTTTTGACTAAAACCGGTGCTGTTTAATCCACAATTCGAACGACTTTCATGATCGAAACCAACTTTTCCCCCACCCCTTTTGACTGGCTTTCGGACCTCAGCCCGGCCTTTGCCGCACAGGAATCCTGGCTGCAGGGCTCCTACAACCGTGACGCCATTTTTCACCTGATGTATCGGCCGGAAGGCGCATTTGCCATCGCCTGCGGAGCGGGTCTGCTGGCGGAACATGTGCGCCGTTTTCGCTTCTCCATTGACGTTATCCAGCACATGGGTCAGGTGACCGACGAGCGCGGCTGTTCGATATTTCGCGAAAGTTTTTTGAATTATTTGCAGCGATTGCGCCTGCGCGTCCAGATAAATGCGGCCCCTGAAGGTGCGTTGCTCATGCCCGGAGAGCCTGTCCTTGTGGTGGAAGGGCCACTTGCCCAAATTCAGTTGCTTCAGACGGCTCTCCACTTGCTTGTATGGGAATCTACGCATTGGGCAACCATCGCAGCAGCAGCCAGGTGGAAACGTGGCGAATGGACCGAGGAAGACACGCCCTCGCCCCCCTCCTACCCTTTCAACCCCTCTGGCTGGAAGATCCGGGCCGCCTACATCGGTGGCGCCACAGCCGATGAAATATTGAGCCATGTCAACCGCACGGCCAGAAACCCTTTCCCTTCGGAAGGACTGATAAAGATTCAGCATGAATCAGGGGAGCCGATGGTGCAAATCCGGCGGCTTTTCAAAAGCAATCAGCCCCTGGGAGATGTTTGGCTGACAGCCACCCAGGAAGAAGAAGCCAGTGTCAGCAAAACCAAGGTCCAGTTTCTGGATGAAAATTCCAATCAACCTGTTGAAATGAAAATGAACCGTTTTCAGAATCTCTACCTGCCCGTACTGGTCAAAGGCCATCCTGTGCTGGCTCCACCCCGGCTCGGATATCTGCGCCAGCGCATGCTCAAACAAACGGAAGCCTTTCATAAAGTGAAGTTGAAAAACTATCCGCACGGGTGGTTTTTGTAGGGTTTCAAACGTCCCCCACTCCCAACGCCTTCTTATACGTCGCCAAGCACCGTTCCCTCGCAAACGTATGCTCCACCATGGGTTTCGGGTAGGCAGGAGTGCCAAACTCCGGTACCCAGCGGCGGATGTATTTGAATTCAGCATCAAATTTTTTGGTTTGTTCGGTCGGATTGAATATCCGAAAATAAGGCGCTGCATCGGTGCCGCAGCCTGCGGCCCATTGCCAGCCACCGTTGTTGCTGGCCAGGTCATAGTCCAGCAGTTTTTGGGCAAACCAGGCCTCGCCCAGCCGCCAGTCGAGCAAAAGGTGTTTGGTCAAAAAACTGGCGGTAATCATCCGAACACGGTTGTGCATAAAACCGGTAGCGCTCAGTTCGCGCATGCCGGCATCCACAATCGGGTAGCCGGTTTTACCTGCGCACCACTTCGCAAATTCGTCCGGTGCATTACGCCATTCCACGCGCTCATACTTTTGTTGAAAAGGCTGACTTACCACGTGCGGGAAATGCGCCAGTATCTGGCTGTAAAAATCCCGCCAGATCAGCTCGTTCAGGTAAGTGGCATTGAGTGATAAGGCATGCCGCGCTTTCTCCCGGATGCTGACGGTGCCGAACCGGAAATGCAGACCCAGCCGGGAAGTGCCCGCCTGGGCTGGAAAGTTACGCGTTTGGTCGTAGTTTTTGATCAAACCCCGGGTAACCGATGCAGGAGGAAAAGCAAGCCCTGAAGGCTCAAATCCCATGTCATTCAGGGACAAAAGCCCGGCAGGAGCAGTTTTAAAAAAACCGGAAGACCAGGTTTCGTTTGGATACGAAGCCAGATAAAAAGGGGGGGCTTCCGTTTTACTTTGTTCGTTTTTCACCCGGAACTGCCTGGATTGCATCTTCTCCAGCCATTTGCGGCTATACGGCGTAAATACCGTGTAAGGGGTGCCGTCTGCCTTCAGCACTTCGTCTTTTTCAAAAATGACGTGGTCTTTGAAGGTATGGAACGGAATGGCCTTTTCTGACAACAAATTCCGGACACCTGCATCCCTCTCCAGCGCATAAGGTTCGTAATCGCGGTTGGTAAAAACCGCTCCCACGTTGTATTTCTCCAGAATTTGAGGCCACACTTCCTGCGGCGTTCCAAAATAGACCAACATGGTGCTGCCCAAATCTTCCAATCGCCCTTTTACATCAGCAACAGTCTGGTGTATGAACTCTACCCGGGCGTCCTTCCGCTCGGGCAAGTCGTCGAGTATATTCCGGTCGAAAATAAACAATGGCAGCACCGGGTTGCCGCCTTTGAGAGCGTGGTATAATCCGGCGTTGTCATCAAGGCGCAGGTCGCGTCGAAACCAGAAGATGGAAACAGGTTGGGACATTATTGTCAAGGCTTTTGAAGGCGGGAAACACAAAGTGTGCAGTAAGGTTGGGTACCGGAGCACATTAAGCACTGATTGGGATTAGTCTTTTTCCTTTTCATAACAAAGAATCCAGTTTCCGCCGGTATCAATTGCCCATGCCTCCGGAAAAACGCCTTTGAAATCACGTTCAAAAAAACGCTCCGTGACAATTTTGATGGAGCGGTCGCCGCCATGCAGGCGGTTGAAGAGAAACAAGCCGCCGGGGCGCAGCAGTTCAGCGCAATCAAGTAAAAAATCCTCAGTTTCAAACTGCGGCGGTGTCAGGTCGTCTTCAAAAATATCGGCAATAATCAGGTCGTACTGCTCCTCGGTCACTTGCACAAACACTTCCGCATCGGCGGTTACGATGTCGATCGGGCTTTTCAGCCGCGAAAGGGTGTATTTGGCGGCGAGTTCGGCTACCGTCTCATCCCATTCGACGGCGGTGTAGCAATAATCGCGGTGAAATACTTTTTCGAGCATGTAGGGTACCGAGCCAAGGCCGAGGCCGAGTATCAGTACATCCTGCACCGGGCGTTCGTCCATCTTTAACTGGTCGAACGCGACCAGAAAATTTTTATAAAGGTCGTCCCACGAGTAAATGGCATCGCCGCTCAGCAGCTGCAGGCGACCGCGGTCGAGCATCACCGTCAATTCGGGATTCTGCTCGGAACCGGTTTCCTCCAGGGTGAGCGGCATGACATGCGAGAGCAATTTTTTCCAGCGCGGGATTTTCAAAATCAAGAATTTGGGATGAACGTTAGTTGTTTTTCTTCTTTTTAAATGGATCACACTCTTCCAGTTTCTTCTTCGCCTCTTCCGTGGTCTTTTTGCCTTTGTCGCCCAGCACTTCTTCGGCTTTTTTACCCACTGCCTCACCTGCTTTGTCACCCAGTTCCTTGGCAGCTTTGTCCTTCGCTTCCTGCACTTTTTTATCGGCTATGGCACGCAGGCTGTCGGCTGCCTTGTCGGCAGCGGCCTTGGCTTGTTCCTTGGCCTTGTCGAGTTCGCGGTTGGCGACATTTTTCAGGGAATCTTTTGCTTTGTCCACCGTGGCCTGCACCGCAGCACCGGCTTCTTCCTTGATGCTGCTTTGCCCGTCGGAGCCGAGGATTTTCATGGCCACCTTTGGGCTGGTCAGTGAGCCGGTGAGATCGAAACGGACATTGATGAATTCGCCTTGTGCAAGGTTGACCCCGTATTTGCCGGCTTCCTTGCTGAGGAAATTAAGGCCGGAATTGGCAGCACTGCCTACGGCGTTTTTCTCCAATGCCTTGCGCGGGGTTTTGGTTGTGATCTGATAATTCATTTCCTGGTCCAGCCCGTGCGAGCCGCCAATCTGAAGGGCAACATCGCGCATTTGGGTGTTGAACGGCTTAACAATCACCTTCCCGTCCTTCACTTCAAACCAGTTTTTGGTGTTTTTCAATTCCATCTTTTGCAGGTAATCAACGCCAAGTTTCGAACCGATTTCATTCATGGGTTTGAAATTGTTGAACACCGCGCTCAGGGTTTCCAGGAATCCCGCGGCTGACAAGGTGGTGAGGTCCGGCATCATATCTTTACCCAGGCCTCCGCTCAGCGACAAAGTAGTGTTGAATTTTCCGTCGATCAATTGCATGACCGGCGCAATGGCCTTCACCGTAGCAAAAGTCTGATAGGCTTCTTTGAAGCCCATGTTTTGCATCGCCATGTCCATGTCGAACGAAGGTTTGGACGGATCGGCGGTGTTGTATTCTCCATTCAGGGCGACCAGGCCGCCGATTACATTGGCGGTGCAATCTTTCAATTGCGCAATGCCATCCCGGATGACCACTTGTCCGTTGAGGTTGGTCAGGTCGTAGGTCGTGTATTTGATCTTTCCAAAATTGGCGTTCAGGGTCATGTCCACGTTTTTGGGCACGGGAATGATTTCAGCGGCAGGTGCCGGAGCGGGAGTGCCTCCTTTGGCGGTGGCGGCCGGGCTCGTTTCTTCCGTCATGAACTGGTTGAGATCAAAATAGTTGGACTCCAGATTGACTACGCCCGACACCGTTTGATTGTCAAACATGTAGTTCCATGCATTCAGGATTTTGCCGCTGCCGCGCAGGTCGCTGGCTCCGATGTTCATCCCAAAATTATCCACGTTCATTTTGTTGGGCATAAAATGCCCTTTCATGACCATGTTGGTCAGGTCATAGGTATCGTATTTCAGGCGGTTGATTTTGCCATCGACGGTGAAATCCCAGCGATCAAACACTTTTTCGGCGCTCGCCGTTGCCGGGGCTTCCACGTCGCTCGGCACCACACTGCCATCGGCGGGCGCAGGTTCCATCCATTCGTTGGCATCGAAAAGACCGGACGAAAAATTCATGGTTCCGGTCATGGTTTTATTCGTGGAAAAATACGCCAGGATATTATCGATGGAGCCGTTGGCACGCAGGTCGCTTTTACCGAGTTGTGCATCAAAATTCTGGATATCCACCCGCTGAGGAGTCAGGCTGGTGGTCAACTGATTGATTTTTACGGCAGGCATGTCTTCGGCTTTGTAACTGATACCGGTCATGGCAAAGTCGCCCGCCATGTTCACCTGGTCGTATTTGCCCTGATCGATCTGGCTCATAGCCGCCTTCATCATGATGTTGGCTTTGATGACGCCAGCCAGTTCCTGCACACCCTCCATCGGGAATGCTTTGGAGAGTTCACCGAGGTTGAGCGTCCCTACAATTTTGGTATCCACAGTCGGATCCGATTCGGGAGTTTTGAGGTTGAAATAACCTTCAAGCGGGTTGGAGCCGATGCGCAGGCTGAATTTAGGGATGTTCACCGTCATGTCATTCAGACGTGCCGAGGGGCTGTTGATGGTGGCGTCCACATTGATGTTGCTGACGCCAAGCGGCAGATCTGGATATTTGAAATCGGCATTGCCCACCACAAAATTGATTTTGAATGCCGGATAGATCGTCTCGTTGTAGGTGCCGTTGACAAAACCGGCAAACTGTACCGTGCCGTTGGCCTGCACGTTGTCGAAATCCTTGGTGTAGGCGCCCGGAACAATAGACAACAGGCTTTTGAAAGTATTGGCCGGCGTTCCGAATTTCAGGTCCATCCGGATGTCTTCCGAATTGTCCGGCATTTGCACCCAGCCGTCGAGCATCACCTGCAGGGCATTCACTTTCAGGTCGTTGTCCTTGAAAGTGAACTTCATGTTTTTCATATCTGCCGAAAGGGTGGCATTCCAGTCGGCGCGGGCATTGGAGAGGTATTGCACACCGCCGTAATCGACGGTCAGGCGTTCCACAGCCGTTTTCATAACGAAATCATACAGGTCGGAGGCGAATTCGCCGGAGCCGCTGTGGCTCAGACCATCCAGTTCGGCACGCATATCAAGGCTGCGGTCGTCGTACAGCAATTTGCCATCGGTGATGCCGTAGTGTTCGAGTTTGACCGGGCTGGATTCGGAAGCGGTAGCCGCCGTGCCTTCCGGTTCAGGTTTGGTGATGTCGTAGTTGGCGCTGCCGTCGCTCAGTGCGTACACGCGGATGTCCGGTTTTTGGAAATAAAGGCCTTTGATGACGACTTCACTGCCAAAAATAGCCGACCAGAGATCGACTGCCACGTCGAGGCGTTCGCACTGCACTAATTTGACGCCGGCAAATGGGCCGGGGCCATTGGTCACGTCAAGACCTTCCAGGCCAATGGATAATTGCGGAAAATGCCTGAACACGGATATGTCAACGTCTTTAAAATCTACCGTTGCCGTGAGGCTTTCATTGGCAGCTGCTTTGACCTGAGCGATGATTTCATCTTTAAAAAAATATGGCAATGCAATGAGCGCTCCAAGGAGCAGAACCAGCGTGATTGCGAGGCCGAAGAGTACTTTTTTCATGGTATTGAGCTAAATTGGCTTATTTGTAGCGTGTTATCTGGAAAGATGGAATCCTGCGTGCAAAATTAACGAATTGCCACCGCCGGATGCGTCGTGCCCCGTATGATCCGGGTACTTTAAATAACGCAGCAAAGAAAACGATGTTTGAAACACATTCTTTTACATAAAAGGAAAAAGGAAATCACAAGGCAAAATTTTGGTAAATTCTGTGCATCCTTACAAACCTGTTTACTTTTGGCGCATGAATCACCGAATACACTTCCTGGACAGACAGCCCGACTTCGATCAGGTGATGGATGCGCTGGCTCAATCGACGTGGATTGGCTTTGATACCGAGTTTGTGGGCGAAAAATCCTATATCCCGGTCCTTTGCCTCATTCAGGTCGTGTCTCAAGATGAAATCTACCTCATCGACACCCTGCGGGTGCGGCAATTGCAGAAATTTCTTTCGCTTGTCGAAAACCCCGACATCCTGAAAATCACACATGCGGGCGACAACGACTATCGCCTGCTCAATACCTTGTATGGCACGGTCCCCAAAAACACTTTCGACACCCAAATTGCCGCGGGATTTGTGGGATATAATTACCCGGCAGGGTTCGCCAAAATTGTGGAACGTGAACTGCGCATTTCACTCGCCAAAAGCCATACGGTAGCCGATTGGGAAGCCCGGCCGCTGGAGCCCAAAGCACTCGACTACGCTGTAGAAGACGTCAAATACCTGCCTGTTTTACACGAAAAACTGACGCGCAAACTGGCAAAACATCACCGCGAATCCTGGACACGGGAAGAAAACCGCAAGTGGGAAACGCCCGATTTTTATGCCACCAACCCCAATAAGGAATTGCTGGCCAATGATTTTGTGCACCAACTGGACTTGCGCGAGCAAGTGTTTTTGATGCGGCTCTACCGCTGGCGCGTCGAACGGGCCATGGAACTCAATGTGCCCAAAGAGCAGGTGCTGCAAAGCAGGTTTGTCAGTACCGTTTTGAGGGCTACCAAAGACGGCCCCGGCGCTTTTCGTTCCAACCGGACCTTGCCGGAGAATGTGTGGAAAAAGAACCTCGACACGTGGCAGGAACTTTGGCGCGCCAAAGCTACCGATGAGGAAAAGCAATTTTTGGCTTCGATACCCAAGCCCGTGCCGGAAAACCCGGAACGCGAATGGACCATGGAACTGCTTTATCATTTTGTAAAAAAACAGTGCCTCGAACACGAGATCAGCGCTGCATTGCTGCTCCCCAAGGGGGATTTCAATCGCCTGAAATCCGGGAGCGACGATTTCGACCCGGAACTCCTGGGCGGCTGGCGGGCAGAATTGCTCGGCGCCGAACTGGTTTCCTGGCTTAAAAAGGGTGGAAAAGTCAAGGTGGACTGGAGTGAGGGCCTTTGCAAACTAACCATGTAATTTGTGTGAAGGTACTGCATTATGACCCGGCTGCTTGAGATAAACAACCTGACGATTGATTTTCATGCGCAGCGCGGCACCACGCGGGCGACGGATGGCGTTACGCTCCACCTTGACAAAGGTGAAACGATTGGTATCGTGGGAGAATCCGGCTCCGGCAAGTCTGTCACAGCCCTTTCCGTGATGCGGCTGCTTCCCTACCCCGGCCAAATCAGTTCCGGAGAAATTTGGTACCACCCTCCATCTGCTCCAGATTCCCCTGTCAATTTGCTTTCGCTGCCGGAAAAAGAACTGCTTTTGTACCGAGGCGCTCAAATCGCCATGATTTTTCAGGAGCCGATGACCTCGCTGAATCCGGTCATTCGGTGCGGTTTGCAGGTAGTGGAAGCCTTACAGTACCATCGAAAACTGGATTTCAGGGAAGCCCGTTCTGCAACAGCGCAACTCTTTGATCGGGTCAAAATGGCCGATTCGGAACGGGTATTCCAGTCGTACCCCCACGAACTGAGCGGCGGGCAAAAACAACGGGTAATGATTGCCATGGCCATGAGTTGCCATCCCCATATCCTGATCGCCGATGAACCTACTACGGCACTGGACGTGACGGTTCAAAAAGCGATCCTCGACCTGATGCGGGAATGGCAAACCGAATCCGGTCTTTCCATGCTGTTTATCAGCCACGATCTGGGTGTCATTTCCGAAGTATGTGACCGCGTTGCGGTGATGTTCAATGGCAGGGTTGTGGAAGAAGGACCCGTTGAGAAAATATTGAGCGCACCCGAACATCCCTATACCAAAGGGCTGGTGGCAAGCCGGCCATCCCTGCACCGCAAATTGCGGCGTTTGCCGACAGTGCAGGATTTTGTGGAAAATAACATTGCCAAGGTCAATGAAGTGACTAAAGAGGAAACGGAGTCGCGACGCGCCCTGTTGTACGCACAAAAACCCATTCTTGGTGTGGAAAACCTGGTCGTTCGTTATCCGGCCAAAAAGAACTGGCTGGGCCAGTCCGTCGATTGGCTGAACGCAGTGGATCATGTCAGTTTCGAG
>Ga0138256_10005661_pt1 | contig 13212 bp, 14 predicted proteins | sample KNB2016incub_MG_FD_105486 | JGI IMG/M metagenome (GOLD analysis project Ga0138256, IMG submission 105486) | Active sludge microbial communities from wastewater in Klosterneuburg, Austria - KNB2014incub_MG | ecosystem: Engineered > WWTP > Activated sludge > Unclassified | place: Austria...
AGCTTCAAAAGCCGCTGCCGCCTGTCTTCACCCGCCGCGGGTTCGATGAGTTTTTCACGCATCAGTGGTTTGAGATTTTTGGTCAGTGTCGTGCGGTCCATCACCAGAAATTTTGACAGCGCGCTCATGCTGTGCTCGGGATAATACGCCAGCGCAATCATGATCGAAAACTGCGTCGATGTGATACCCACAGGTGCCAAGCTGCGGTCATAGATCGCGGTGACTGCGCGCGCGGCCTTACGCAGGTTGAAGTTAATGCACGAAAGCCCCGCGCGCTTAAGACTTGCCCTGTCCATGGTGCACACCTTCTCCGGGCCGCAAGGCAGCAATTAAAATCGCTTTATACCGCCACGGCCTGGCTGCGGTGATTTTTCTGTATTTCCCTGACACGCAGCGAAAAATCCTGCGGCGCCCATTCAAAACCGGGCATGCGTATCGATTCCAGAAATGCGCCAAGTTCTTCTTCATATTTAACCGGTCTGCCGCGCTCAATATTCACATAAACAAATTCGACCCAGCCGATGGCGTGCAGGCGCTGCCCGTCTTCGCTGAGCATGACTGCTTCCGGCACAATGCGAAACGTGTCTTTGTGCAGCAGGCGGGTTTTGATGCGCACAGTTTCGTTGAATTTGGCCGGCGCGAGGTAGGCCAGCTGCGTCGTCGCCACCACCCAGCCATTGCCAGTCTTTTGCGTGTGCGCGTAGATGTCGAAGCCATAGGCGTCTTTCAGCTGCTGCGTGCGCGCGTGCATGATATAGTTGAGATATTTTGTGTTATTGAGATGGCCAAACGGACCACAGTCCTGAAAATCGATCCAGGCCGCCGACTCGGGCTCCAGGTTTAGTTTCTGCATAAATCCCCCTTTTTACACTTTCGCAGACTCTTGAATCAATCCAGAAAGTGCACATACACATAATATAAGTGCATATACACTCTTTGCCAATTTTTTTATTCTTTTGCGAGTCACCGGGCCCGCGCGAACTCAATTAGCCGCCACAGGTCAAAAAATTGACCGGGCACACTATCCGTCCGGTGTGTCCGACCTCTTGCTTCTGCGCCACGGTGAACTGCATTTTCCCGGTGAGGCGACGATGAAATTGGATTTAACTATCACTCAAGGAGAATATATGAAGAAGAATAAACTCGTTTTGGGCGCAGTCGCGCTCACCATGGCTTTGGCGATGAATTGCAAAAAAGCTGCAAATGCCGGTCCAGGAGATCTGAACGCCGCAGCCAGCGAATATGTGGCTTTGACTGAGAAGACCGCCGACGCGCTGGAAAAAGCCGCAGACGGTAAAGAAGCGGCGAAAATCCTGTTGGATGCGGAAGCAGCCGGCAATGCCCTGGAAGCAAAATTTCCGCAGCTCAAAGAAATGGACAAGAACCCGGCTCTCGCAAGCTTTGCGGCACGCAACGGCGAAGCAGGCATGAAACTCCTGACGGCTATGGCGAAAGCAGACGACAAATTCAAATCTGTTCCCGAATTCGCTGAAGCGATGAAAAAGATCGTGAAGACAGATTCCAAATAAGATAACAGCCGTCTTTACTGAACGCAGAGACGCAGCGAAAAACTTTCGATTGCGTCTCTACTTTTTCTTTTTCTGACCCAATGGCTTTCCCGGCCGCAACCTGACCATTTCGACCCCGGTCTCGATCAAAGTGGCCTTGTACTCTTTATCCCGATACCGATTGATGAACTCCAATGTCTGTATGAAGCGGTGAATCGGACGAAACACCGTCAGAACAAGCGCAACAACCAAAGACAGCGCCACGCCGGTCCAGATGTAACCGAAACCGATCGTCACGCCGATCGCGGCTGTCGTAAAAATGGTCGCCGCGGTCGTGATGCCATGCACCTGCTCGCCCGAATGCATAATCACTCCGGCACCTAAGAAACCAATGCCGGTGACGATCTGTGCCGCAATGCGCGCCGGGTCTCCACCAGAAGTCTGCGCCACCACCACCGACAGTATAGCAAACAGCGTCGTGCCGAGCGTGATGAGAATCGTCGTTCTCAGCCCCGCCGCGCGGCGGAAAATCTCCCCTTCCATGCCGATGATTGTGCCCGCCAGCAGCGCGGCCAGAAGCCGCGGACCGTAAGCGGACATCGTATCAATAAAGGTGGAAAAACTCTCGTTCAATATCAGTCTTTCCAGAGCGCTTCGACGAATTCACGCACGCGAAACAAACCTTTTTCAATCTGCGCTTCGCTCGTTGCATAGCTGATGCGGAAACCATTTTCGTAGCCAAACGCAGAACCCGGCACCACCGCGACGAGCTTTTCATCGAGCAGTCCCTTCGAGAAAATTTTACCGACGTCGTTTTCGCCGGTGCGCTCTTTCAGTTTCTGCCAGCCCGGCGCTGCAGTGAGTCCCGCGATGTCGGGAAACAGATAAAAGGCGCCCTGCGGCTTAAATACGCGTAAGCCCTTGAGGCCCGAGAGCAGAGAGTATGCGAGATCGCGGCGCTTCTCAAACACCACCCGCATATCTTCCACACACTGCTGCTCAGCATTGAGGGCCGCGACTGCACCCTTCTGTGAGAAGCTGGTCGGGTTCGAGGTGGATTGCCCCTGTATCATGTCCATGGCCGCGATGATTTCTTTGGGCCCGCCGGCGTAACCGAGGCGCCAGCCAGTCATCGAATAGGCTTTCGAGAGCCCGTTAATAACGACTGTACGCGGGCGCAGTTTTTCAGACGCCGTTGCAATGTTCAGTACTTCGACACCATACGCGAGCTTCTCGTAAATATCATCGGTCACGATAATCAGCTCGGGAAATTTTTCGAGCGCCGCCGCGAGCGCGCGAATTTCATCGGGAGTGTATGTGGCTCCCGTCGGGTTGGATGGTGAATTGAGAATAAAAACTTTTGTCTTGTTCGAAACATTCTTCTCGATATCCGCCACAGAAAGTTTATAGCCACTCTCGAAACTCGTGTGGATCAGTTTCATGTTGCCGCCCGCGAGACGCACAATATCTTTATAGCTCACCCAGTAAGGCGCGGGGCAAACAACTTCGTCGCCGTCGTTGATCACAGAAAGAAAAAAGTTGTAGAGCACCTGCTTGCCGCCGGTACCGACGATGATCTGGTTAGGTTTAAAATCCAACTTATTATCGCGCTGAAATTTCGCGATGATCGCCTGTTTGAGTTCGGGAATACCCGACACGGCAGTGTACTTGGTGAAACCCTGTTGCAGCGCTTCGATCGCCGCGGTCTTGATGTGCGCAGGCGTGTCGAAATCGGGTTCGCCGGCGCCGAAGCCGACGATGTCTTTGCCTTCGGCTTTGAGTTCTGCCGCGCGGGCAGAGATTGCCAGCGTGGGCGATGGTTCTATGAGTTCAAGTCGGGAAGCGAGCTTCATAAGAGGGCGAATTGGAGGGCGAGACGAGACGTAAAGGCGAGTCTCCGTCTTCGGAGATGCGACGTAAAGGCGAGTCTCCGTCTTCGGAGATGCGACGTAAAGGCGAGTCTCCGTCTTCGGAGATGCGACGTAAAGGCGAGTCTCCGTTTTGCGAGACGGGGCCGCGCAGTCCCGGAATCAGTTGTTCTTGTGCGTGCTACCCGACACCAAAAGCACTTCTGCCTCGGGAGGCGCTTCGGTCAGCGCAGTGAGCAGACCATGAAAGCCCAGCGGGGCACAATCGGTCATCTCGCGCTCGATCTGCTCGTCGAGCCAACGGCGCAGGTTGATAGGAATATGTGATTCCACGGTTTTGTCCATTTTCGCCTTTGTACTTTATTGGACGACTGCCGTCACAAAACCACGACATCACACATGCGGAGTGGACCCCCGCATATGTGATGTCGTCCCCTTGATATATCCTTGCAACATTATGTCTCATTGTGGCAATGCCGCATGGAAATCAAAACCGTCTCACTCTATGTGATGGCGGCGTTCTTCGCCATAGCGGGTATCGGGCATTTCGTGATCCCGAAATTTTTCCTGCGCATCATGCCGCCTTATATTCCATGGCACAAGCCGATTGTGTACCTGAGCGGCCTGGCTGAGATCGGCCTCGCTGCACTGCTATTGATGCCGCAATACCGCGTCTGGGCCGCATGGGGCATCGTCGCACTTCTGGTTGCCGTGTTCCCGGCAAATTTGTATCATTTTACGAGCGGCGGTGCCGGCATGCGCATACCTAAATGGGCGCTTGCACTGCGTTTGCCGCTGCAGGTAGTGCTCGTCGCATGGGCATGGTGGCATACACAATGAAAGTGGCAATTGCAGCAGACCACGGCGGCTTCGAACTCAAAGAGGCGCTGAAAAAACAGCTTACCGGCGTCACACTCACCGACCTCGGCACGCACAGCACTGAGTCTGTCGATTATCCCGATTTCGGTGCCGACCTCGCGCGCCGGGTGGCAGCCGGCGAATTCGACCGCGGTATTCTGGTCTGCGGCAGCGGCATCGGTATCTCGATTGCGGCAAACAAAGTACCGGGCATACGCGCTGCACTCTGCCACAATGTTTACACGGCCGAGATGGCGCGCCGGCACAATGACGCCAATGTCATCGCGATGGGTGGGCGTGTTGTCGACGAGAGCACTGCCATCGAGATGACGCAGGTTTTTTTGAACACCGAATTTGAAGGCGGCAGGCATGCGAGGCGGGTTGAGAAACTCAACAACATTCATTAAGCTGCATCGCATCGCCGGCGTTGTTGTCTTCGCGCTGATTACGCCTTTAGTTTTAGCACAGGAAGGCACGCGCCCCACGAGCACCAAGCGCAGGGTATTTACCGTCGATGATAAATTCCTCACGCTTTATACCGAACATCTCGAAAAAATCCCCAACGGCAACCATCACGTACTGCGCCTTGAACGCAAGGGCGACGCAGCGCCGGCACAAGATGACCTCATCCTCGATTTTGAAAGCGCCGCGCTGTTTTCCAACCCGGCGCACCAGCCATTGATCTTGAAATCGAAACTGGAACGCACGGTACACACCGGATTCAACGGCAGCGCCGCACAGTTCAACCTGCCGGAGCACCGGCTGAAAGTCAAGCTACCTTCTTTTTTGCACCTTTCGGGCGATGGTCTGACCACGGACAGCGGCGATTTTACCTTTGCCTGCGAGTTTGAACCGCATTCGGCGCAGGCAGAAATTCTGCGCCGGGAAAACTTTTTTCTCGGCAGGCAATACCTGTTCGCCGTTACGCTGCGCAATAACCGCATCGTTGTCAAATTTGAGAATCTGCTGCAACTGCCAGGCAGTGAACGGGGTAAATTCATCGAATCGGTGGAGCTGAAATCCATCGACAAAGTGCATCCGGGTAAACATAATTTTCTGGCGCTCAGTTACGATGAAGCGGCAGGCAGAATTGTGCTGACTCTCAACGACCGCCAACAGGCGGTGCACACGCTGAAACGCACGACCGATGAAAATTACACGGTATCTTTCCGGGAACTGAAAAATGCTCCGCTCGCGCTGTTCGCGAGTTACACCGGTTACGCGGATAACATTCTGTTTTCGAACCGCGTGATCAGCGACGAAGACCTGAAGCACCATGGTGCCATCAAACCCTACGGCGACCGCTATGACCAGCGCCGCGGTATACTGAAAAGTGACATCTATGACATGGGTTTTTCGCAGAGTAATATCACAGAAATTTCTGCCTCGCTGAGCAGCGACGGTGAAAATCTGCTGGCGGTGAAATACCGCTGCCTCGACCGCAAATTCAGTCCCCGTCTCACGGAGCAGTCGCTGCGCTTCGAAGCCATCGGCGGTGCCGGCGGTAAAAAATGCCGTTTTATTCAGTTCAAAGCAGAATTCACCGCCGACAATGCGGGGCGAAAATCGCCGCAACTGCGACAGATCGCCCTGGAATACAGAGAAAATCCCCCCCCCGATCGCCCAGGCAAACTGCGGATTATCAGCGTGGAAGCCGACAGCGTCGAAGTCGAGATTGCACCGAACACTGAACTCGACGTGGTCAGGGGTGGGCGTTACATCGTCTATTACGGGCACAAGGCGCACCAGATTGAAGGGGCTGTTTATTTCAAGAGCGGAGCCTATATGCAGCAGCAATTTCGCGGTGAGCCGATTCAACACAAGGTGCCGGTGCGTTTGAAACTGACCAATGAAACAATTGCAGTGAATAAATCGTGGGCCGATAAAAATCCGCGCTTCAAACACCGCTACCCGGTTTTCGAACCCGGCATCGGTTACTATTTCTGGGTGACCGCGTGCGATAACGCATACGGTGAAGCGCAGGAACTGGCCGACCATGAGTCGGCGCCATCGGAAGCGGTTTTTGTACGATTCAAATAATTTATCGAACGGCATTGCCGGAAAAATCCCTCCCCGGTTTCGAGCCTCGCAGTTTGCCCGTCACGGGCAAACCGCTGCTAAAGCGGGCTAAGCCCTGCTCGCAACCGGGGTTCCGGCCTTTCGCGCCGGAACCGGGTTTTTTCCGGCAACCCTACGGAAAAAATAGCCGACAGCGTGAGGCGTCGCTAACTTCATCCCGTATGGCAAAACGAATATTTCTCTTTATACTGACGAACATACTTGTCGTCGCAACAATTTCGATTCTGCTCAGCGTCTTTGGCGTCACGCACTACGTCGAGCGCGCGGGCAAGGGTTTTCACCTCAACCTGCAGAAGCTGATGATCATCTGTCTGGTCTGGGGTTTTGTCGGTGCTTTCATTTCGCTCGCGCTGTCAAAAGTGATGGCGAAGTGGATGATGGGCCTGTCGGTCATCGACCCGCGCACCGCCTCGGGTGGTGAAGCGCAGCTCGTCACCACGGTACACCGTCTCGCACGCGCTGCGGGCCTCACGACCATGCCCGAAGTCGCCATCTATGAATCTGAAGAAGTCAATGCCTTTGCGACCGGCCCCACCCGCTCCAGTTCGCTCGTTGCGGTTTCGACTGGCCTGCTGCACAGCATGAGCTGGGAAGAAGTCGAAGGTGTACTGGGTCATGAAATTGCGCACATCTCGAACGGCGACATGGTGACCATGGCACTGTTGCAGGGTGTGGTGAACGCCTTTGTGATGTTCCTGTCGCGCGTGGTGGCATTTGCGATCAGCTCGGCGATGAGCCGCAGCGACGAAGAAAATTCGTTCCCGCGCATGTTGAACTTCATTCTGACAATCGTGTTTGATATCGTCTTCACGCTTCTGGGTTCGATGGTTATTGCTGCTTTCTCACGCTACCGCGAATACCACGCTGACGCGGGTGGCGCAAACCTTGCCGGTCGCGGCAAAATGATTGCGGCTCTCGACCGCCTGCGCATGACACAGGAAAAAGTCGACAACTCCGAAGCGCCGGCTCTCGCCGCAATGAAGATCTCGAACAAAGGTGGATTTCTCGCGCTGTTCTCGACTCACCCGCCGCTGGAAGACCGTATCGCCCGCTTAAAGCAGGCTGGCTAATTCCATATAACGATGGCGCGCTCGCGCGCCATCGTTATTAAGGCACAGGTTTCGCCGCGCGTTTCAGGCGGTGCAGAATTTTTTTATACGAACGTCCAAGGCTCAGAAACAAAAAAGTCAAACCCACGCCAATACCGATGCACGTCGCCATAATGCCACCCAGCGGCAGGTGCGTCTGAATAAACAGAATCTGAATCTGCACTTTATGGCTGTTGAGCAGCAACAGCAAAATGAACAGTATCGTTATTATCGCGAGTACGTTAAGGCGCCAGGGCATAATTGTGGTTCGAAATGCCTGCCTGACAATCCCGCGGGATTGTCAGGCATACATCACATCAGATTTGGCTCGTGTTGGCACTGCCGCACATGGGGCAGTATTGTGTATCATCGAGTTCGTCGTCTTCTTCTTCCAGATAGACTTCCCAGCGGTAGTCACAATCTTCGCAGGCATAGCTGACCGCTATTTCGCGCTCGCCGCCCACGCCCTCTTCGTCGTCTTCGAGCCCCCCCTGGCGCTCTTCTTCGTCTTCATCGTCGTCGTCCGCTGCACAATACATTTTGACTTTGAGCTCAGCGTCCATTGAATCTTTCATTCCGGGCATATCGTGCGACGCCAAAAAGCGCAGAGGCGGGTCAAGTATTTTTGGCAATATCTCTCTTTTTTGTTATGCTGTAAGCACGAGCGTACAAACAGCAATGCAATTGACTGCTTATCGGATAAACAGCTTACGCTGTGCAGTTGCGCACTCATTGCAAGCGTTTTATGGAGATAAACAGGAATGACACCACAAAAACCCGGCCCCTTGGGATCAGGAAGCCCGAATAAGACGATGAAAAATATCGCTCTTGTGCTGCTGATCGTTATCATGGCTGCCCTCACCTACGAGGTGTTTCAGGAGCAGCAGGGCAAAGTCACCGAAATACACTATTCCCGCTTTCTCGAGTTGGTAGAGAAAAAAGGTCTGGTCACAACTGAGCAGGCTCCCCTGGTCATTCAGGGACACCAGATCAGCGGAAAATTCAACAACGAAAAGAATGAACCGATATTGTTCAAGACAGTGATTCCCTACCACGATGCCACGCTGCTCGATCTGTTAAAGTCCAAAGAAGTAAAATTCTTCAAAGGCGCTGCAGTCGAAGAAAGTTTCTTCTGGCGCACAATCATGCCACTTTTGCCATGGATTGCGATTGTGGGTTTCTTCTGGTTTATGATGGCACGTCAGGTGCAATCGACCGGCAACCGCGCGATGACGTTTGGCAAGTCGCGCCCCAAAATGGGCCCCGACATGAAAAACCGTGTCACCTTCGGTGATGTGGCCGGCGTTGAAGAAGCCAAAGAAGAGCTGAAAGAAGTGGTGGATTTCCTCAAGGCTCCGCAAAAATTCCAGGCGATTGGCGCCAAAATTCCCCGCGGTGTTCTGCTGGTCGGGCCTCCGGGCACCGGCAAAACTCTTTTGGCGAAAGCCGTTGCCGGCGAAGCCGGTGTGCCATTCTTCTCTATTTCCGGTTCTGATTTCGTCGAAATGTTTGTGGGCGTGGGTGCAAGCCGCGTGCGCGATCTTTTCGGTCAGGCAAAACGCCAGACTCCCTGCATCGTCTTCATCGATGAAATCGATGCGGTTGGTCGCCTGCGTGGCGCGGGCTTAGGCGGTGGCCATGACGAGCGCGAACAGACGCTGAACCAGTTGCTCGTCGAAATGGACGGTTTTGAAGAAAACGAAGGAGTCATTATCATCGCGGCGACAAACCGCGCCGATGTACTCGATCCGGCACTATTGCGTCCGGGCCGTTTTGACCGCCAGGTCATGGTCGACGTGCCCGACGTGCGCGGCCGCGAGGCAATTTTAAAAATCCACAGCCGCAAAGTGCCAATGGATGAAACTGCCACTATGGATAAAATTGCGCGCGGCACACCGGGCTTCACCGGCGCCGATCTCGCGAACCTCATCAACGAAGCGGCGCTGCTTGCGGCTCGCAATGATCGTAAAAAGGTCACCGAAGACGATCTCGACAATGCGCGCGACAAGGTACTGATGGGCCCCGAACGCAAGTCGTTCCTCATCATTCCCGAAGAAAAAAAGATCATTGCGTACCACGAAGCGGGCCATGCGATACTCGCGGAGCTGCTCGAATACGCTGAAGAGATCCACAAAGTCACAATCATTCCACGCGGGCGTGCACTGGGTATTACGCAACACCTGCCCGAACAGGAAAAACACATGCGCTCGCGCAACTATTGGCTCGATCAGTTGGTCGTGCTGATGGGCGGGCGTCTCGCCGAAGACATCGAATTTGGCGACGTGACGACCGGCGCATCGAACGATATCGAACGTGCGACCAACATCGCACGGCGTATGGTGACTGAGTGGGGTATGTCTGAAAAGGTTGGCCCGATTCACCTGAGTGGTGCAGATTCGAGTTCAGTATTTCTTGGCCGTGACTACGCGCGCAAGGGCGATCACTCTGAAGAATATGCGAAAATCATCGACGTCGAAGTCAAACGCATCATCGACTCAGCCTTCGAACGCGGCCGTACGTTGCTCAAGAAAAACAAGAAGCGATTGGATCAGGTAGCGCAGGCATTGCTCGACCGTGAAACGATCACCGGGGCCGAGCTGCGCGAAATGATGCAGGGTCGCAAGCTGAAACCCATGACACCTCCCCCGCCGCCACAGGAAAAAAACGGCGACAAGAAGCCAGTAAGCCCCACCCCGGCTTTCGGACAGGATTTGCTGTCAGGAGCACAGCCGGCATGATTCAATTGGCCACGGGCTATAGCCCGTGGCTAAAGGTGCTGGCCCGGAATGACTGATCTAATTTCAGTGGCCGAGCCAGAAATCTCGCCCCAGGCTATAGCCCGGGGACGAAAAGAACGCCCCGGCCCCATTATCTTCATCTTTCTCGACGGCGTCGGGTTAGGCGTCAACGACCCTGCGAAAAATCCTTTCGCTCGTTTTGCAACGGAGTTTTTTTCGGGCCATGCCGGGGGCAGCTACAAGATGCCCGGCAAACTGCTCACAACCGATGCGCACATGGGAATTCCAGGTCTGCCGCAATCGGCGACCGGGCAGACCGCACTCTTTACGGGTTACAATGGCCCGCAGATACTCGGCCGCCATGTGAATGGCTATCCGACTTTCACACTGCGGCCATATTTCAAAGAAAAGAACATCCTCAAAATCTTCAATGAGGCGGGTTATAATGCGACGCTGATCAATTCGTATTCGCAGATGTACCTCAAACGGCTCGAACACCCCCGCGCGGAGCGCATGTTGTCGGCATCGTCGCTGATGCAGAAACATTCGGGCAAACCCTACTTCACCACCGAAGATTACCTGCAGGGCAAAAGTCTCTACATGGACATGAGCAACTGGTTTCTGCGCAAGCATGGGCTCGATGTGCCGCTCGAGCTGCCATTCAACAACGGGTGTAAACTCGTGCAGATCGCGCAGAATTACGATCTGGTTGTCTATGAATACTTTTTCACAGACAAAGTGGGTCATGAGCAGTCATGGGGTGCGGCGAAACGCATTATCAGGCACGTGGACGAATTTTTACAGGGTGTGTGGAGCGAAGTTGATCCCCAGCGCGAAACGGTGGTTGTCAGCTCAGACCACGGCAATCTCGAAGATCTTTCAGTAAAAACACACACGACAAATCCGGTTGGCACGTTTGTTTACGGCAAACATGCCGGTATTTTTGGTTCACGAGTGCAGGCGCTGCACGATATTCCGCGGGTAATTCTCGGTATTTTTGATTTGCCGTTTGCCTCTGATTTTAGACCAAGCAACCATGCAGATGCAGACAATTAGAAACACCTGCATTCTGTGGCGTGGCCACAAAATGCAGGTGTTTCTAATCCCGCTATGCGAGGGTAAAATTTGAACATAGCAATTGTCGATGTCGGTTCGAACAACATCAAGCTCGAGATTTTTGAAGTCAATAGTGAGGGTCTGTCGCACCTGATTTTCAGCGAAAAGTTTCAGGCACGCCTCGGCGCGGATGTTTTTTTAACCCGCAAGCTGCGGCTCGAAAATGCCGATATCGCGGTCGAAGCGCTGAAACAGATTCGCCGCATCACGCAGGAATTCAAATGCAAGCAGACGATTGCGATTGCCACCGCAGCGCTGCGCGAATGCGAGAGCAGTGATTTTATCGAGCGCGCGCGGCGCGAGGCACAGATTTCGGTCAATATTATCACCGGTCTTGAAGAGGCGCGCCTGGTCTACAACGGCGTGCGCGCGCACACCTCGCTCGGACAGAATAATTATCTCGTCAACGACATCGGCGGCGGCTCGACCGAAGTGCTGGTGTGCAACGATGCAGACATCCACTTCGTCGAAAGCCTGAGACTGGGTACAGTCAGATTGCGCGAGATGTTTGCCAGCGAGGCAAAAGATCTTGTGAAGCTGATCGACCGATATGTGCAACGCTCGATTGATCCTTATCTTGCCGACATTGCGCGACACAAACCCGTGGCTGCGCTCTGCACCGGCGGCACCGCACGCACGCTGCTCGAAGTCTTGCGCGAAATGGGTGTATCGCTGCGCGAACAAATTTTGTTGCCGCAGGTTGAGACGCGCGACTTTGCCGAAGTCGTCGAACAGCTCTCGCAGATGAGCCGCAAGGAGATCGCCAAGATCAAAAGCATCGACGAGGGTCGCCGCGATATTATTCTACCCGGCGCGGCACTGCTGCTTTCACTGTTAAAACACACGAAGATGAGCAGCTTTCTCGTGGCCCCTAACGGCCTCAGAGATGGGGCGCTGGCCGATTATGTCTACAATAAGGTCAACAAGAACATCTATCTGCGCAGCCAGGCTCAATTTCGCGAAGCAGGACTCACCACGATCGTCGACAAGTACAAAATGGACCGCGAACATTCACAACATGTCGCCACCCTGTCTGTGCAACTGTTTGATATCTTTAGCGAGGTACACGGCCTGCCACCTGAAACGCGCGATCTTTTAAAGGCAGCGGCCATGCTGCACGATATTGGCAAGTTCATCGACTATTCACAGCACCATAAACACGCGCTATATCTGCTGAGTAATATGGCGCTGCCTGGTTACACCAATGATGAACGGGATATCATTGCCCACACTGCGCGCTACCACCGGAAATCGAACCCGAAAGCATCTCATATAGAATACCAACGGCTGAACCCGCGCAAACAGGAAGTCATACTCAAACTTTCGGTGCTTTTGAGAATCGCCGACAGCCTCGATCGCAGCTATTCCAGTTCGATCACCGGTCTGCGCGGCAAAAAGACCGATCAGCGCAACTGGCAAATCGGCTTTGACACAAATTCAGAAAGCCTGCTCGAAAAATGGGCATTCAACCGCAAAAAAGAATTTTTCGAAAAAGTTTTTAACACGACGCTCACTCTTGAGTAAATTGCCAATTGGCGCAGCGCTGCAGAAATTCCTATTCTACCGCGGCCTGCAAATTTGTCAGATGCGGGGTCTGCCCTGCGACGAACTGCTTTGCCGCTGCGAGTAGCGCTTCGTACCCGGTGCAGGGCAATGGCTTGCTTTCCGTGGCATCTGTTTTGAGATCGAAGATGTGGCATGTGCCTGATTTCATCAGCTGCAACTTAATGCCATCTTTTCCATAAACGCTCACTGTAGCTTCGTTGCCATAGGCGAAAACATGGTCGCGGTTTTCATTGCGCAAAAGGGATTCACCCTGAAACTCCGCCGGTGCGTGCTTAATTTTCATCAAATCGAGCACCGTCGGGCCTAGGTCGGCGTGTGTTGTGACGCGGCTGACAACGCGGGGCTGAATACCCGCCGGGTAATAGATAAGCGCCGGCACCGCGAGATTTTC
>Ga0138256_10005662_pt1 | contig 13211 bp, 9 predicted proteins | sample KNB2016incub_MG_FD_105486 | JGI IMG/M metagenome (GOLD analysis project Ga0138256, IMG submission 105486) | Active sludge microbial communities from wastewater in Klosterneuburg, Austria - KNB2014incub_MG | ecosystem: Engineered > WWTP > Activated sludge > Unclassified | place: Austria...
CGGAAGAATGAATCCTACGTGAACGATCCGGCCTTCATCATTATCGAAGAAGGCCAGATCACCGGGCTGCGCGAGATCGAGCAATTCGATGGTGGTACCCACTTCCGCTTGTTGGTGTGCATCACGCGGAAGGTGCAAGCCCGCCAACAGGTATACCATTTGGGTGAAGCCGCTGCAATCAACCCCCCACGGTGTGCGGCCACCCCACAAGTAGGGTGCGCCGATAAAGGGCCGTGTCATCAGCATAGCGCGAAGTGTGATCGGGCCTTCGAGATCAGCAGTGCTTTTGCCGGTTGCTATTGGGGACCCGTGCAACGGGATGACCCCATCGCTGCGGTCCGGGAATTCCACCACGGCACCCATGGGCAGGATGAGTTTGGTCTCGCCCAAGTCTACTGTTGCCGTTGCTTCAATGCTTCGCTTCGCCTGCTTGGGCGGGGCCTGCGGCGAAGGCACCAATTGTTTATTGTCCACCCAGCCTTCGTATCCATCGAGGTGGAACTTCAACCGGCTCCATTTGTCTTGGCGGTCCAGCACATTGGCTGTTTCACCAAAGAGCCATTGCGTCACCATTTCAGCGCGGTCGCTGGGTTCCTTCCGGACCGGCACTACGCTTAATGGGCAAACAACAATGTCCATGTGTGATCCAGGTCGGTGGGTTTATCGGGCGACGTGAACGTCGACCCTACAACGCTTCGATCACGATCGCACTGGCACCGCCGCCGCCGTTGCAGATACCGGCCACTCCGTACTTGGCGCCGTTCTGTTTCAACACATTGATGAGGGTAACGATGATCCGCGCACCGCTGCATCCCAACGGGTGGCCCAACGAAACCGCCCCGCCGTTCACGTTCACCTTGGCCGGGTCCAGCTTCAACAATTGGATATTGGCCAAGCTCACCACGCTGAACGCCTCGTTGATCTCATAGAAACTGATGTCGCTCAGCTTCAAACCTGCTTTCTCCACTGCGCGCGGTATGGCGAGGGCAGGGGAGGTGGTGAACCACTCGGGGGCCTGCTCGGCATCGGCATAAGCAAGCACTTTGGCCAAGGGCTTCACGCCAAGGCTCGCAGCCTTTTCAGCGCTCATGAGCACCATGGCCGCTGCACCGTCATTGATCGTGCTCGCGTTCGCGGCCGTAACCGTGCCATCTTGTTGGAACACCGGTTTCAGTCCGGGGATCTTTTCAAAGCTCACAGATTTGAACTCTTCATCTTCGGCCACGGTCACGTCACCCTTACGGGTCTTAACGGTCACCGGCACCACTTCGTCCTTGAATTTTCCGGCAGCCCAAGCCGCTGCACTGCGCTTGTAGCTTTCAATAGCGAAGGCATCCTGTTGCTCGCGTGTTATGCCATACTTGGCTGCGCACAACTCCGCACTCACGCCCATCGCGTTCTGGTGGTACACATCGGTAAGGCCGTCCTTGACGATCCCGTCCACCAATAGGCCGTTGCCGTAACGCTGGCCGTAGCGTCCTTTCTCCACATAATAGGGAGTGCCGCTCATGCTCTCCATACCACCGGCCACCACCACCTCGGCATCGCCAAGTAGGATGCTCTGGGTCGCTATCATCGTCGCTTTCATGCCACTTGCACACACCTTGTTCACTGTGGTGCATTGCACAGCATCGGGCAGGCCGGCGAACTTTATCGCTTGGCGCGCGGGTGCTTGTCCCAAGTTCGCTTGCAACACGCTGCCCATGTATGCTTCTGTGACCAGCGCCGGGTCCACCCCAGCACGTTGGACCGCTGCTTTCACGGCCGTTGCGCCAAGTTGGGTTGCGGGCACATCGGCCAGGGCGCCGCCAAAACTTCCAATAGGGGTGCGGACGGCTGAAACAATAACGACTTCGCGGGACATGTTGTGGAGCGACTATTTTATCGCGGCGCGAAAGTAGGGTTCGTCGTAAGCCTATGCGTCTATATTTGCCGCCCCGATAAAACGGGGAAGTTCTTTCAACGGAGAGGTGGGTGAGTGGCTGAAACCAGCAGTTTGCTAAACTGCCGTACTTCGTTAAGGGGTACCGGGGGTTCGAATCCCCCCCTCTCCGCAAGGTCCCGATGTTCGTGGCCTTTTTCATGTTCGGGGCGTAGCGCAGTCCGGTTAGCGTACCTGCTTTGGGAGCAGGGGGTCGTGTGTTCGAATCACACCGCCCCGACAAATGATGAACGACGCCACCTTCGGGTGGCGTTTTTCGTTCCGTGCATCTTTGCCGCTCGGCCCCGTAGCTCAGTGGATAGAGCAGCTACCTTCTAAGTAGCCGGTCGCAGGTTCGATTCCTGCCGGGGTCGCTACTGGTTATCAAGGGAGCGATGTGCATTCGCTGACTTGTCGGCTTTGTCCCGATCCCGTCGGGTGCGGCGAGGCGCCCGTCGAATTGTTGGATCAGGTGCTTCAGTATTCACGTTGAGAACTTACCGGTCCGCGACTTTCGCGGCACCGGAAACGGACCTCCCCATGAAGCGACTGATCACCCTATCACTGTTGGCAGCGATTTTTTCCACCGCACAGGCCACCAACTTTCACATCGCCCATGATGGGAATGACGCCAATGTGGGCACCAGCAGTACGGCGCCATGGAAAACGATAGCGCGCATGATGCAGAGCATCTTCACGCTCCAGCCAGGCGACCAGATCTTGTTCAAGCGTGGTGGTACGTATGAGGGCAACTTGGAGATACCCCTTAGTGGTACGACTACACAGCACATCGTTGTAGGCGCTTACGGCACAGGCAACGCACCGATCATCAGTGGAAGCAAAGCCGTTACCGCGTGGACCGTCCATAGTGGGAATATCTGGAAGGCAACGGTGGCAGAGGATGTGAAGCAGGTGTTCGTTGGAGGGGTTATCCAAAAGCTGGCGCGCTGGCCGAACACTGGTTGGCTCACCAACGATAATGGGACAATGACCAGCATGACGGATGCCTCCATAACCCAGGCAAGCGGCTATTGGACCGGTGCACGCTTGGTGATCCGTAGCAGCAACTGGAGCTACGATTGCCCGACCATAACGGGACATACGGGCAGCACTATCACGTTCGGCAGCGTGTACAGCAACCTCGCGCAGTTTGACTGGGGGTACTACTTGTGCAACAAACTGAGCGAACTGGACATGGCTGGTGAGTGGTATTACAACCCGGACAACGACCAGCTCTACCTGTGGGCACCGAACAATGCCAATCCCAACGGCCTTTCAGTGCGCGCTCAGATCCGCGAGAAAGGGATCACCATCCACGCCAACATACATCATGTCGACATCCAGAACCTGGCGTTCGAACACCAGAACTACGCCGGTGTTAGCGAGGATGGTGGATACAATAACACAGTGACCGGTTGCACATTCTCCGATCTCTACAAAGCCGCTCAGGCATACTGCCACGACAGCCAGTACAGCAACAACACGATCCTGCGGACACAAGGGACCGGTTTGTTCGTGATCGGGAACAACAACCTGATCAGCAACAATACTTTTCAGGATATCGCACTGATCCCCGGGAATGGTGAAAGCACATGGGGCTATATCGGGCTTCGGGCCAATGGCAGTAACAGTATTGTCCGGAACAACCGACTGACCAACATCGGTTACATCGGCATTGCCTATGAAGGCCAAGGGCTTATCGAGAAGAATGTGATCATGGGGGCAATGGCTTCATTGAACGATGGCGGTGGCATCGCTTTCGATAACTGCAACGGCCTGATCATCCAAGACAACATCGTCGATGGCATGGTCGGGAACATCGAGAGCAGCGCCCCTGACTTCCCTGCGTACAAGAAGATCTGTCACGGTATCTATTTCGGCGACAGCGATATACAGAACACCACTGTGCAACGGAACATCGTTGGCAATTGCGCGGGCAGTGGCATCCATGTGGACCATACCATGTTGAGCACTGGCAACCAAGTGAAGGACAATGTGTTGTTCAACAACGAGATCCAGATGAGCATCGGTGATGCCAGCAATTACAATGGCGCTGGCGCTGTGGCACCGTTCCACCTTTCCAACTTCAATGACATCTATTCGGGCAACACCATGTACTGCTTGAAGAAGGAACAGTGGTGCGTGCTGCAATTGAACGTTTATGGAAACAACCCCGTTGATTTCGGGACGTTCACCAACAACCGCTACTTCAACCCTTGGAACGAGGCGAGCATATGGGTACACAACACGTTCGCGGGTACGCACACGTACTACACCGTTGAGCAGCTCCAACAGGAACTCGGCGAGGATGCAGGGAGCACTAGGAGCGCCCAACGACTGAATGCTTACGGTGTGACGGCTGAGTTGAGCGGTGAATTGGTCGTGAACGGCACTTTCAACACGAACGTGACCGGCTGGGGTGGTTGGCCGACCAACGCGACCGCCACTCGGGACCTCACGTATCTGGACAACGGGGCAATGAAGGCACACATTCCGAACAACAGTTTGTACAATGTGTACACGGTGCGCAACCCGGATCAGTTCGCCATTGCGAACGGGCAGTGGTACCGCATGAAGTTCAGCCTGCAGAGCAGTGGGTTGGGCTTCGTCTTGGCCGGGACGAAGGGGAATTCTCAACTGACGGGACCGAACAACATCCATCAAACACGTGTTCCGTTCAGCCCCGAGCGCCGTGAAGTGGAGTTGATCTTCCAGAGCAATCTCGGGGACAATGCCATGGTGCAATTCGTTAATGAGTACACCGACCCGATGTACTGGATCGATAACGTCAGTGTGAAGCGCGTAAGTGTTTCGCCTATCGATCCGGCGGTTGATCATAAGTTGTTCTACAATGATCAAGCAACAGCCTCGACCGTCACGCTACCAGCTGGCTGCTGGAGCGATGTGAACGGGAACCTGTTCACGGGCACCATGACGCTACAGCCATTTACCGGGAAGGTGCTGTTCTACTATACCGGCTCCGGCTGTGCAGTTGTGCCGCCACCGGCGGGCGGAACGCTCAGCACCAAGGTCTTTCTCGGAGGCCCGTTGGATTGGACATCAAACCTGATGAGCGACGCGTTGCGTGTGGCTGGCATTGTACCCATGGTGGAGCCATACACCGGTCTTGGGTGGGCTCTTGCGAATACGGCTGCTACCATACAGTCGAGCATGTTGCAGGTCACCGGGCCGCAAGCGATCGTTGATTGGGTGATCCTGGAGTTGCGGAACCCGGATGCAGGCTACACGCTTTCAGAACGACGGGCTGCACTGGTCCGCCGCAATGGCGAAGTGATCGGTACCGATGGCAATGCCGTGATCGCGTTCACCGTGGCTACTGCGGGCAAGTATTTGGTATTGCGTCATCGGAACCACTTGGGTGTAATGGCCGCGGCGCCGATCGCCACGAACGGACAGCTTGTGGACTTCTCTGCTGTGGCAACGGCTTTGTACGGAACGCAACCCGCCGCCAACGATGGCGTCAAGCATGTTCTTTGGGTGGGCGATTCGGGCAATGATGGGCTGATCAAATACACAGGGACGACCAACGACAGGGACCCCATACTCACCGCTGTTGGTGGTTTGGTACCGACGGCAGTGCTTACCGGTCAGTATCGCAAGGAGGACGTCAACATGGACGGGGTAGTGAAATACGTTGGTACCAACAACGATCGAGATCTGGTACTGACGGTTGTTGGTGGCACGGTGCCGACGGCCGTTCGGGTTGCTCAATTGCCTTAGGACCTGAACGACCAAGTCCATTGGGACTGCATTGATGGTCGTCCGGAACGCACCAGCTTGGTGCTGTTGCGCACTGCGTCAGATCCTCTCCAAGGCATCGGCCTTCATCCAGCCAACGTTGCCGTTGGCCAGGCGCACCTCGCACCAACTGTCCTCGACTTTCTGGATCGTGACTTTGGTGCCTTCGTGCAGGACGAACACCGTCAAGGCACCTTCACGTGGTTCGCTGCGTACGTCCACTTTGGGTGATAGCAGGATCGCCTCTTCGGTGTTCCGCAACTCAGAAGCCCGGTACGCAGCGAGTGCGATGGTGATCACGGTACATACACCGAGAGCGGAAGCAAGTCCGAATAGGATGCGGCGGAGCCCAAGGCCGCTCAGCAACGCCCAAACCGACAGGCAGGTGAACGTTGCGAGGCAGAACCAGAGCGATCGTATGGCCCATGTATCCACTTCCGCACCCGCGCGAAAGGCCGACCAGCTACCGCCAAGGGCAATGCCCGGGGCAGTATTCACACGATCAACCACTTGCGCGCGCGCCAGGTCTAGGTTCGCATTGATGTCGGCATCGCCCGGGGCCAAGCGGTGGGCCCGCTCGAACCACAGCACCGCCTGGGCCTTGTTGCCAAGCTTGTAATGGCAATTGCCGATGTTGTAGTAAAGGGCAGGGGAGGAGTAACTGGCAGCGATCTCGGTATAGGTGCCCAACGCCGCGCGATGGTCTCCTGCGGAATAGGAACTGTCCGCTCGCGCTTGCAGGACATCGGTTCCGTGCTGTTCGCCAGCAAATAGCGCCAGCGGGAAGAACGCAACGGCTATGACTTTCATTCGCTTCATGAGCGCAGCATATTCTCGGTGCGACCGATCAACGTAGCGGCCCTGTCATAGAGTTCTTGCTGCGGCGTGGCATCCACTGGTGCGAACCGAGCGAGGTTGCAATCGTCGAGCAGTGCAACGATATCCGAGACCAATGCCGCGCTCTCCACACTGCTCCCCAGCTTCGTTAGCAGCACTGCGGAGTTCACTTCGGCTACGCCCAAGTTCAGCTTGTCGCTGAGATATCCGTGCAAAGCTTGGCTGAGCGCACCGTAAAAGACAGACTTGTCCCCGCTGCGCAATGCTCCGTGCGCCTCCTTCAACCGTTGTTTGGCCACCTTGTCGGCGCGTCGGCGGCGGGTGCCTTGCGCATCCCCCAGTTCGCTCTGCTGTTTGCGCTTATAAAGGAATATCAGGGCAAAGGCCAAGCTTGGGGCGAACATGCCGGCGAAGTAGGGGAGTGATCCGAACAGCATTCCACCTTGCTCACGGAGTTGGAGGTCGCCGGTGCGTATGTAGCGGATGTCCTCTTCCAACACTTGCACGTCGGTTTTGTTCGCCCGTTGCACGCTTGGTACTGTACCTGGACCGCTCGCGCCGGCCGCAACGGTAACCACCAAGCTGTCGCTTTTCAATGTTCGGTAGGTGCCGGTTGCCTGATCCAAGTAACTCACGCTGATCGGCGGCAGCGGGTATTCGCCTTCGTGTCGTGGGATCACCACCCACTCGAAGGTGCGCGATCCGGACATGCCTCCAATGCCAACGCCGATCTTGTCCGTCGTTTTCGGTTCGTAGGTCTCGAAGTCGCCAGGGAAGCTCAGGTCCGGCGCATCGAGGAGTTTCAAATTCGCTTCGCCGCTGATGCGCACCGTGAGCGTTATGGCCTCGTCGACCCTCACGTTATCGCGGTCCAACTGGGCGATCATGCTCAATTTGCCAACGGCCCCGCTGAAATCCGCTGGCTCACCCGGTGGCAATGGAGTAACCGTCAGCTCCGCAATGTTGCTACCGAATTCAATGCGCTCACCTCGGTTGAAAAAGCTTCGCCCCACCACAGCGGACAACGTACCCGGCCCGACCTTCAGCTTGCCGCTCTTCTGGGGGAAAAGCAGTTGTTGCTGCATGACAGCGACCCGATACTGTAGCCCGTTCAAGGTTCGGATCTTGTCTTCCCACTGTGATCCCGAACGGTCGATCCGTTCCACCCAGAAACCATCGGGGTCGGGGAAGTCCTTCTTCTCCAATTGTAGTTCTTGATAGCGCGACCAAAGCGTCCAGGTCGCCGTGACGGGTTCTCCCACATACGCCTTGCTTTTGCTCAGTGTGATCGACACGAACAGGTCGCGGTTGGCGCCGGGGGCGGTGTTGCCTGCTTGCGGCGCTCCCGAGGTAACGGTTATGCGGATGGGTTTGCTCTTGATCACACCTCCCCCGACTTTCACCGAAGCGGCAGGAATGGTGTACGTGCCTTCCTTGTCCGGTGCGGCCAGCATCCACGTATATCCCACGCTCTGGCTCATCCTGCCGTTCACCACGGAGTTGGAAAACGTCTGCATGGCGCCGCTCTGAGGGGTGAATTCACCGAAAGCCGGAGGCGTGATGTGGCCTTGGGCGTTGGTCAGCGTCACCGTGTAGTTGAAGCGGTCGCCGGCTGCCATGGTGTTGCGATCCACGCTGGCTTCGAAGGAGATCTCTTGGGCGATGGCCGGGCAGGCAAGCATCGCGCAGAAGAGCAGGACGGAATGTGAGCGGCTGGTCATCTCACCAATCTTTTTGGATGGGCACCTTCACTGCAACGCGCTTTTTCTGCTGCGCTTTCTGTTGGACCTTCTTCTCTTGCTGGTTCAATGCATCCAGCATGCGTTGTGCATCCTGCTTGCTCATTTCCCCCGGCTTGGGCTGTGGCTGCCCGGGTTCCTTCTGCTCATCCGGCTTGTCCGGTTTTTGGTCCTGCTCCTTCTTCTCGTCCTCCTTCTTGTTCTCGTCCTTCTTTTCCTCGTCCTTCTTGTTCTCGTCTTTCTGCTCTTCGTCTTTTTTCTCCTGTTCCTTTTTCTGCTGCTCTTGCTGCTGCCTCAGCATACGCTGCGCGAAAGCCATGTTGTAGCGCGTGTCTTCGTCGTTCGGGTTCCGCTTCAAGGCCTCCTTGTAGGCTTTGATGGCATCGCCCGGCTTTTGTTGCTGCAAGTGCGCGTTCCCCAAGTTGTGATAGGCGCGGGCTTGTGCCTCGGCACCTTCGGCCGTGGCAGCTGCGCTTTCATACTTGGCAACAGCATCCGCATACTGTTTCTGCCGGTATTGCGCGTTGCCCGAATTGTGGAACACACGTGGGTCTTTCGGTGCGATGTTCGCCGCCTCTTCGTACGCCTTGGCAGCGCCCGCGACATCGTCCTTCTTGTATAGCGCGTTGCCTTTGCGCAACGCATTGTTCGCTGCTGCCGGATCCTGCGTTAGCGCTTCTATCGGAACACCGAACAGTGCACAGAATATGACGGCGTAGTACTTCATGAGGGAACTCCGGTCATGACCGGGACGGTGAAGGTGCGCTCCGCAGTAACGATCGCCGCAAAGATCAGTAGGCAACCGATGGCAAGGAACCACTGGAAATGATCCTCGTGCCCGGTGAATTGCACGGTACCATGATCCGAGGCTTCCATGGTGTGCAGATCATCCACCAACTGCTGAATGCCGCTTTGTTGCTGGGTGGCCTGAACAAAGGCTCCGTTACCCGCAGCTGCGATCTCCTGCAACATGGCAATGTTCAGTTTGCTGGTGATCGTATTGCCGTCCTGGTCCTTGCGGAACCCACCGCCTTTCAAAGGAAGAGGTGCTCCCTTCGGGTCGCCCATGCCAACGGTGTTCACCGTAATGCCTGCGGCTGCGGCTTCGCGGGCAGCAGCAATGGCGTCGTCCTCGTGGTTTTCACCATCCGTAATAATAATGATCGTCTTGCCTCCCTTCGCGTTGGGGTCGAATCCTTGCTGCGCTTGGCGTATAGCGGCACCAATGGCGGTGCCCTGTACCGGGATCATGTCCGGACCGATGTTCCCGAGGAACAACCTCGCAGCACTGCGATCGCTGGTGAGCGGCAGTTGTGTGAAGGCTTGCCCGGCGAATACCACGATACCGAGACGGTCACCATGCAATTTGCCGATCAATAGTTCGAGTGCTCGCCGGGCCGATTCCATACGGTTCGGCTTCAGGTCCTCGGCCAACATGCTGTTGCTCACATCAAGCGCAACGATCACATCCACGCCCTTCACTTCAACCACCTCTTGTCGGGTGCCGAGTTGCGGGCCGCAAAGCGAGAACGCGGCGAACGCGAAGCCCAACCTGAGCAAAAGGAAGCGTGTTGTCGCCCGAACACCGCTGATCCCCGGCGCCAATCGCGCGACAAGTCCTGCTTCACCGAACCGACGGATAGCCCTGTTGCGCCAACCCAACGTGAGCAGGAATAGAAGGATGAGCACCGGACCGGCCAACTGCCACCAAAGCATATCGGGTGCTTCCATGCGGAACTTCGGTACGAACCGGCTGATGAGGAAGAACAAAGGCACCATTGTTCCCCAGAAGAGCAGCTCGAGGATGAGCACGGTGGCCGCAATGCCCCCCAACTGATACCGCGCCTGCTTCTTCATGGCATGGTGCGTATTACCGTGTATTCCAAGACGAGAGAAAAGAGCAGCAGCATGCAAGCCCACAACAGAACGGGTCTGTACTCTTCCTGCCGACGGCTATGCTCAGTTACCTTCTCGCGGGTTTTCTCCATGCGATCGATCTCACTGTACACCTCGCGCAGTTTCCGTTCATCCGTTGCACGGAAATACTTGCCTCCCGTGGCATCGGCAATGCCTTGCATGGATGCTTCATCGATCTCCACCTGCACATAGTCATATTGATACTGGCCGTTCGGATAGATGGCTACGGGGCTCAGCGCCTTTCCCCGCGTGCCAACACCCACAGTGTAAACGCGCACCCCGAACTGTTGTGCGATCACTGCTGCGTCAAGCGGTTGAACCGAGCCCGCATTGCTGACCCCATCGGTCAACAGGATCACCACTTTGCTTTTGGCCTTGCTGTCACGCAATCGGTTCACGGCGGTGGCCAGGCCCATTCCCACGGCGGTGCCACCTTCGATCATCCCTGTCTTGGCCTGGGCGAAAAGGTCCTTCAGTACTTGATGGTCGGTGGTCAGCGGACATTGGGTGAACGCTTCGCCCTCGTACACCACGAGGCCGATGCGGTCGTTAGGCCGATCGTCGATGAACTGCATGCCCACCTTCTTGGCCGCCTTCAAACGGTCGGGCTTCAGGTCCTGCGCGAGCATGCTCGCGCTGAAGTCCATTGCGATCATGATGTCGATACCGTCCCGGGTAATGTCCTGCCAACTGTCTTTGCTCTGTGGTCTGGCCAACGCAATGATCATGAGCCCCAAGCCCGCAATGCCTGCTGCGACCGGAAGATGCCGAAAGTGGGAGAGGAGGTCGAACGGCCCGTGGGCAAGCGTTTGCATGGTGCTCAACACCACCCTTGGATTGCGTTTGCGACGGCGCCAGGCAACCCAGAACGCAGCCAAGGGCAGAGCTGCCAAGAACCACAGGTAACCTGGATCCTCCAATTCGAACGTTCGGACGCACCATGCCGCGACCAATGCTATCGCACCGAACGCCAGCGCGAGCCACACCATGAAGCTGACCAGGTCGCGATCAATGCGCATGTGCCGGTGCGTTGGTATGCGGGGTGGCGCCCGGCTCAGGACTCGTCGTCTCTTGTACGAAGCGTCTGGCGGCCATCATCAATTGCTCGTTCTCAGCCGGTGCAGGCGTCAGCTTCGCGAACTTCACGAAGTCGGCGAGGCGCAGAATGTTGCCCAACTGCTCGCGATGCTCATGGCGCATGCTGCTCAGCTTCAGCTCCTGCAGCAGTTCATCCGTCGTCTTTTCCAAAGCGGGTGCCCCGAACCGCTCTTCAATGTAACCGCGTAGCAGGTCCGTCACTTCAGAGTGGTACTGCTTATGCAACCCTTGTTGCCACAGTCGCTTGCCTTCGATGTCGTCCAGCCCGCTCAGGACGCGCACATGCAATGGCACCACAGGTTCCGGGATCGCGATGGCTGTTTTTGGTTTGCGGCGCAGCAGGAAGACCAAGGCAAGAATGACCCCGGCGATCCCCGCGACCCCGCCCGCGACCCAAGTCCAATTCTCCTTCAACCAATCCATCAAACTGAAGGGCACTTCGTAGATGCCTTTTATGTCACGGATGGCTTGAGCCGTGTCGACTTCCACCGTGTTGACCGTAAGCACCAGTGCATTGCTCTCCACCGTATCGCCGTTCACGACGAACCGAAGTGGTTCAACCGCCCAGTATCCGCTATCGAAAGACGTTACGGTAAGAGTGCGCGTTTGGATGAACGAATACGGATCATTCTCCTTGTCTGGCATTATCGTGTCGATCCCGCTGTCGCGCACCACTTCGATGCGCTGCGGCAGTGTGTCGCCGATCACTGGCCATACCACATTGCCGCCGCCTTGATCCATGCGATAGGCAACGGTGTATTTGAGCGACACCTGCTCCCCGATGCGGATCGTGGTGGGTTCCAATTCGGCCACGGGTTGTTGGGCCCAGAGCCGAAGGGCCGGCACCATGAAGAAGATGAACACGGTTGACCTCATCGCGCGCTATCGCGTTGTCGGAACAGGTTCATCAAGGGTTTTACATAGCCCTCCTTGGTACTGATCACGGTGTGGTCAACCCCGGCTCTCTTGAGCGCTTCGCGCGTTCGTGCTTGATGCTTCAGCGCCTCGGCGCGGTATGCCTTTCGGATGCGTGAACTGCCCGTGTTCACCCAACGCGCTTCCCCCGATTCGGGATCCGCGAATTGCACAAGGCCCACATTGGGCAGGTCGGCTTCCCGTGGATCGGTAGTCCGCAACGCAACGAGATCATGCCGACGGTTCGCGATCTTCAAGGCATCCTCATATCCGGTGTCCATCAGATCGCTGATCAAGAAGGCGATGCTCCTTTTTTTGATCACGTTGTTCAAGTAGCGCAGGGCTTCCGTGATGTTCGTGCCGCGGCCGACGGGCTGGAATTCCAGCAATTCGCGAATGATCCGCAGGATATGGCTACGGCCTTTTTTCGGCGGAATGAACAGTTCCACGTGATCGCTGAAGAGGATCAATCCGACTTTGTCGTTGTTCTTGATCGCGCTGAAGGCGATGGTGGCGCACGTCTCCGTAATGAGCTCGCGTTTCAACATGTGCACCGTGCCGAAGTCGCCGCTGCCGCTAACGTCAGCGACCAACATGGCGGTCAGTTCGCGTTCTTCTTCGAAGATCTTGATGAAGGGATGCCCGAACCGGGCGGTTACGTTCCAGTCGATCGTGCGCACCTCGTCCCCATGCGTGTACTCGCGTACTTCACTGAAGGTCATACCGCGGCCCTTGAAGGCGCTGTGGTACTCGCCACCGAATATCTGTTCGCTTAAGCCGCGCGTTTTCAGCTCGATGCGATGGACCTTTTTGAGAAGGTCCTTGGTATGTTGAGCGGTGGACATGCGTTCGTTGGCCCGTGTGTTCATTGGCCTCGGTCTTTGGCCGAATGATCACTGGGTCTCAGGGAACCTCAACCGTGTTCAACACCCTGTCGATTATCTCCTTCACCTTAATGTTCTCCGCTTCGGCTTCGTAGGTGAGGCCGATGCGGTGGCGCAGCACATCGGGGCAAACTGCACGCA
>Ga0138256_10005663_pt1 | contig 13210 bp, 10 predicted proteins | sample KNB2016incub_MG_FD_105486 | JGI IMG/M metagenome (GOLD analysis project Ga0138256, IMG submission 105486) | Active sludge microbial communities from wastewater in Klosterneuburg, Austria - KNB2014incub_MG | ecosystem: Engineered > WWTP > Activated sludge > Unclassified | place: Austria...
CCAGGGCATCACGCAGGATCCGCCGCTGATCTTCACCTTCGACTACTTCGACCTGTGGAGCGACTGGAACGCCTTCGTCGGCCCCGACGTGCCGCGCGAACAGAAGCTCGCGAACTTCGCCGACCCGGCCGTGCGCGAGAAGCTGCGCGCGCTACCGCTCAAGTACATGTTCATCGACGCGATCCCCGACACCCGCCTGCACCGCACCTTCAGCGAGGAATGGAAGGCCTGTGAAGGCCTGCGCATCAGCGAGATTGCGGAAAGGGCCGGGCGCCACGCTGTCGACGTGGTATGCGATATCGTGGTGGCCGACGGGCTGAGGACGATCTTCGAGACGCGCCAGTTCGATACCACGCTCACGGGCGTCAAGGAACTGCTCGACAACCCCTACATCATCCCGGGGCTCTCCGACGGTGGCGCCCACCTGAAGTACCTCACCGCAGGCAGCTACGGCACCGAGCTGATCGCGGACTACGTGCGCACGCACCAGCTGATCTCGCTCGAGGAAGCGCACTGGCGCCTGAGCTCGCTTCCCGCCTTCTGCGCCGGTTTCCGCGATCGCGGCACGCTGCGCGAGGGCGCGGCCGCCGACATCATCGTCTACGACTACGAGAAGCTCGCCTTCACCTTCCCGGAGTTCGTGCAGGATCTGCCCGGCGACGAGTACCGCGTGACCAACCGCGGCAGTGGCTACCGCTACGTGCTGGTCAACGGCGAGCTCACGATCGAGGACGACAAGCCCACGAACGTGCACTCGGGCGCGCTGCTGCGCAACGGGCGCATACTCAGCCAGCCTGCGAAGGCGGCGGCCTGAGCCTATCCGGCACCGGCGCGGGCATCTGGCCGCGCCGGCCTCACAACTCGACCCGGATGGTGGCGACGACGGCGCGAGCCGTGCACCTCGGGCTTGCCGAAGAGCTCGAGGCGGTGCCGGGCTGCGCCAGCGCCGCGCCCAGGAGGCGCGCGAGAACGTCACGCCAGCGATCATCGAGAGCTGCTTCCAGTTGAAGTGAAACGGAATGACGGGCGTTTGTCCCCTGGGCGCCCAGGTGCGCACTCGGGTCGGTCGCTCCGAGAGCCCCGACTCGTCGACGAAAAGGATTACACGGCCTTCGCGGACGGCTTTTTTTTGATGGCCGGCCAGGTTCGCTTCTTCCAGCGCGCCACCGCTTCCTCGTTGCGCTCGATCGCACGCTTCCCGGGCTTCTGGCTCGAGAAGCCCAGTGCTCCCAGGATGCGCCAGACGTGCACATCGCTGTATGCAATCCCGAAGCGCTTCTCGATCAGCAGCCGCACGCGCTTGAGCGTCCACAGGTCCGTCGCATACCCGTTCGCGATCGGGCCGGCAAGCAGCGTCTCGCGCAACTGTGCCAGCTGCTCCGGCGACATCTGTGATGGGCGACCACCCTTGCTCATCTCCCGTAGCGCGTCGATGCCGCCTTCTCGCAGCACATCGAGCCAGCGATATACGGTTTGCCGCGGCGCGCCGACCAGCTCCGCCACCTTGGCCGGTTTCTCCCCTTTGAGCAACAGCCGCGCTGCCCGCACCCGTCGTTTTGCCGCTTCGTCCATCTTCGCTGCCATGCCACAACTCCGCCGCCTTGCTGACAGCGAATTATCGAGGATTTGGCGAAAAGATGTCATAAGGTTATGTAATTATCAATAATACCATTGCCGCTTATTCCTGCCCAATTCGATGCCGCTCCAGCATGCGGTAGAAGGTACGCTCGGAAATTCCGAGCTTTTCGGCTACCTCGCGCCGGTTGCCTCCATATTTTTCCAGCAACCAGGCCATGTATTGCTGCTCGATGTACTCCAGCGTGGGCTCGTCCTCGAAACGCAGGCTGGCGCATTCCACGGAATCCGTATGAGGAGGTGCGGAGAGTCCAAGGAGATGGGCTGGCTCGATCTCCGCGGCGTTGCCTGCGATAATCGAGGCACGCTCGATGACATTGCGCAGTTCGCGCACATTGCCGGGCCAATCGTATCTCGCCAGGCAGCGAGCAGCATCGGGACGGAGGCGCCGCAGTTTCCCGGTGGCGACCTTGCTCAGGAAATTTTCAGCCAGCAGAACGATGTCGTCACGACGCTGACGCAGGGACGGAACGGTCAGCACGAACGCATCGAGACGGTAATAGAGATCCGCGCGGAAGGTGCCGCTGCGCACCATGCCGGCCAAGTCTCTATTTGTGGCAGTGACGATACGGGTGTTTGCGCGCAGATCGCTGGTCGCCCCCACCCGGCGAAAACGCCCGGTTTCGATTACGCGAAGTAATTTGGCCTGGATCGTCGGCCCGACGTCGCCAATTTCGTCGAGGAACAGGGTGCCGCCCTCCGCAGCCTCGATGAGACCGGGCTTGCGGCGGTCGGCGCCGGTGAATGCCCCTTTCTCGTGGCCAAACAGTTCCGACTCGAACAGGGTGTCCTGCAGCGAACAGCAATCCACCACGACAAACGCGCCGTCGCGGCGCGGGCTGGCATGGTGGACGGCATGCGCCACCAGCTCTTTGCCAGTGCCGCTTTCTCCCTGGATCAGCACGGTGACATCGGTCTGCGCGACGGCGGAAATCAACCGCCGCAGCTCGATCATGGGGGTGCTCTCGCCCAGCATGTCACGCAGGCGCAAACTCTCCTCGCTGCGTCGGTATTCCTGCTCGGCGAATACTTGCCGGTTTTTCACGGCACGATGAATCAGCAGTTCCAGTTCGTCGAGGTTCACCGGCTTGGCCAGGTAATCTACGGCACCCAGCCGCATCGCCTCGACCGCTTGATGCACGGAAGCGGTGGCGGTCAACACCACCACCAACCGGCTTTCGCCGATTTCCGCCAGGATGTCGAGTCCATTCACATCGGGCAGGTTGACGTCCAGCAACACCAGCTCCGGAGCCAGTTTGTCCATGGCGCGCCGACCGTCGGCCCAATTCAGGCTGCCGTGAGCGTCGAAGCCGGACTGACGAAGTTCGTTCACCAGCAGGGCATTGAGGACAGCATCGTCTTCGATGATGAGCAGAGTGGTCATATCGGAAGATCCTGCGCTAGAGGCAGGCGGATAGTAATCACCGTGCCACACCCAGGCGTACTGGCGGCGTGGATGGAACCGCCGAAGCGATCCACCATGGCCTTGCAGATCGCCAGCCCCAGCCCGCTGCCCCTCTTGCCGTCGGCGCGGTGACTGAAGAACGGCATGAAAATCAGGGGTAGATCTTCCGGCGGGATACCGACCCCGCTGTCCTGGAAGACGAATTCACCCATGCCGCCGGACTGGCGCATCCCCACGCGCAGCAACCCGCCCTCCGGCATGGCATGGAAGGCGTTCTGGGCCAGGTTGAGTGTCAGCATGCGCAACTCGGCATCATCCGCCAATACGGCCAGGCTTTCGGGCTGGATATCGACTTCCATTCGGATACGAAGGGTGTTGGCTTCTTCAGCCAGCAGGTCGAGTGTTTCTGTCACAGGGGGAGCTACCGCCGTCGGGCCGGCTTCACCGGGAACCGGTGGCTGGCTGATACGCAACAGCCGTTCGGTGATGGATACGCATCGGTCGACTTCCCGATCCACCAGTTTCAGGTAGTCGGCAAATGCGTCCCGATCCAGCACTTGACTGCCCAGGCGACGCTGCGCACCGTGCAAAGCAACGCGAATCGAGGCCAGTGGATTGCGAATCTCGTGGGCCACACCATTGGCCAGCAAACCGATGGCGGACAGGCGCTGCTCCTGTGAGAACTTCACCTTCTCGTCGAGAGGCCGCAGTACTTCCACTACCAGCTGGCGCCCATCGGACGCCACCAGTGCCGCTGCATCGATTTCGACGTTGAGTTCGCCACCATCGCTCCTTCGCAGGCTCATCACCGTACGCAACGTGCTCTGTTGCGTGGCAAGCTCGTGTACCGGGCACAGCAGGAGTGTGGAAGGGCAAGGCTCGGGCAAGCCGCGACTCGTGGCATGGCAGGTGTGTCCCTTGCAATCGCCAGGCAGTTGCAGCAGCTTGCGATAGGCGATGTTGGCCTGCACGATCCGGTACTGCTTGTCGATAACCAGTACCGGGTCTGGAATGGCGTCGAGCAAGCCCTGCAGGAAATCGTACTCGCGCTCCAGCTTCGCCAACGTGCCGGCGAGCCGCTGCGCCATGCCGTCGAAATGCCTGCCGAGGCGCGCCAGTTCGTCGTTGCCGCTCAAGCGGGCACGCTTGGACAAATCCCCTTCCGCCAGCTGATCCGTCACATCCGTCAGATGAGCCAATGGCCGCAACACCACGCGGCGCAATGCCCACACCAAGCTGCCCGCGGTCAAAGCGATAGCGAGGAGCCCGCTGAATAGCAATGGCTGCGTGGCATGCTGCACGGCCCGACTACCGGCAGCGGCGGACACGCCGATCAACAGAACGCCGTTGACCGGGTATTGGTCGACCGAGCCGTGGCAGGCGCTGCAGCGCGCTTCGTTGCGCACCGGCCAGGCAATGCGCATGCCGTCGGTCCCGGAGTCGAGCCAGCTGAGCTTGGCGGGAGATTGCTCGCACCCGGCTCGCAGGCATAGCCCTTCGAGGTATTGCGCGGCTCGCTGACCGATGCGTTCCTCCCTGTCGGAAAACCGCACCTCGCCACTGGGGTTCAGGATCAGCACCTCCCGCACGCCGGGTGTGCTGCCCAACTGCCGGACGATGTCGTGCAACCCGGACAGGTCACGCTTGAGCATGGCGTTCTTGAGGCTGGCTTCGAACAGCGCCGCAATGCGATGCGCCGAGGCCTCGTGCTCGGCGCGGACACCGCGCTCGGCCATGGTCATGGCCAATATCAGGAAAACCAGTGCGCTGGCCAGTGCAACACCGAGCAGAACGACCAGTAACTTGCGCTCGCTACGAGCGGAAATCCAGGCTGAAACACGGAGGAATATCATCCTTCGATGATCCGGTTGGGTCTTTGTCCGGCCGATTGTATGCAGACGGGGCAGCATACCGCTTTTTCTTCGGTTTCACTGAATTCCCAGAAGCCATGCGAACATTGCTTGCAACGGCGGCGGAAAAGTGTGAACTCGTGGGCGATGGGTTCATGCCATTTCTGGATGCTAACCGCATCGTCGCGGCAGACATCCAGACACAGCTGGCAACCCGTGCATTGCCGGGCAGCAATGGTGAAGCGCGCCGTGTCGCCGAAATCCTGGATGCTCAAAGCCCGATGGTTGCACACGGCCACACAAGCACCGCACAGAGTGCAGCGCCGCAAGTCGACGGCCGGCACGGCAGGCAGGACGTTGTTCCCCTGCGTTGCGAGCCAGATACCCATCGCCCTGGCGTCGCGGGACGAGGCCGCATTCCCGCCAGGGGAGAGGAGCGCGGCTGCGGGGCGGGTGAAGAGATTGCCGAGAAATCCACGCCGACTGGAGGCTACTCGCAAATCGACAGTTCGCTTCTTCCATTCCGTGATTCCGATACGCTCCAAGGAAATGCCTGCCAACCCTCGTTGGCGACAGGCGGCGTTGAAATCGGCCAGGCGTGTTTCCAGCCGGGATGCATCGCCCGGCCGGCGCGGGCAGGACGCGCAATCCAAATGCGCCGTTTCCAGCGTGCGTACTCCGGCACGCGCCAGTGCCACAACCTGTTGATCCAGCATGGCGTGCAGACAAGGCAGAATGCCCTCGCCGCAGGCTTCGACCGCAGGTTCGCAGGCCACAAAAGCCCTGACATGGCCCGGGTCGTGCAGAGGGCGGGAAATCCGCGCCGCCAGCGCACCTTCGGGACATACCGCCACGCACAAGCCGCAGGCATCGCACGCCGCTGCATCCAGTTGCACCTGGCCAGCCGTGAACTGCAGCGCTTCGCGCGGGCAACTGTCCACGCACGCATCGCATGAAGCATGCGGCGAGCGAAAATGTGTGCAACGGTCGAGCAGAAGCTCAGGCATGGCGAAAAAATTCCGGGAACCGCCGTGTAGAACTGCGCGCATACACGGCCTGCATGATGCTCACCGCGCTGGCTCAGCGGCGGCGCGGAGCGCCGTCCGTTGCAACCGGTTGTTAGCGGGCCATCGTCGTTGGCGCGGCGCGAGATGCATCGGAAACCAGCCTGACCGGCCCAATGAGCGGCTCCGCCTGAACCGCCGATGTGGATGAAAGTGTAGTCCGCTCTCTCTCACCCATCGGCGGCCTGTCCGGGCGCCTGGCGTACCTAGCCATCGTTGTACTTCGCCTTCCCCCTGGGCTCGGCCGTGGCTGGCGCGCGGACGGCCCCAAGCATCAGATGACTGCGATCCAATGTGCCATCGAGCTCGGCCAGCACCTCGCCGCCCCCGGCCGGCAGCTTCCTCTCGAGGATGAACTCTGCCATTCCGCGCCCCGTGACATCGACGTGCGCAAGCGCCTTCGATTCGGTGTCATAGATCACGAGCACGCTGTTGCGCAGCTCGACACGCCTGATGCCCGGTTCGCCCTCGACTGAGATCGTGAACGTCAACCGCCTGCCCTCGGCCTTGCGCGTATCCACGAGGTAGCGGATGAACTGCAGGCTCTCGTCCAGGGAAGCAGCGCTCAGCTGATCGAGGCTCGGTGTTCCGACGAATCTGCGAATCACGTCCAGCGTCATCGGTCGGCCGTCGACCATCAGCTGGCCCTCGATCTGGAGTGCTTCCGTGAGATAGAACCCGCGCGCATTGGCGGAAGTCGTGCGCTGCCCGAGGGCGCGCGCCGCCGTGGCGCGTACGCTGCGCGCCTGCGAGTCCGCAGGATCGAGCCGCAACAACAGCGTGGTCAGCTTCAGGCTCCAGCGCCAGTTCGCGAGGCCACCCTTGTCCGCGGCCTCGGCGGCGGCCTTGCGGACGGCGTCGCGGCCGCCCATCATCTCGACGGTTCGGCCCGCCTCCTCTTGCAGTGACAGCGGATTGATTTCGTAGACATCGCCATCGAACCAACCGACGGTGCCGTTCCACACCTGGCGGACATGGCTTTCGACCTGACCATAGGCCTCGCGTCCATCACGCAGATGACGAGGCATGTACAGGGCCTCAGCGGCCTCCCGTGGATTCATGCCCTGGGCGATCAGGCGCAGGGTCTGGTCGTGGATGAGCTGCACCTGGTCAACCGAACGCTCGATCGCCTCGTGCACCACCTTTTCGCCCTTCAGCGTGGGACCGTGGATGTCGAGCAGGATCTCGGCGTTCTTCGACTCGACCCAGCGCGCGTCGTTGAGGAAGACCTGCGGATCGCGGAAGGCACCGCCCCGCAACGTGTAGATGTTGAAGATCGCCCCCGTCACCATCATGTTCGTCATCACCAGGCGATGGCGCGGAAAGTAGAACGCGACGCTGTCGGAGGTATCCGTGCGGTTGGGCGCGACCTGCACCGGCTCGCCCGCGACCACGACATCAAGCGCTCTCCCGTCCTGGAAGAGCCTGCTCGGCGGCCGGTAGCTCGACTCGACGAGCAGCTTCTCCGGGAAGAACCTCATCAGGTTGGGAAACGCGTCCGGGCCGTCCAGCGGGTGAAAGACCCCGAACTGCGCGATCGCGCGCGCTTGGTAGAACCCGCTCTTGATGCTCACTCCCTTCGATGTGTTGCGGTTGCGGTCGAGATGTTCGTGGCCCCAGATCTCGGTGCCCTCGTCAAGCCAAGCGCCGGTACCGTCGGAATAGTGCCAGTGCGTGAGCAGGATGGCCGCCACCTTGATCTTCCGGCCGAGCGTCTGCTCGAGCATCGCGCGCATTTCGCCCGCAACCCGGGTGGAGTCGCCCGTGTCCACGATGATCCAACCGCCCGGGGCCTCGACAGCGTAGCTGCTGGCGATGCCCCAGCCCCGCAGCGCATATACGCCGTCGACCACCTTCTCGGCGACTTTCGTCTCCGTCAGGCCCCACAGCGCGTTGGCTTCGAGAGCCGTGCGCGTCGTCACGGCGCCGTTCGGTCCGCTGACCGTCTCGTCGGTCAGTGACGGGCTGTGCCAGGAAGACTCCGTCTGCGCCCCACGGTTCGTGGCGGCCGAGTCTTCGGCACGGATTCCCGCGCCAGGCGCAAGTAATAAAACTGCGATCAGGGGCGACACATACGACACCGTTCTCAGCATTCCTTTCACGCCATGGCTCCTGTTTGTGGTGTTACCGAAGCGTGGGCAGCCAGCTGGCGCGGAATGGCAGCAAGCGAGCGACTGGTCATTTCCATGGGGATTCCTCGAGGGCGACGGTAAAAAGCAGGACAATGCTGTCAGGATTTGCCCAGCCATGCATCCCGTCCGACAAAATGGATCGGAACCGCCGGGATTTCCTCGGGTTCCGTTTCCGGCTCCGGCGCGACCTGGGGCAATCGACAGCGCAAGGCTGCCAATGTGGCCTGCGTGATATCGGCGAGGCCGCGGTAGAACGCCGTAGCCGCGCGCTGTGCGACCAGCTCGCAGAACTGCGACAGGAAAGTCAGCAGATGGGCGTCCAGGAAGCGCGCAGCCGCCTCGGTCTCGCCTCGTTCCAGAAGGAAGGCGGTGAACTCCATCTGGTGCGCCAGATGGTCGTCGGGCAAGGCTCGCCAATCTTTCACCGACAACCCGTAGCGCTGGTACCAGGCGCGCACCGCAAAGGTCGGTCCTTGCCAGGCCAGATGATCCTCATCGCGCCACACCGACTCACAGGGCGACACCCGATAGGCATGAGTAAGATAAATGGCGGCAAAGTCGGCCGCCAGATCATCGCCTTGCTCCCGGGTCAGCGCCGCGAGCGCGCCGCGCATTGCGTCGGTTTGAACGCAGCGACCGATCAAAAGACCTTCCGGGAATCCCTGGGCCGCCATCTCCTGCAATACTGCGGGCTCGCGCTCCTCGATATTCAGCCATGCCAGCAGTCGCAGATCCTGCGCCCAGTCGCCAAACGCGTTTTCCATCATTCCGACACCATGCCCTTGGGGTGCGGAATAAAAACGATGGATGGGTTGGTCAAATCCGGATTGGCCATATGCCTGACCTGGCGCACCGGCTGGTCGTGCGGCCCCATCGCCTTGGTCGGATGGGTACCCTCGCGCAGTTTATCGATCGGCCCGATGTCCAGCACACGCATCATGCAGGCCATCACGCAATAGGGCTTGCGATCGGCATCGATCTCGTCCACGCACATATTGCACTTGGACACGATGTTCTGCTCGGGAATGAACTGCAACGCACCAAAGGGGCAAGCCGCCTCGCAACGGCGACAGCCAATGCACAGCGTGGAATCGATATCGACGATGCCATCCTTGGTGCGTTTGTGGATTGCCCCGGTCGGGCAGGTCGGCAAGCAGGCCGGTTCCGCGCAGTGGTTGCACGACATGTTGACCTTGTAGGCATACACATCGGGAAACGTGCCGCCCTCGATGTACATGACGCGACGAAAACGCGGACCCGGCGGCAGGCCGTTCTTGTCCTTGCAGGCGATTTCGCAGGCGCGGCATCCGATGCAGTCGGTGTTGTTGTGAATGAAACCGAGTTGCACTGCGGGCTTGACCGGTTCGTAGGTGGTTGTGTCGCGGCGCGCCACAGCGGCCTGGAGTGCGGCCTTGTCCGTGATCTTCTTGCTGGGCTTGTTATCTGCCATCGCCTGATCCTCAGTAATCGCGCCGGAATACCGCAGAGCGCGAGGTGGACAGCTGATCCCAGCCGGGACGGTGCGTCAGGCCGGTTTTCTGGATGTTGACCAGTACGGTGTTGTAAGCAAAGGCACCGGCTGGACTCGGCTCATCCAGCGTCAGGAAATCCGGATTGCCTGCGCGATCGATACCGTTTTCGTCGAGATCCATCCAGGCACCTTCGTAGATCACCGCCACGCCCGGCATACAACGCTCGGTAACGTAGGCCGGCACGACAACCTTGCCGCGGTCATTCCACACTTCGACCGTGTCACCGGTCTTGATGCCGAGTCTCGCCGCATCGGACGCGTTGATGGTCACCTCCTGGTCAAAGACTTCGCGCAGCCAGGCGATGTTGTGAAAGATGCTGTGCGTGCGCCAGCGCGGATGCGGGCTGATCAGATGGAACGGAAACGTCTTAGTCTTTGGACTGTTGAGCGACTCGAACGGCTCGATCCACTTGGGAATAGCCGGGATTTCATAGCCATATTGGGTCTTCGTCCAATCGACAATATTGGCGAGGTTGGTGGAAAAGATCTCGATCTTGCCCGAAGGCGTCTCGAACGGCTCGCCCTTCTCTATCTGATCGCGGAAAGCCACCAGCGGCTCGTCAAAAACAAACTTGTACACGCCGTGCTTCTTGAACTCCTCCCAGGTCATCGTCACGCCCTGGTGCATGCGCACTTTGTCGTTCCACCAGTCCGTGAGGTAAGCCTCGTCCACTGCATCGTCGTGGTGGAAATAATCGCGCGTCGCTTTCGGGTTGTAGCGCTTGCCGATTCCCTCGAGACTCGGGTCGAGTTCTTCGAGCCGATAGCACAGCTCGGTGTAGATCTGGAAGTCGGTCTTGGACTCCCCGAGCGGAGCTATCACCTTCGGACGGTGGATGTAGTAATGCCCCTTGTACCAGGGCAATGCGGCGTCATGCCGCTCGAAGTGAGTGGCGACCGGCAAAAGCACATCGGCCCAAAGGCCGGACGGCGTGATGGTGGAATCCGAGCACACGACCAGATCGAGCTTCCTGATCGCCTGGATTTCCTTGTTGATGTTGGTGAGCTGATTGAACCAGTCGGAGCCCTGCCAGAAGATGCCACGGATGTTGGGAATCTGGCCATCGAGTTCGTCGTCGCGCGGCCAGCAACCGATTTCCTCGCGCTTCACATCGGGGTAATTGAGCACGCAATGCGCCCAGCGGTCAGACTTGAGCGAGGCCCACCACAGGTTGGTATTTTCGTCGTAGGGATACGCGACGGATTCGGAGTGCCAGCCTTTGCCCACCCCTTCCGCGCAACCGCCGAGAACGCCGATGTTGCCCGTCATCGCCTGTAGCGCTGCTGCCATGCGATTGTATTGTTCGCCGTAGGCGTTGCGCCCAGGCGCCCAACTGGCCTTGAGCGCCGCCGGTTTGGTGGTGGCGTACATATGGGCGAGCTTTTCGATATCCGCCGCCGAAACCCCGCAAATTTTCTCCGCCCACTGCGCTGTCTTGGGCGTGTTGTCGTATGTTCCGAGGATGTAATCCTTGAAGTTTTCCTTGTCCTTGGCCCAGTCCGGCATGGTGCCGGCGTCCATGCCCTGGCAAAACCTGTCGATGAACTGCTGATCCTGCAAGTTGTTGGCGAAGATGTAATGCGCCATGCCGGCCAGCATGGCGGCATCGGTATTGGGCTTGATCGGAATCCACCATGCGTCGTAGGTGGACGCGGTGTCGGTGTATTGCGGGTCGATCAACACGAACTTGCAGCCGTTCTGCTTGGCCATGCGCATGAAGTAAAAGGTGTTGCCGCCATGGAAGGTGTAGGCGGGATTCCACCCCCACATGATCATGAGCTTGGAATGCGCGAAAGCGTCGTCCTCGTTGCCGTCGACAATAGTGCCGAAGGTCATGCGTGACGAGAAAGTAGTCCCCTGATAGCTGGGTACCGACCAGGAGTTGGTACGACAACCGAACATGCCAAGAAAGCGCCCCAGCAGTCCTTCGATCTGGTCGGACTTGTGCAGCACACCGTAAGAGGCGCCGGCGTAGGACTGGTCGAGCAGCGCGGTCGGGCCGTACTGTGTTTTCAGCTCGATCATCTTCCTTGCGACAAAGTCCAGGGCCTCGTCCCACGAGACTCGCTTGAACTTGCCTTCCCCGCGCTCGCCCACGCGCATCATCGGGTACAGCAGCCGTTCGGGCGAGTAGATCCGCATGCGGTAGGAGCGACCGCGCAGGCAGGCGCGCAGTTGAGGCTCGTCCACGGTGTCCTTGCCGATGAAACCGTCTTTCTGGTAGCGGCCGTCGTCGGATGACAAGCGCACGATGACATCGCCCTTCTTGTGCGCAACCAGCATATGGCGCGAGCCGCAGTTGTGGGCGCAACTGGTCACCACTGTGGTCAGCTGGTCGTCGCGGGGATAAGGTTCGTATGCGAACGCGTGGGCCTCGTTCGGAGCCACGCCCACGCGCAAGAGCCCTGCGGCACCGGCGGTGATGCCGGCCACCTTGAGGAAATCCCGCCGCGTCGGGCTGGTGATGCTGTCTTTCAAATTGTCATCGTGTTGCATGGCCATTCCCGTAGATTCATTTCTTTTCCGTCGTGCCAGTAGCCGTTTCCATCAGGAATCGTGCCTCGGATTCAGTGGCCCGGTTCTCCGCCCAGCCCGGCGTCTCCTGCGGCATGCCAGGCCACGGGTGGCGCGGGTAGGGATAAGCGATGCGATACCAGGCACGCCCCCCGTGACAGCCGTAGCAGGCATCGCCGCTCTTCTCGCCCGCTTTCTCGATGGCAGCTGCATTCAGGTAGGCTACCTGGTGTCGTTGAGTGCGAATTCCCGCATGGCACATCAGGCAGTTGTTCTGGAAGATCTCTTTCGACCTCGGCCATGGCTCGGGCAGGCCCATGGCCTGCCAGTTCATCTGGCCGTGGCATTTGAGGCAGACGGTTTCGACATCTACATGCTTGCGCAAGGTATAAGCGACATCCTGGTTGTCGGCCGAGGTCTCTGGCGCTTCATCGCGCGGGTCGTTGCCTTGGTGGCACGTGTTGCAGCGCAGGTTCATCAGCTCCTTCGCTAGCGGTGTCGTTATGTGGCGGCGGTGGAAGGTGTCCTGGGCGCCTTGATAGGTGCTTGTCTGCTGGTACCAGGCCAGTGTGTCGGCCGCCTCGAGGCCAGCGGGCGACTGCTCGCGCACGGTGGTCTTTAGTACCTCTGCATGGCAAGCCAGGCATTGCTCATCGGTCGCCTTGTCGATGTCGGGCTTGAAATGGAGCTCGCTGTAACGGGCGCGCTGGTAATCCGGCTGCGTAACCGACGCGGCCGGTTGCTCGACCGGCTTTTTGGTGGAAGCGCTCCGACTATCACACCCCAGCAATCCAATGGCAGCCACCAGCACAGCGAGAATTGCGTTTCGCACAATGATCTCCAGTTGACGTCTCCGGCAGCCTCGAGCTGCCGGAGAAAGGGATGGCGCTTACTTTTTCTCCTTGCCTTCCATGCCGGACATGCCCTTCTGGCCTTCCATCCCGCTCATGCCGGACATGCCCTTCTGGCCTTCCATCCCGCTCATGCCCTTCTGGCCTTCCGTCCCTCTCATGCCGGACATGCCCTTCTGGCCTTCCATCCCGCTCATGCCGGACATGCCCTTCTGGCCTTCCGTCCC
>Ga0138256_10005664_pt1 | contig 13209 bp, 8 predicted proteins | sample KNB2016incub_MG_FD_105486 | JGI IMG/M metagenome (GOLD analysis project Ga0138256, IMG submission 105486) | Active sludge microbial communities from wastewater in Klosterneuburg, Austria - KNB2014incub_MG | ecosystem: Engineered > WWTP > Activated sludge > Unclassified | place: Austria...
AATTATCGGTAAAACTAACCGGATAACCCTGACAAACATCCTCAGTTGCAAAATCAATTATAGGCTTTGGAAGAATACGAATTAACCCGTCTGTACTATCCTGACAACCATGATCACTCGTTACTAATAAATGAATAGGATAATTTCCCGGATCCTGATATGCATGTGTTGGATTTCCTAGTGCAGACACCGAAGAATCGCCAAATGTCCAGAAGTAATTACTGATAATTCCTGTTGGCACTGTCGAAGAATTAACAAAAATAGCTGCATCCTCTTCACATGCTGATGGTACACTGAAATCTGCTACAGGTAATGGGAATACATTGGCTTGACTTGTATAAGTATCTGTACAACCATTTTGAGAAGTAACTACTAATGAAATCGGGAACGCTCCATAAGATGTATATGAATGTGACGGCGATTGTGAATTAGAAGTGTTACCATCACCGAAAGACCATGAGTAATTCAACGGACTTGCATCACTGATTGCAGATAAATTCTGGAAATCATTCGGCAGTCCAAAACACACTGATGAATTCGTGAACTGAGAAACCGGTGTCGCCCAAATCGTTTGTTGATTGGTAACTGTTGCCGTACATCCATTATCTGAAATTATACTAAGACTTACATTATAAACTCCGGGCTCTGAATATGGAATTGAAGGACTTTGAGCAGACGAAGAAACACCATTGCCAAAATCCCATGTCCATGAAGTAATTGTACCTGTTGAAATTGCTGATTGATCAGTAAACGAAACAGAATTATCTTCACAGATCGATCCACTTGCTGCAAAAGTTGCAGTCGGAACAGGATTAACCTGAACACTTACCTGATCTGTAGCAACACATCCAAATTGATTTGTAACTAAAACAGAATACACTCCTGAAGAAGCAGGTGTTATACTATAGTCAACAGTATTTACCGATCCTGGTGTCCACAAGTAACTCGTACCACCACTGGCAAACAATGTTGTTGATTCACCAACACATAATGATTGATCATCACCGGCATTGGCAAGAGGAATAGGATTTACGGTCACTGTTGCTACATCTGTACTTCTACATCCGTTAGCATCAGTAACAGTTAATGAATAATCTGTTGTAATTGCCGGACTAACTGTGATGGATTGAGTAACAAAGGCACCGCTGTTCCAATCATAGATAGTACCACCGGACCCATTTAACGTAGCATTAAAGCCTGGACAAATACTTTGGTTCAGACCTGCATCGGCTATTGGGTTAGGATTAACTGTCACCGGACTATCCATTGTATCCCTACAACCGAAATCTGAAACTACAATCAATCGTACATTGAAATTGCCTGAAGTTGTATAGAGATTTGAAGGACTTTGAACATTTGAAGTTGCACCATTTCCAAAATCCCAACTCCATGTATTAATTGAACCACCTGTTATTGTAGAATTATCTGTAAATGCAATAGAATTATCTACACAAACAGGACCCGAACTATTAAAAATTGCATTTGGAATCGGATTGACATTTATTGTTGCCATTGCAGAACCGGAACATCCTATAGCATCACTTACTGTTACAGTGTAGCTTGTTGTTGCCAATGGGGCTACTGTAATACTTGCTGTAACAAAGTTACCTGGTGTCCACAAGTAAGCTCCACTTCCATTTACAATTGAAATTGTTGCTGACTCACCCTTACAAACTCCCATATCACTGGAAACTGCAACGACAGGCATTGGATTCACTGTGATTGACATTTGACCGGTTGAGATACATCCGTTTCCATCAGTTACTGTTACAACGTAATTCGTATTTGCTGAAGGCGAAACTGATACATTTTGACCAACAATTGCACCGGGATTCCATTCATAAGATGTACCTCCTACAGCTGACAAATTCGCTGAAGTACCTTCGCAAATAGTTTGATCAGGCCCCATTACGACTGTAGGAAGTGGATTAACTATCAAGGTCATTGCATCTGTACCCTGACAACCATTATTGTCAGTCACAGTCAACGAATAATTTGTTGAAATAGTTGGAGCTACAGTAATTGATTGAGTTACTTCTGAATTGTTCCAAGTATAAATTGCAAAGCCCGATGGGCCAATAATATTTGCTGTAGCACCCTCACAAATTGCATCATCAGAAATTGAAATTACCGGATTAGGGTTTACGTTCACATTCTGCTGAGATATACTTTGACATCCACCTGCATTGGTTACACTAATTGTTATTGTGAAATTTCCACTTGTAGAGAAAGAATGTGATGGATTTTGAAGTGAACTTGTATTTGAACCGGAAGCAGCATCACCAAAGTCCCATGACCATGTTGTTGGATTACCTGAAGATATATCAGTAAAGTCCATCGGCACACCCTGACAAACAGGTAGCGAAGTAAATTGAGCAAATGGAATATTTGTATTTACTGTCAATGGGCGAACAATTGTATCAGTACAACCGGTCGCAGTAGTAACGATCAAAGAAACATCATACGTTCCGTTGGCGGCATATTGATGCGTTGGGTTCTGAGTATTTGCAGTGAAGCCATCTCCAAAATCCCAAGCCCAAGTAGAAATAGAACTACCCGCGAGAATCGTTGAATCGGTAAATTGAACCGGACTTCCATTACAATTATTTGTAAAATAGAAATGCGCTTCAGGTACGCCTAGCCCGGGAATCACATCAACCACATCTGTATCTGTACAACCTGCAGAAGTAACCGTAACGGTATATTGCCCTACTCCAACTCCTGTTTGAGTATCTCCGATCGTCCCATTATCCCAAACGTAATTGTAAATACCATTTCCGCCTGTTGCCGTTGCTAAAAGGTTTGCTGTTTGACTGCAAGAAATTGTCTGATCCGGTCCTGCATCTGCTTCTACACCATTTACGGTAATACAATAAGAGTAAGTATTTGTTCCCTGGAACGGACAATTATCATCCTGAACAGTTACGGTAAAGCAATAAGGATTCAAACTTATATCACTTGTATTCGGTGTCCAAGAGAAGAACGCTGAATCTCTGTGACCGTTTGTTGTAGTAAATGTTGCGCCCGGAATTGTAGAGTTCCAGGTCAATGTAGTTGTGTTTGGGGCATCAGGATCAATCGATGCTATATAAAAACTCAAATTTGCATTTGCACAAATTGATGCATCAAAAAACGGCATTCCATTTATCCCTGTTGCAAAAGGAATAATATTTCCGCAGTTCTCAACCGTTAATTGAACATCTCTTTCGACTTGACCTATCAAGACTCCGTTTCTGTATTCATTTACCAAGACTGCAAAAACCGAAACATCAGTTGCTGTAGGTATAAAACAAAAGTCACCGGAAATAGGATCGAAACTAATATAGCTATTTAAAATTGGTGATGATGTTGAATAACCTGGAAGATAAGTTACGGTGTCGCTTGCACTTGGACCTGTCCTTGGAGTCATTAACTGATAAGACAGTGAATCACCATCCAGATCATAGCCACCATGATTAAAACAAAATCTTTGTCCAACACATGCAAATGGAACCGGCGGATTTGTAAACAGCGGTGAACTGTTACAAAGTCCATTCATATTGTTTATGGTTGAGAATACATAAAGTATATCTGAACCACCGCCTGTGATTGTTGTAATGGCTGCATTTCTTGCAGGCTCACCATGACCAATTTCCCAATTCGCACATGGACCCGGTAATGTGATCACACCTTGATAAGTCCAAAGTTGAATACCTGTATATGTACCACCATGACATCTAGTAACGGCAGTTGGACATGTTGTTGGAACATCCACTTCAGTGCCTAACTGATTTAGAAAAACTGTTTGTGTTGGATAACCACAACCATTTGTGATCTGGACATCCATACTTGTGCTAGGCGTAATACCGAAACAATCTCTGTAAAAAGAAAATGTTACCTGGTATTGCATTGAACCTGGAGTTGGCCCGGGACCTAAGCAAGTATAAGTCATATCCGAACCCATAGCATGGGATGCAATCGATTGATTGCTTTTGAAGAATAATAATGTCGCTATTAGAAAAAAGCGAATTAGTGTTGTCGTGTGTTTTTGTGTCATAACCGTTCCTGTTTAGGGTTCCAGGGAATTAGAGAACTTATCTGCTAAAAATAACGATTTTAATCACTCATTTCGAAGGTTTTCCGCGAAAATCGAAATTCTTTTCAACAGAAAATGAAAAATGCCGATTTCAGCGCAAAAACGAATTTTTTGTTCTCTAAAATCGGCAATTTTCCTAATAGATTTAGGTGAATTTCTATCTTAAGACCTCCTCTAATGGCTTTCCGGAGGAGCCACTTGGGAATTCAATGTTTAAAAAAGTACAAACAGTGGGAGCAATATCTGAGACACTAACTTGTCCATGAGTACGACCTTGAATAACATTTTTACCGTAAAAAACTAATGGCACATGTGTGTCATAACGATATGCTGATCCATGCGTTGTTCCCGTTTTTGATGACCAACTGATCCAACCCGGTTGAAGTTGAATCATTACATCGGAACTTCTTTTCAAATTAAAACCATTTTGCATCAACGAATAAATTCCTGAACGTTTAGTTCCTGTCATTAGGTCCGAAGCTGAAATGGCTGTTGCTACTCCTTCAAAGCCTGAAACAAAACGAACACATTTTTCCTGAACGTCACGAAGATTTAAATTTTTCTTCTCGATCAATTCCCTATTCAGATAAATGTTTTGCGAATTAGTATTGAGAATATAATCTCCCTGACCAAATGATGTATTCAAATATTTCTTCAATGAATCAATTATTGGTCGTGTTTCTATCATGTCGCCTTTCAGATCATGATCCATACTAAAAACCGGATTATTCACTGCAGCATGATCTGCGGTTAAAAAAAGCAGGTAATCTTCTTTACCGACATGCGAATCAAGAAAGTTTAACAATTCTGCAATCTCTTTGTCTAATCTCAAATAAGTATCTTCCAATTCAATTGCATTGATGCCATACATATGTCCAACGTAATCAGTCGAAGTATAACTGATAGCCAACAGATCTGTTTCATTTCCCTTTCCCATTTTTTCATTCACCAAAATCTGTTCTGCAAACATTGTTGTAAGTGTGTTACCCATCGGTACGGATCGAATTAATTCAGGATTTGAATCTTTGAGCAAAGGAAGATTATGCGGAAAAACAGGTTTCTTTTCTCCATCAAACAAACCTTCATAAGGTGTATTATCAGGCGAACTCTCAGTATATTTTTCTATCGGTAATAGTGTTGTCCATGGTTTGGAGACCAAACTATCAGCCACCTTTCTTTTGTTGAAATTGTCGACCCATTTAGGGAGTTCTTTCATGTAGTAAGTTGAACTGATCATATTGTTACTATACGGATCATGCCAGTACGCCGCATCCGCACCACTCCCTGCAGGAAGTATTGATCCTCTGTCTTTAAGTGCTACACCAATTACTTTAGATCGGAAATTTGAAGCTAATTTCAACTCATCGCCAATTGTTGAAGTGAACAAATTCTTAGGCGACATTTTACCTGAAATGCTAGTTGTCCCAAGCGGATTTACAGTTGAATCACTCACACAGTACATCGACTTTTTTGAATATCTGTCATACCATTCATTACCAATTATTCCATTACTGGCGGGTCCTGTTCCTGTAAAAACACATGCATGCCCACAAGCAGTATAGGTAGGGATATAATCGTAATTAGCATTGGTGTAATTAAATCCACCAGCTAATAATCTTTTGAATCCATCAGCACCATATTTATCATAAAAGCGTACCAGGTAATCATAGCGCATTTGATCGACAACGATTCCAACAACTAGTTTTGGTTTTTTGTAGAATACTTCCTTTGCTTCTGTTTTAGTATTTTGACCATATGTTGTCATTGCTAAAAGCAAAAACAAACCGATTAATTTTAACCTCGAAACCGCAACATTGTATTTATTCATTTCAATTTATTTTAATAATTTCTTTACTAAATCTATTTCTCAATAAAAAAAACAGGTTTGATATCAACCAACCAAAAAACACTCCTGCAAGTGCTCCGCCTAGAATATCTGACAAGTAATGCACTCCCAAATATACTCTTGAAAATGCAACCAGTCCTGCCCAGATCCAAAGCAGCCACAACCATTTCAACCGTACTTCTTTGAGAATAAAGGTAAGAAAAGTTGTTATCGCAAATACATTTGATGCATGCGAAGAAATGAATCCATACATTCCACCTTTATAATCATTGACAAGGTGAAGTTGCGGACCAAGAATGATATTGTGAGTTGGCCGATATCGCATTACCCATTGCTTCACTAAACCCGAAGCAAATTGATCGCTTAAGGTGATCAAGATTATGATGCATAACAGAATCAGCCATGATTGCGACCTGAAATTTTTCAAAACAAGATAAAGCAGAAGAATATAAAGCGGAATCCATACCCACGTCATGCTCACGATATAAAAAAACGAGTCGAGAAAAGGCGTATGTTTTCCATTGACAAACAAAACAAAATCAGCATCAAGGTCTTTGAGCTTTTCAATCATCTATTCTGTTTCTTTATTCAATTGCTCCCAAAGCAAATCCTTTAATTTGTCGATACCTAAACCGGAAACAGAAGAAATAAATACTGACGGAATTCCTTTGGGAATCTCTTTACGCATCTCTTCGATCAATTCATTGTCGAGCATATCACATTTTGTAATTGCCAATACTGATGATTTATCTAGTAACTCAGGATTATATTCTCTCAATTCATTTACCAGAATATCGTAATCTGCTTTGATATTTTTGCTGTCGCAGGGAATCATAAAAAGCAAAATAGAATTCCGCTCAATATGTCGAAGGAACCGTATTCCAATTCCTTTTCCTGTATGTGCTCCCTCAATAATTCCGGGTATATCGGCCATCACAAATGAACGATCACTTCTATATCCTACGATACCTAAATTCGGAACAAGTGTTGTAAATGGATAATCTGCGATCTCAGGTTTCGCTGCACTAACCACAGAGAGTAAAGTCGATTTTCCTGCATTCGGAAATCCAACAAGACCTACATCAGCAAGCAATTTCAATTCCAGAATTTTCCATTCTTCGACACCGGGTTCTCCGGGTTGTGCAAATCGTGGAGTCTGTAAAGTCGCTGTCTTGAAAAAGTTATTTCCTTTTCCTCCTCTTCCACCGGGAGCAATAATTACTTCCTGGCCTTCCTCTGTTATTTCAAAAAGAACCCCATCTGTTTCTGCATCGCGTGCAATTGTACCGATTGGAACATCGAGGTATTCATCATGTCCATCTGCCCCATGTTTCAATGTGCTTCCACCTTTTTCACCGGGCTCAGCAATAACATGCTTACGATATTTCAAATGCAAAAGTGTCCAGAGTTGTTTGTTTCCACGAACAATGATATGTCCACCTCTACCTCCATCACCTCCATCAGGTCCTCCTTTAGCAGTATGTTTGTCGCGATGAAAATGGACAGCACCGGCTCCACCGGCACCACTTCGACAACAAATTTTTACGTAATCAACAAAATTAGTCCCTGACATGTTTGGTTTTATTTCACCGAAGAGGTGATCACTTTCGAAAGACTACTAAAAATATCATCAATAGTACCCGTACCATGGATACTGTGAAACTTCCCTTGACGAGAATAGTAATCTTTCAAAGGCGCAGTCTTCGTATTATATTCATTAATTCTTTTTGCAATGATAGATTCGTTCTGATCATCGGCGCGACCTGATTCTAACCCTCTATTCAATAATCTTTTTATCAATTCAGAATCTTCAACTTCCAGTGCAAGCATCATAGAGATGGCAGTTCCTTTTCTTTCAAGCATTTTATCCAATGAATCTGCTTGAGCAGTGGTCCTTGGAAAGCCATCGAAAATAAATCCATACGCTCCTGCATTTGAATCGATCTTTGATTCAATCATTCCGACAACAACTTCATCGGGCACTAACAAACCTTGATCCATTAATTTCTTTGCTTCCAGACCAAGTTGTGTTTTGGCAGCAACTTCTCCTCGAAGAATATCTCCTGTTGAAAGATGCACTAATTGATAAGCATTGATGAGCTTTTCAGATTGCGTTCCTTTTCCCGCACCGGGAGGACCAAATAGGACGATATTCAACATGGGATAATTATTATCGGTTGATATTTTTGATTATGCTAATGTGTAAATGTCTTTTAGATTTCTGCCCAAGCCATCATAGTCTAATCCATACCCAACTAGAAAATCGTTTGGCACTTCAAATCCAACGTAATCTATTTTCACAGGATGTTTTAATGCATCCGGCTTTAGTAGTAAACTTGCAAACAATACCTGCTTAGGATTTTGTTTTTTCAATTCATTGATCAAATAGACAGCAGTGTCGCCAGTGTCAACAATATCTTCAATGATCACAACTGTTCTTCCTTCCAATGACTCTTTTATTCCAACAACACTCTTTACAGAACCTGTCGATTGTGTTCCTTCGTATGATGATACACGTATGAAAGTAATTTCTGCATCCATCTTGATCTCTCGAAAAAGATCTGCCGCAAAAAGAAAAGAACCATTCAAAACGCTGACAAAAATAGGACGCGTGTTTTTAAGGTCTTCATTCAACTTTGCCCCAAGTTCTTTCACCCTTTGGCTGATTGCTGAAGCAGTAATTGATACCTCAAACTTCTTGTCTTTAATGATAACGCTTTCCATAAATCTTCAGAAGTTGCAAAAGTAAAATTAAAGTTGGTGGCAGCCAATCTTTATTGACCTTTTTTTAGAAATAATGAAGCTATTTCAACGAAAAATAGGGCATTTCTTGAATAAAGTGCTATTTGGTTAAGAGTCAAAGGATAAATATGCGCTAATCCTCTTCATCGCTTGCCAACTTATAAGTAATATTGCGCCGAGATATGAAGCAACTTCAAGCATTAAAAATTGGAATATTGGGCGGTGGACAATTGGGTCGAATGCTCCTTCAAAAAGCAATTGATCTGGATCTTCACATCTCAGTTCTTGACCCGGACGAGGCCTCTCCTTGCAGACACATTTGCAAAGAGTTTTTTCATGGTGCTTTTACAGACTACGATGCCGTTTATAATTTCGGAAAACAATTTGACCTCATCACAATTGAGATCGAAAATGTAAATGTTGATGCACTTGAAAAACTGGAGTCCGAAGGTATTAAAGTTCACCCTTCTTCTTCGGTGATAAAAACTGTGCAAGACAAAGGACTGCAAAAAGAATTTTACAAGAAGAATAATTTCCCGACTGCTGATTTTGTTTTAGTCAAAAATAGAAAAGAAATTTCCGAACACGCTTTTCTTCTGCCACTAATGCACAAATCTAGAAAAGGTGGCTATGATGGTAAAGGTGTTTTTGTAATGAAGAATAGTTCTGATATTGAAAATGCTCCAGACGTTCCTGCAGTTTTAGAAAAATTGATCTCATTTGAAAAAGAAATTTCTGTCATCGTAGCCAGAAATGAAAACGGTGAAACAAGAAGTTTCCCTGTTGTCGATATGTCATTCAATCAGGAAGCTAATCTTGTTGAGTATCTTTTTTCTCCTTCTTCCATTACACCTGAACTTGAAAACGAAGCTACTTCATTAGCGCTTCGAATAGCGAATGAACTATCATTGGTAGGAATTCTTGCCGTTGAAATGTTTGTTACAAAAGATAAAAAATTATTGATAAACGAAATTGCTCCTCGTCCGCATAATAGCGGACATCAAACCATAGAAGGGAATATCACATCACAGTATGAGCAAATGCTCAGAGCAATTACGAATCTACCATTGGGAGAAACTACAATTACAAAGCCTGCTGTAATGGTAAATATACTGGGAGAAAAAGGCTATGAAGGCAGTGCCATTTATTCAGGTCTTGAAGATATTTTGAAAAAAGATGGAGTCCATGTTCATCTTTACGGAAAAAAAATAACGAAACCTTTCCGCAAAATGGGGCATGTTACTGTGACTTCAAATACACTTGCAGAAGCAATCGAAAAAGCGAATTATATCAAGAACACTTTAAAGGTCATTGCATAAAATGAAAAACATCATCCAAGTCGGAATTATTATGGGTAGTCAGTCTGATCTTATAATTATGAAAGAAGCTGCAGACATCCTAACAAAATTGGAAATCGGTTTTGAGCTCCAGATCGTTTCTGCACATCGTACGCCTGAACTTATGTTTGACTATGCAAAAAATGCAACTGACCGTGGATTAAAAGTTATCATTGCCGGTGCAGGTGGCGCTGCACATTTACCGGGAATGGTTGCTTCACTTACTCCACTCCCAGTGATTGGCGTGCCTATCAAATCTTCGAACTCTATCGATGGCTGGGATTCTGTTCTATCCATTTTACAAATGCCCAATGGTGTTCCTGTTGCAACCGTCGCATTGAATGCCGCACAAAACGCAGGAATTCTCGCTGCACAAATTATCGGATCTTCTAATCTTGATGTTCAGAAAAGGGTGTCGGCTTTTAAGGAAGAGTTGAAGGTGAAGGTGAATAAGAGTAATGAGGATCTTGGAAGGTAGTTTTTAAAACACAAGAACACAAGTTCACAAAAGACCACGGAATTTTCTAGCATTAAATTCCGTGGTCTTTTGTGAACTTGTGTTCTTGTGTTTAATAAATTGAGGATCTTCTATTTCCCTTCTTATAGTGGTTGTAAAAGGCTTCACAACCAACCTACATTTGTCAAATGAAAATTTGGCTCCCATTTCTTTTCATTTACCTCCTCACCTATTCAAACGCTTTCGGATTTAATTCTGATACGCGTTCCATGGCATTATCTCATAGTAATGTTGCCATGAATACAGGTTTCAATTTCAGTGAGAATCTGGCATCGATGGCGAATTCAACCTTCAATGGATTTTCACTCACTCATCAATTCAATTATTTTGTAAAAGACCTTAGCATCTCTACACTTCAATTTGCTCATAGCATAAATGATAATTCATTTATACAAAGTTCAATTGACTACTCAGGAAACAAGAACTATAATGAAATAAATTTTCAATTGGGTTACGGAAAAAAGATTGGAGATAAGATAAATGGCGGGATTAGTCTTCAATACCATCAACAACAATTCTCAGACAATAATTATTCGAATTTCCCATCTGCAACTGCAACCATTTACTTATTCGCAAAAGCAACGGACAAAATACATTTCGGCTGTCTGGTAGACAATCCGACAAGGGTTAAATTAAAAAATCAACAGAATTTGCCCTCGACTATTATCGGTGGTGTTTCTTATTTACCAACTGACAAAACAAAAATGGCACTTGTCGCTATACAACAAAATGGCAATGAAATGTCCTACTCTGTGGGAATAGAATATTTATTCCTTAAAGAATTTGAACTCAGGTTCTCCTATCAGAACAAAGTGGAGTCGCTTGCTGCAGGCTTTAGTTTATTGGTAAAAGACTATAGGATTGAATTTGCATTTCATACTCAACAACCGATTGGAAACTCCTCGTGTTTCTCATTGCTAATTCCGATGAAATGAAAACATTTGCTATCGGAGTACTATTGCTTCTATCGAATTTCCCAGGTTTAGGACAAAATGTTTCAGATATCATTTCTGAATCTAATGACAATTTTGCAAAAGAAGAACAAACAGAAGCCGATGATGAGATTCCAATCGAACTGCAAAGATTGATCGATCATCCAATAGAGATAAACTCAGGCGAGATTGAAATTCTCGTCCAACTGAATTTGATCTCACAAAAACAAATCGAAGCTCTTGAACAACACATTCGAAAATTCGGAAAGCTGATTGCTTTGCAAGAATTACAAGTGATCGATGAATTCGATCCACAAACCATACGATCTATTTTGCCATATATAGAGATCACCGGAAGAACTGCAGCGGATGATGAATCACAATCATTTACTTTTCGTTTTCAGCAACAAGTAAAGGATTACATCCCTGCAGACTTCCAAGGTGACCCGACAAAATTGACTTTGAAATACAGAGGTAATTTCAATGGCAATATTAGTTGCGCTGTTTTAGCAGAAAAAGATCCCGGCGAGAAAGTGATCTTCGGTTCAGGAAAAGCCGGATTTGATTTTTACTCTTTCTTTGTTCAGATTAAATTGAACCACAAGGTCTCTAAGTTGATAATTGGTGATTACACAGTATCCTTTGGACAAGGATTGACGGCATGGTCAGGTTCAGGTTTTTCTTCGAATGAAAATATTATCAGCATTTGCAAATCTGGTCGAGGCATTTATCCTTCTGCCTCGACGGACGAAAATCGTTACCTGCGTGGAATTGCATTAGAAGGAAAATGGAATAAACTCTCCTGGCACGGTTGGCTGTCATCTCACAAGATTGACGGCAATGTTGAAATAGATACTACAACAGGTGAGGAATACATGAGATCACTTTTGACAAGTGGATATCATCGTTCACAAAGTGAAAGTTCGGGATATAATGTTTGTCGCGAAACCTATCTTGGAGCTAACTTAAAATACGAAATCAATGGCTGGAAAGTTGGACTAACCGGGGCATATCAAATCTTCAGCATTCCACTTATAAAAGCAGTTCAGAATTACAACAAATTCGAATTTAGAGGAAGCTCGAATTTGAACATTGGTTTCGACTACACCAAAAACTTCAGAAACCTTTTGATCTTCGGAGAAGTCAGTACTTGCACCAACTTTTCTATTGCATACTTGAATGGCATTCTTATCAGCGCCGGTAAAAATTTGAGCTTTAGTATTGCACATCACAGTTACAGTAAAGAATTTCATTCGCTGAAATCAAATGCAATAGGAAGTAACACCAATCCTGCCAATGAAAATGGAATTTACTTCGGGACTAGCTTGAAATTGAATCGTGCATTTGCAATAATAACTTACATCAATCGCGATGAATTTCCTTACCTCAAATATCGTTCAGATCTGGCTTCTGCCGGAATCACAAAAGGTGCACTTCTCACCTACACTCCATCGAAAAAATTAACAATGGCCATTCGGTATAGAAATAAAACAACACAGCTGAATAATGCCTCTGATTACGATGGACTTCGATTTGCTAATGAGATCAAGATCCAGCACTTCAGACTTTCACTTGCACTAGTTGTAAATGAAAGCTGGGACTATCGCTCAAAAGTTGAAACAGGTCTCAAACACATTAATTCAAATTTGATTGCCAAAGGATATATTTATTGTCAGGATATTTTCTTTCACCCGCCCAAAAAGAAGATAAGTGCCAATGCCAGATATGCTGTTTACTTCTCTCCCGACTTCGATCTAAGA
>Ga0138256_10005665_pt1 | contig 13202 bp, 7 predicted proteins | sample KNB2016incub_MG_FD_105486 | JGI IMG/M metagenome (GOLD analysis project Ga0138256, IMG submission 105486) | Active sludge microbial communities from wastewater in Klosterneuburg, Austria - KNB2014incub_MG | ecosystem: Engineered > WWTP > Activated sludge > Unclassified | place: Austria...
AGCGTATGACTACATTGCTTCAAGCAGCTGCCCGCTACCGGTTTGAGGGTGACACCTCCAAGAAGAACATGGAAGAGCTGCTCAAAGGTAATTTCAATAACTGGCAGTTGAAGCAGGCGCTTAAACTCGAAGACAGCTATTGGGACGCGAGCCCTTACTACACCGAGGGAAACCTGAAGTTGAGCTGGTTCAAGCACGATCAGACTGGGCACTTGCATGCTCGCCTTCGGGCCCACCACACCCAACACCCGATGCATCTTGACGGCGATCTCGACTGCATCGCCGCAAGGGATTCCGACTTCGATTGGGCGAAGGTGCAGATTCACTGGACTGTAGGCGCGGAGAGTGATGCAGGCGTATTCGAACGGCGCCGGGTTGAAGCTGCCGCGGGAATCCAGGCCATCGTCGCGGCGCTGCTTGCAATGCCTGACGCGGCAGCGGGACTGGCGCAGCCGGGTTGTTTCACGGGCGCAGCTTTACTGGAGCTTGCCAAGCTGGACGCCCAGTCCCTGAAGGGACAGCATTACAGCGCCTCGGACTATCAGATTTCCGCACAATTGATGGGTGACGTTGAAGTACGTGGCGGTTCGACCATCAGCGGTTGTGACAGCTGGACGCTGCTCAACCTTGCAAGCAAATCCACCATCAGGAGCTACAAATGAACAGGCTTGGTCTATTGATCCTTATGGCCGGTGTGCCTGCCGCGTTTTGCGTGGCTTGTGGCGGCGAAAACGCCGGTCCGCCACAGCCTGTTCGTCAACCGACCTGCGGCGTAATTGTGCCCATGTCATCCATCAGTGAGGCGCAAAAGGGCGAGGCGATGTTGAAGTTTGGTTCGATCCGTGACGGGCTCCAGGCTGCGAGCATTTCGACCAAGTACAACCGCGATCTGAACAAGCTTTCAGGGGACATAAACGGCAAGCTGGATGCCCGGAAGTGGGCGATATTGGGGCTTAACCCGGCAAGTTTCGATGGAACCTGGTACACATCGGCTGATTTCGCCATTGATTATGCCGGCGGCGGCAAATTCATCATTACGATCGGCGAGTTGAACACCCCCAAGTACATTCGCGAAGAAGTCACGATACGTTAGAGCTTTCGGTGAGACCCAACAGAAAGGCCGCCCGCAGTTGCGGGCGGCCTGAGTTTTCTGAGGAGAATCAGCGACCGCCGCCCATGCCGGGGAACATGCCACCCATGCCAGGGATCATTCCGCCCATTCCCGGCATCATGCCCACAGGTGATTCCTTGTACTTCTTGAACTGCTCTTCAGTCAGGAGAGCCTTGGCCTGCTGATCCTGGTCAGCGAGGGCCTGTTCGACGTCCTTTTGGGCCTGTTCTGGAGTTGTTGCTCCGTCCTTGGTGGCCTGGCGAATGTCGGCCATCTTTTTCAGCGTTTCGTCTTCAACGCGATTGAGTTCAGTCGAGGTGCGTTCGTCAAGGCCCAGGCTTGTGTTGCGCTGCTTGCGTCCCTCGTTGCGCATGACTTCCATGGCTTTCTGGCGCAGGGCCGGATCGCTCATGATCTTGCGCATGCTTCCCATGGGGTCGTTGGCGTCAAAGGGGATGTCGTTTTCCTTGGCGATGCGTTCGGCGTCTGCCATGCGTGTCTTCATGTCAGCGGCCTGTTTCTCGCGTTCTTCCTTACGAATCTCGGCATTCAGTTCCTTGAGCTCCTGCTTGCGGGCCTCACGGTCCGAGGCGGCGCTGGTCGCGCTGACTTCTCCGCCAAGCGACTCAATGCTCTTGTTCACTTCCGAAATGCTCTTATTGACATCGGCGAGCTTGCCGTCTTGAGCCGTCAGCTTCTTTTCCAGCGCCGATTTTTCGGTTTCCAAGGCATCCAAACGGGCCCTCAACGCGGACAACTCGCTCGCAAGCTTGGTGTCGTCTTTGGCAACAGGCCCCTTCTGGTCGGCAAGGTCGGCTTCAAGCTGTGCCACCTTGTTATTGAGTGCCGCAATCTTGCCATCAGCGCCTGAGTTGTCCTGACAGCCAGAAACCCATAGCGAGGCGGTTACAAGCAGCGCAGCAGCGAGATAACGCGTCATGTCAATCTCCGTAGGTAAATGCGTGTAGACCATCATAGTCAAGAGCAGGCTGGTTTTCTCACGCGGATTGTCAGGTCGTCGTTGCCAAGTGGGCACAGGCCTGGTCTGCAAGCTATGCTTCCGCGCCATGTCTCGCCGCAACTTGAATCTGGTTCTGCTCTGGATTGGCCAGTTTGTCAGCGCCACGGGTGACGCGTTCTTTTCAACCTGTGTCGGGTTTCTTGCGCTGTTTCTGCTGGCGCGACACGGTGGCCCCGATGCCGGAATTGCAGTCGGCATCACGCGCAGCATTGATGCCCTGCCATTCCTGCTGTTTGGCGCCTACGCCGGCGTTTTGGTTGATCGCTTTTCGCGCAAAAAGATCCTGCTTGTGTCGGACTTCTCCCGTGGCTTGATCCTGGCCTTTGTGCCGACGCTCTTTTTCGCCGGACTGCTGGCCTGGTGGATGCTGCCGCTGGCCGCTTTTGCGCTTTACAGCTTCAGCACCCTCTTCAATCCAGCAAGAGACTCGCTTATTCCCCGTCTCGCTGAGGGTGCCAACCTGCTGCGAGTGAACAGCCTGTTCCAGACCAGCGGCCAACTGGCCATGATTCTGGGTGCCACGCTGGTTGGCCTCGCGATTCCCGGGGCCGCCGGTGAGATAACGCAGACCCAGGCCGACCGCATGGCTTGGTTGCTGGCCGTTGACGCTGCCACGTTCTTTTTCTGCTTCATCTGTATCTCGTTTATCGTCGTACCGGGGGCTGCGCAGACCACGCAGATTCGGCGTGAATCCAGCCTGCACGACCTCCTGGACAGCCTGAGGTTTGCTTTGCGTGACGCGCGCCTGCGTGCGCTCCTGTTCCTCACAGCGGTCGATAATTTCTTCATCATGGGCCCCGCCATTGTCGGCGGGCAATTTCTGATCTTGCACGAGTTCAAGCTTGGCCCCGCCGAGTACGGCTGGTTCGAGGGCACTCTGGCCCTGGGCTGGTTCCTGGGCACCATCTTGATTGTCCGGCTCGCGCCGCGGCTGAAGACGGGTCATCTGGTGCTGGCGGGAATGTTGCTCGACGGCCTGACTTACATCCCGTTTTTATGGATCACCGGTTATGGGACTGCGCTTGTGTTCATTTTCGCGCACGGCCTTTCAATCCCGCTGATAACGGTGGGCCGCACCACAATGATTCAGCGCTACTACCCAAACGAGCGGTTGGGCCGCATTTTTTCGCTGGTGGCCATTACGGTCCAGGGTTTCACTGCCTTGAGTGCATTCGCCACAGGTATGGCCCTTGGCTGGCTCAATGCCCGTGAACTGTTCTTTCTGGCGGGTGTTTTTGGTGCGGCGTGCGGCGTGCTGGGGTTGGTGTTCAAGTCGCTTCGCCAGACACCCTGAGCGCCAACGCAAAGCCCGCCGATTACTCGGCGGGCTTTGAGCGTAGGTCGTCAGGTTAGCTGCAACCCATGGAATTGCCGCAGTTGAGGCACTTGTAGCAGGCTCCGTTTCGCACCGTGATGTGCCCGCACACATCGCACATTGGCGCGTCGCCCATCATTGATTCCAAGTGTTCGCTCAGGACGTTGTTTGTTTTCGTGCTCCGCAGCAGCGCCGGCTTGGTTACCTTCGCCTGCGGCGGGGCGGTCACAGGATTTTCGGCAAGGGGTGCTGCTCCCGCCGCGTTCACTTCCTTCGCGGCGGGTGATTTAGGGTTGAAGTCCAGCTCCTGCTGGTCAGGGTTCACGGGTTCCCCGGCAACGCCTAGATCGGAGCCCTCGCCCTTTTCAGCCAGTAGACTGGCGCCGGCCACGGCGTTGGCTGTTGGTTCAACGGGTGGTTGTACATGCAGGTAATCCGTGCGCCCGCCGTACTCGTGGCCCAAAATGCGGAACACAAGGTCTACAACGCTGGTCGAAGTCTTGATGTAGGGGTGGCCCGTGACGATGCCCTGGGGTTCAAAACGCGTGAATATGAAAGTGTTCACGAATTCTTCGAGCGGCACGCCGTATTGCAGGCCCTTGCTGACTGCAATTGCGAAGCAGTTCAGGATGCTGCGCAACGTGGCGCCTTCCTTGCTCATATCGAGGAAGATTTCGCCCAGCTGGCCGTCTTTGTACTCACCGGTGCGCAGGTACATCTTCTGGCCGCCGATCTTGACCTCGTAGGTGCTGCCACGCCGATGTTTGGGCATGGGTTTGCGGTTGAGCAACGTTGCGGGCTGACCCTTGGGCATGATCTCGACGGGCTGGGTATCAGTCGACGACAGGGCCTTTGCCATAGTGGCCGCGTCGATGGCTGGTTTAACCACGACCGGGGCGGCAACGCTTTCGGCTTTCGGTTCCTCTTTCTTCACTTCCTTGCTGACGCTAAGAGGCTGGCTCAATTTGCAGCCGTCGCGGTACAGCGCAACCGCCTTGAGTCCGAGGTCGTACGATTTGAGGTAGGCTTCTTTTACGTCCTCAACGCTCACCTCGTTGGGCATGTTGATGGTCTTGCTGATGGCACCCGAGATGAACGGCTGCGCGGCGGCCATCATTTTCACGTGGCCCATGTGCTGGATAAAGCGCTTGCCGGTCGGACCGCAGCGGTTGGCGCAATCGAAAACCGCCAGATGCTCGGGCTTGAGCAGGGGTGCACCTTCAATGGTCTGTTTGCCACAGATGTGATCATTCGCCCTGACGTACTCTTCGTGCGTGAACCCAATAGCCAGCGCCAGGTTGAAACCCTTTGCGTTGTATTTGTCAGGCGTAAGGCCGACGCGTTTGAGGGTTTCCTCGCCCAGAACCCAAGGTGCGAAAACCTGCTTCAGCTCAAGTGCGCCCTGTAAGGCACTCTCTACGCGTGACAGATCGACATCATTGAAGCCCTTGGCCCTGAGCGACTGCTCATTGATCGCAGGGGCGTTTTTCAGGCTGAGCGAACCAACGATGTACTGGATGATCGCCTTGGCCTGCTTCTCATCATAGCCCAACTGGCGCAGCGCCGGCTCGACACTCTGATTCACGATCTTGAAATAGCCGCCGCCAGCCAGCTTTTTGAATTTCACCAGAGCGAAGTCGGGTTCAATGCCGGTGGTGTCGCAATCCATCAACAGGCCAATAGTGCCTGTCGGGGCGATTACGGTGGTCTGGGCGTTGCGGTAACCAAACTGCTTGCCCATATCGACTGCACGATCCCAACTTTCACGGGCTGCCTTGAGCAGGTCGTCGGGGCAGTACTCGGAGTCAATACCCACCGGTGCCACGCTCAGGCCTTCGTATTCTTCAGGCTTGGCGTTGTAGGCAGCGCGGCGGTGATTGCGCATTACGCGCTGCATGTGCTTTGCATTCTCTTTGTACTTGCGGAAAGGCCCGTGCGCGCTGGCGAGTTCGGCTGATGTGGCATAGCTTTCGCCGGTCATGATCGCAGTCATCGCGCCGCACACGGCTGTGGCTTCCCGCGAATCGTAGGGGATGCCACCCAGCATCAGGCAGGTTCCCAAGTTCGCATAACCCAGACCCAGCGTGCGGTAATCGTGGCTGCCCTGCGCGATTTCTTCGCTGGGGTATTGAGCCATTGCCACGCTGATTTCCAGCACCGTGGTCCAGAGGCGCACGGCGTGCTTGATGGCGCCCACGTCGTACTTGCCTTTGGCCACGTCGTAGAACTTGGTGAAGTTGAGGGACGCGAGGTTGCAGGCTGTGTCATCCAGGAACATGTACTCGCTGCACGGATTGCTGGCATTGATGCGGCCGGTGGCAGGGCAGGTGTTCCAGTCGTTGATGATCGTGTCGTACTGCACGCCGGGGTCAGCGCAGGCCCAGGCGGCAAAGGCGATTTCGCTCCAGAGTTCGCGGGCCTTTAGCGTCTTGGCGATATGGTTCCTGTCGGTCCGCCAGCGCAGATGCCAGTCGCCGTCCTTACGCACGGCATCAATGAATTCCTTGGGCACGCGCACTGAGTTGTTGCTGTTCTGGCCGCTGACGGTGGCATAGGCTTCGCCGTTGAAGTCGCTGTCGTAGCCGCCTGCAATCAGCGCGGCCACTTTGCGCTCTTCTTTTACTTTCCAATTGATGAAGCTCTCGATATCCGGGTGGTCGAGGTCAAGGCAGACCATTTTGGCCGCTCGACGGGTAGTGCCGCCCGATTTGATTGCGCCCGCCGCCCGGTCACCGACCTTGAGGAAGGACATGAGGCCACTGGACTGCCCGCCGCCGGAAAGCGGTTCGCCTTCTCCGCGGAGTTGGGAGAAATTGGTGCCCGTGCCGCTGCCGTACTTGAACAGGCGCGCTTCGCGCGTCCAGAGGTCCATGATGCCGCCTGAGCCCACGAGATCATCGCGCACGCTCTGGATAAAGCAGGCATGGGGCTGGGGGCGGGTGTAGCTATCAGTGGACTTGGTCATTACGTCGGTTTCGGGGTCGACGTAGTAATGGCCCTGAGAAGGCCCGGTGATTCCGTAGGCCCAGTTCAGGCCGGTGTTGAACCACTGCGGGCTGTTCGGAGCGCACATCTGGCGCAGCAGCATGTGGCAGAGTTCGTCGTAGAACACCTGCCCGTCTTCGGTGGTGCGGAAATAACCATACTTCTCTCCCCAGTAACGCCAGCAGCCTGCAAGACGATTGACCACCTGGCGCACACTGCGTTCGGGGCCGAACTTCAGGTTGCCGTCTTCGTCAGTCAGGGGTTTGCCGTGGACAGGATCATCGCCCTCGGCGAACTGCGGAACCTGGGCTTTTCTGAAATACTTGCTGACCATGATGTCGGTCGCGAGCTGGCTCCAATCAGCTGGAATCTCTGCGCCTTCCATCGAGAAGACGGAAGTGCCATCGGGATTGGCGATTTTGCAGGAACGGCGCGCATACTTCACGCCCGCCAGAACGTCTTCGCCAGCTTTTGTGAAGAGCCGCGTGAAAGTGAGGCCGCTGGGGCAGGGTACTTTGGCCATTGCGTTTTCTACCTGGCGGGTTTCGCGCCGGCCGGTATTGCCGGTACGCTTGCGACGAGACTGCGCTTGCGCGCCCTCGCGGGCATCGCGTGTCTTATTCTCCATAGTGAAAGCTCTCCCTGGTCGGCCTTTTGCCGAGAATCTCGATTAGTTGTTTGAAGCAGCGCGGGAGAGGATTGGCCAGTCAGCCAGAATTCGGGTTGGTCGAAACAATGTCTTGGCCCCTCATGGGCCATCTCACTTGACGTTATCTAGGCGTAGTGTTCTCGAAGTATGCGATTGTGGGCTGCTGGTGACCCCCGCGCCAGCGTGAGGGAAGATACACTGCAACAAGGTCGAGTCAAGGGAAACCGCAAAATATTGGGTGTCAGTAACCTGTTCACACCATCAGGGGTATAAACGAAGTTATCAACCTAACTCCACTTTCCGGGAGATCGCTTCACAGGCTGCTGACACCGGCTTGGCGGCCCAATTCTTCACAACCGCACGCCACCACAACACAGGGTATGGCGCCAAAAACCCCATACCACCCTTATGCCTTCTAAAGATCTCTCCGCCTTGAATTTGAAAATACACTACAGATTGTGCCCACGTTTCTGACTCCCAAGCGTCAGTAAACGAACTGGGCCGCCCAAGGGCGGCCCAGTCGACAGGACGAGTTCTCCTAGTGCTTGCCGGCAGCCTTGGCCGCGCCCTTTGAAAGGCCGAAGATGGGCAGGTAGATGCCAAGAATGACGACAAGTACCACGCCGCCCAAGCCCACGATAAGGGCCGGCTCGATCATTGAGGTCAAGCCCTGTACGGAGCTTTGCACCTCATCTTCGTAGTACTCAGTCACGTCTGAAAGCATGTCTGGCAATGAACCTGAGTCTTCACCGACTTTGATCATTTTGATCATCAAGCCGGGGAACAGACCGCTCTCCGAAATGGCCTGGTGCAGCGAATATCCCTGGATCAGCTTCTGCCTCGCGTCCATTACCGCCTGTTCCAGCACGATATTGCCAAGGGTGCGGCTTACGATTTCCAGCGACTGGTCAAGCGTGATGCCGTTCTTGATCAGGGTTGAAAGCGTCATGGTGAAACGTGAAACGCCGGATTTCAGCATCAGCGGGCCAAACAGCGGCGTTTTCATGATGATCCGGTCCCAGCTTTCTGCACCCTGTGGTGTGCGCCGCCAGTACACGAATGCCAGAACAGCACCAATGGCTGCGGGAATAACCAGCCACCAGAAACCCGTGACCACCTTGCTGAAGAAGATCAGGGTTTTGGTGAGGGGGGGCAAATCGGCGCCGAACTTGGTGAACACCAGTTCGAACTGCGGAATCAGGAATGCAAAGATGCCCGTCACAATAATGACAAAGAAGCCGCCGACGAACTTCGGATAGCTGGTGGCGGCTTTGATCTGCTTCAACAGCTTGTCGCGACGTTTGAAGAACACACCCAGCTGTTCAAGAATCGTGTCCAGCGAACCTGACACTTCGCCGGCCTCTACCATGCTCACCATCAACTGGGAGAAGATGTGGGGGTGTTTCCCCATGCCCGATGAAAGTTTTGAACCGGCTTCGATGTCGTGAACTACGTCGACGAGTGCCGTCTTGAAGACAGGGTTTTCTGTTTCGTCGGCGATCGTTTCCAGCGAGTCCATCAGTGAAAGACCGGCCTTGAGCATCGTCGCCATCTGGCGGCAAAAGGCCGCCATTTCCGAAACCTTGATGCCACGCTGGAAGAACCCGCCCTGTGACTTTGGCTTGGCCTGAGCCTCTGTGGGCGCGTTGACCGGGCCAGACACACCGCCACCGCCCTCCGATTTAACGCCAATGACGGACAGGCCGGATTTGCGCAAGTCAGCTACCAGCTCGCCAACGCTGGCCGCGTCTTTGACCTGGCTGATGGTCTTTCCTTCCGCATCGCGTGCGGTAACTGAGTAAAGGGGCATGTGGCCTCCGGGCTGGAATTCTTGTGCAGCCAGTGTAGCAAAGACTGAATCTGATTTCAGTGCGGCCAAGTCGTGAAACCCGCACCTCTGCCTGCGTTCGACGTCACAAACATTGGCCCGCTTGATTGCAGCAAGCCACCGCAAAAGCAGTTACCGACGCGGGGCCATGGCTTCAGCGCCGCCCGCTGCTCCGCCTGCGCCACGCTGCGACAGCATGCGCTTCATCTGCTCATGGTTGGTGCTGCGGGACATGCAGGTTTCGCGTGTGATTTCACCGTGTTGCAGAAGGTTATACAGCCACTGATTCATGGTGATCATGCCTTCTTTGCTGCCTGTTTCGAGGATCGTGTAAATCTGGTGAACCTCGGCCTCGCGGATCTGGTTGCGTGCTGCGGCATTCACGCGCAGGATTTCCATGGCCAGAATGCGTCCGCCTTTGACACGGGGGATGAGTTGTTGTGCAACGACTCCGATCAGCACGAACGAAAGTTGCACGCGCGCCTGCTGCTGCTGGTTGGCCGGAAACACGTCAACAATGCGGTTGATGGTCTGGACGGCGTCGGTGGTGTGCAGCGTGGCAAACACCAGGTGCCCCGTCTCGGCCATGGTCATGGCCATTTCGATGGTCTCGAGGTCTCGCATTTCGCCCACCAGGATCACGTCGGGGTCCTGGCGCAAAATGTGCTTGAGAGCCGCCTGAAACGTGTGCGTATCGTCGTTGACCTGGCGCTGATTGATAATGCTGCGTTCATGCCGGTACAGGTATTCGATGGGGTCTTCCACGGTGATGATGTGGGAGGACTCATTCTGGTTGATGTACTGGATCATCGAGGCCAGCGTGGTGCTCTTGCCTGAACCCGTGGGACCCGTGACAAGCAGCAGGCCCTTGTCTTCCATGGCGAACTGCTTGGTGACCTGCGGCAGGCCCAGCTCATCGATGGTCGGAATTGTGCTGCGAATGACGCGGATGGCGAGACCAATGGAACCGCGCTGCCAATATACGTTGAGACGATAACGGCCGGCACCGCGGCGGCCAAATGAGAGGTCGAGTTCGCGCGTCTTTTCGAATTCCCCCATCTGCTTTTCATCGAGCAGCTCGAGCGCAAGTGCCCGGGTATCCGTGGGTGTCAGGGGCTTGAATCCCTCGATTGCGCGCAACTGGCCGTCAATGCGCAGCACCGGTGGTACGCCCACGGTTAGGTGCAAGTCGGAGACTTCCGCGCGGCGGGTGAACACCAGCAGGTCGTCGAGTCGAACAGCTCCAGACATGGTATCTTCCGGGGATCGTTGGATTGTTGACGGTAGTTGACGCGATAGGGTTGCCGGCTACCGACCTCCGGCGACCAAACATGCTGCCTAGAAATCCTCATAGAACAGACTAACTGCTTCCTCCAGCGTCGTGAGCCCGTCGAGAAGCTTCATGAAACAGCTCTGGCGCAAGTTGCGCATGCCTACGCGCAGGCACTCCTCTTCCAGCTCGCGCTCGGGCCGCTTCTCAAGCACAAGCTCACGCAGCTTGGGCGTCATGGTCATGTACTCGTGCACTGCGAGGCGGCCTTTGTAGCCCGTGCCGTTGCACTTCTCGCAGCCCTTGCCCTTGAACAACTCGATGTCGACTTCCTGATGGAAGCTGTCAGATAGCTGCTTCTTCAGCGCCGGACTGGCCTCGTAGGGTTCCTTGCACTTGGGGCAGATCATGCGGATCAGACGCTGTGAAATCGCGCAGATCAGCGCAGAAGTCACCATGAACCGCTCGAGACCCATATCGGCCATACGAGTGACAGTTGCAACCGCGCTGTTGGTGTGAATCGTGGAGAACACCAGGTGGCCCGTTAACGCTGCGCGCACCGCAGTTTCCAGGGTTTCCTTGTCGCGCATTTCGCCCACCATGACCACGTCGGGGTCCTGACGCAGAATGCTGCGGAGCGCGCTGGCGAAGGTCATGCCGATGTGGGACTTGACCTGAACCTGATTGATGCCGGGAAGTTGATACTCGACGGGATCTTCCACGGTGACGATGTTGACTTCAGGCGAGTAGCAGTGCTTAAGCATCGAGTAAAGCGTTGTGGTTTTTCCCGAGCCCGTGGGTCCAGTGAGCACAATGACGCCGTGGGGGCTGAGCAGGACTCGCTTCATTTCCTTCAGCGTCATCGGGTCAAAGCCAAGGTCGTTGATATCCAGCGTGGTCGCGGTCTTGTCCAGAATTCGCAGCACGACTTTTTCGCCGTGAACCACGGGCAGCGTTGAAACGCGCAAGTCAATTTCACGGTCGGTCAGCCGCAGCTTGGCGCGGCCGTCTTGCGGGAGTCGGCGCTCTGCGATGTCCAGGTTGCTGATGATCTTGATGCGCGAGACAACCGCGTTGAACATGCGCTTTGGCGGCGCAGTCACTTCGCGCAACGAACCGTCAATACGGAATCGAACGGTCACTTCGTGCTCATAGGGCTCAAAGTGGATGTCCGAGGCGCGCTGTTTGACGGCTTCGTTGAGGGTCGCGTTTACATACTTCACTACCGGAGCGTCGCTGGCTGCCTCGGCGGCTTCCTTGTCAACGCCCTTCGCTTCAAGGTCCTCGGCCATCAACTCGGCCTCGGCGGCGTTTTTAAGATCTTCGCCCATTTGGTCGAGTGAGTATTGCTGGGCGTAGTGCTTGTCGATTGAGTCAGCAATATGGATGCGCGTCGCGATGTAAGCACGAACAGGTTTGCCTGTTACCGTCTTTATGGTGTCCAAAGCGATTACGTCGGCGGGGTTCGCCATCGCGACTTGAAGTTCATCATTCACCGTCTTGAAGCAAAGCAGGTGAAAACGCCGCGACTGCTTTTCTGGAATCGCCAGGACCGAAGTGCCATCAACGACGCCTTCAGCGCCCAAATCGACCCAATCTACGTTCAGGTTGACAGCCAGATACTTGATGAGTTCCGATTCTTCAATCAGGCCAGCTTCAACCAGCACGCGGCCCAGTTGCTTCCCGGTCTGGCGGTGGATCTTCAGGGCATGTTCCAGCTGATCTTCTTCAATAACATTGGCTTCGCGTAGCAACTCGCCCAGGCGTTTGCGCTGAACACGCATGCCCGACTGGGAAACAGGGGCACGACCCGAAAGCGCAGCCCCTTTGGCCGGCATCGGGTTGTTGGCTGAAGGCTGTCCCGGGCGGGCCGTTGCCGGCAATGAACTCGGGTTCTTGTGTTGACCCGTTACGGGTTTTGCCGGCGCCTTGGCTCCGGGAGCGGCGCTGCCAGGGCCCACATGGCCTGACCCGGATTTGCCCGTTCCAACATGGCCCGCCTGTGGCGAACCCGGCTGGCCCGGGGCGGCGGCGGTCGGTGCGCTGCGCACGAAGCGCACCGTAGACGCCTTCTTGTTTGGATCAATGTTGGGATTGCCAGCCATGAACCGCTCTCACTTCGTCCGGGACTCAACGTCAAAAAAGGCCAGCCAGGCCTTTTTCAACCGTAGCAGGTTCGCTGCCACACATCGCTTCCAGTTGCGCGCATTTCGCCGCGCGCTGTTGACGCGGCGAATCCAGGCTAACCGTTGGGCTTGGGTGCTTCGGCCGGACCAACGCGTGCCCACAAGTCAGCGGGAACCTTTTCGCGGCACTGCTTTTCAACGCGCTCAAGCGCGGCACGGGCCTTTTCCATTTCGCCTCGCTCGATATGGCACTCAGCCTGCCGCAGCAGGTAGGTCGCGAGTTGGCGCAAGTCTACGGTCTTGTGCAGGCCGTTTTCCGACTCCTTCGAAGGCGCGGCAACCAGATCTACGGCGACGTCGGCGTGAACAACGGCCTTGTCGAACTCTTTGGATTGCAGGTACGCCGCAGCCAGATTGTAGTGAATCGAGGGCCGATAGGCGTCCAGATCCAAGGCTTCTTTGAGTGTATCCAGCGCAGCCGCAAGCTTGTTGTCCGCACGAAGGTAAATGGCCCCGAGGTTGTTCAAGATGAGCGTGTTCTTCGGGTCCCAGCGGCGAGCAGCCTCATACTCCGCCATCGCCTCTGGCACAAAGTTCATCCAGTCGTAGCACAGGCCCTTGTTGAAGTGGGCCATGCCAAAGCGCGGCTCGTCTTTGATCACGTCGTCCCAGGCGTGCAGGGCATTGAAGTAGTCCTGCTTGTGCTGGAGCGATACGGCTTTCAGGTACAAGTCCTGATTGACCGAGAGCTCCTCGCCGTTTTGGACAATCTTCTTGCCGCCGCCACACCCCGACGCCACCACGCCAGCCAACGCCAGCGTCATCATCACCAAGGTAATTCTGCGCACCCTAGCCCCCAGTCTTTCGTGCATCCAGTGCTGGACATTCCAGCAGCCG
>Ga0138256_10005666_pt1 | contig 13199 bp, 13 predicted proteins | sample KNB2016incub_MG_FD_105486 | JGI IMG/M metagenome (GOLD analysis project Ga0138256, IMG submission 105486) | Active sludge microbial communities from wastewater in Klosterneuburg, Austria - KNB2014incub_MG | ecosystem: Engineered > WWTP > Activated sludge > Unclassified | place: Austria...
CATTCTTACGAAGTGCTTTTTCTTCTTTTTCAGTCTTTGCAATGATGGATTTCAATTCATCCTTCTTGACATCAAGGTTTGATTTTTTGGCTTTCAGTTTTTCCTTGGCTTCCTTAATCACTGCATTCTTTACAGCCACCTTGTCGCTGATTTCACGGGCTTTTTTCTCAGCCAGTTGGATCTCGAGTTTTTGCATTTCAAGCTCTTTGGATAGAGCGTCAAATTCTCTGTTGTTTTTGACGTCATCCAATTGCTTGGTGTATTTCTTGATCATTGCTTCTCCTTCCGTCATGCGGGCGGTGAATTTCTGACCTTCTTTTTCGATATCTTTTACAGTTTCATTCAGGTTTTTAAGCCTGGTCTCAAGTCCTGTAATTTCATCTTCAAGGTCACTCACTTCGATAGGAAGCTCGCCTTTGAGGACTTCGATTTCATCTATCTTGGTATCAATCTTTTGAAGGGAGAATAGCAGTCTAAGCTTCTCCTCAATACTGATTTCGGTAGTTTTTGCCATAGGTTTGAAAGAAAATCAGGTGAAATAATGGACGGGATTGGTATTGATTCCCGTGCAATGGGCGGCAAAAGTACTAAAATTCCCTGAAATAAGCTCTTGCAAGAGATTGATAGTATATTGTTCGCTCTCAAAATGACCAATATCGCAAACCAGGAGATCGTCTTCTGCATCAAAGAAGTTATGGTATTTGAAGTCAGCCGTCACCAAGGCATGAACCCCAGCCTTGCGGGCATCATCCAGCAAGAAACTCCCGGAGCCCCCGCAAATAGCAACTTTTTGTATTGTCCTGTGCTTCAGCTTGGTATGGCGGATTATTGAGGTCTTCATGAGATCTTTCAGAAGGTGCAGAAACTGAAGCTCAGTCAACGGTGAGGGAAAATATCCCATGATCCCGGCCCCTAGCGTAGGATCAAGGGTATTTTCCATCGGCCTTAAGATCCCATCGATATCTAATCCAATCCTTCGCGCAATTCGTTCATTAACACCATGGGTCAGGGTGTTATCAAGGTTTGTGTGAATGGCATAAAGGATCAGGTCATTTTCAATCGCTTTTCGGACTATTCGTTCTGTAGCATTAGCTCCCGTAATCCGTTTAAGCCCATAGAAGATAGCCGGATGATGCGAGATGACCAGGTTACACCCTTTGGAAATGGCTTCGTCCAATACCTCCTCCGTACAATCGAGGCTGATGATGGCCCCTGTTATGGCCATATCGGCTGATCCAATCAGCAAACCACTGTTATCATACTTTTCCTGGAGATGGAGTGGTGCAATGGATTCCAAAAAATCAAAGACTTCAATAGCTTTTGTTTTCATGACTAATCCATTTTTTTCTTGTGCAGCGACAGGATTTTATTTTCCAGCCGGGTGGTACTGAAACCCTCCACATAGGGAATAACTTCCACCTTTCCTCCCCATTCAAGCACTTCTTTCGCACCTACAATCGAGGCCACGGTATAATCCCCACCTTTGGCCAGGATATCAGGATGTAATTCCAAAATAAGATCTAAAGGTGTATCACCGGAAAAAGGAACAACGCCGCTGACACAACTCAAAGAGGCTAACAAATACAAGCGACTATCCAAAACATTGATTGGCCTGGTTTCTCCTTTTAATCTGCGCACTGAATCATCATCATTGACGCCTATAATCAGGTGATCACCTAATGAAGCTGCAGCTTCCAGGTAACGAATGTGCCCGGCATGCAGGATATCAAAACAACCATTCGTAAAAACAATACACTCTCCTTTTTCATGCCAGCGTGATGATTGATCTTTCATCCCCTGCAAGTCAAAGATTTTAGATTGGGCCGTTGGCGTTATCGGGGACATCAGGTTTGGGTTTCTTATTGATGATTGGCAACACAATGAGTCCGATGATACCCATCATCATACAGCCAAAGAGTTGTACCGAAAAGTACTGAATGTTGTCAAAAGAAAATGCATCATCGCCGTGTATGCCGTATATCGCAAGGGCTGTGATGACCATAGCATGGAAGGTACCCATGCCACCCGGAGATGGGAACACAATACCAAGTCCGCCAAATACAAAGACCATCAGGCCGGCCATAGCTCCCAGGTGTTCTGTTGGATGGAATGACATAAAGCACAAGAACATCATCAGGTAATACATCAACCAGATCAGGACAGTATCGAGCAGCAGGATCCAGGGTTTCTCGACTCTGCGAAGGCTGCGAAGACCATCTCTGAATCCTTCCACAAGGTGATGGATCCGCATATATAAATTCCATCGCTTGATGATCCTGCGATACCGATAGAGCATGTATAGACCGAAAATGAAAAGACCAAAAAGAATATAGATCCATCCTTTTCCAAAAACGGAATCCTGGAATTTGTCTTTGAAAAATGCGAACAACACATTCCCCTGCAATACTAATGCCAGCAATATGGCAAACAACAGACTTAGTAAATCAAGAATCCGATCTACGACAATAGTACCCATCACTTTTTCAGGTCCTATATTTTCATACTTTGCAAAAAGTCCTGCCCGCACCACTTCACCTATTCTCGGAAGGCCCATATTTGCAAAATAGCCTACCATAATGGTAAAAAAGGCATTCGACATTTTACCATTTATTCCCATGGTTTTGATCAGGAGCAACCAACGATGTGCCCTGAGAATATTACTAAGGATGAATGCAACAACAATCGTCAGGATCCACCAGTAATTGACGGAGGCAAAATCTGATTTCAGTTTTTCAAACAAGCTACATTCAGCATCCGGGATACCCTTGAGTGCACAATCAGCTATATAAGCAGCATTTTGACTTCTATAGACAAGCACAAGGATCAGTACACCTACACCTGTAAACAGGATAAACTGGAAAAACGTACGTACTTTCTTTGGTATCGCCACAGGTTAAAACTTGATCTTATTAAGCTCGTCAGGATATACGTTCATTGGTTTGAAGTTCTTCGCTTCTTCAGGTGTCATCAAACCATAGGCCATAATGATAAGTATATCTCCAACCTGGACCTGGCGCGCTGCTGCTCCATTAAGGCAAATCTGGCCTGAATGACGTTCCCCTTTGATGACATACGTTTCAAGCCTGGCGCCATTATTATTATTGACCACCTGGACCCGCTCACCCTCAAGAAGGCCTGCAGCATCCATTAGTTCCTCGTCAATCGTAACACTACCTACGTAATTGAGGTTAGCCTCAGTCACCACCGCCCGGTGGATCTTGGATTTCAGTATAGTTAAAAACATGGGCGACAAAAGTAAGGGTTAATTGCAAAAGATAGCTATCAGCTATCAGCTGTCAGCTGTCAGTTTACGCAATTACCCATGCATTAGAATTAATACTTTTTGTATTTCACTGGATCACAGTATACTGGTAGAAGGAAATCCAAAAACCAGGCATTATAATGTTTTACTTAGCACGGAGGGCTGATAGCTGATAGCTAGTTGCCAACTGCTAACTTCTAACTTCTAACTACTCACTTCTAACTATTTCCCTACCTTTTCCGATTCTTATCAAATCAGAATCAGGACTTAAAACACAACCTTACCGTCAATGTTCATTTTCAAACGAGCGGCTCATTTGCGTGGCTGGTTAGCGAACCACAAAGAAGCTGGCAGAACCACCGGCTTTATTCCAACAATGGGAGCGCTGCATGCCGGTCATCTTTCGCTTGTGAATAGAAGCAAATTAGAAACAGATATAACTATTGTTTCCATTTTTGTCAATCCTAAGCAGTTTAATGATCAGGAAGATCTCCGTAAGTATCCAAGACCGATAGCTCAAGATCTACGGATGTTGTATGAAAGTGGTGTGGATGTATTATTCCTGCCGGAAGTAGAGGATATTTATCCAGCGGGAGATACCAATAAAATTGATTTTGATCCGGGACCAACAGCGAATACCATGGAAGGTAAATTTCGCCCTGGTCATTTTGAAGGTATGGCCGAAGTGGTATACAGGCTCCTGAAGATCACCACGCCTGATCATTTGTTTATGGGGCAAAAGGATTTTCAGCAATTTGCCATCATACGTAAACTGATTGATTGGTACAAAATGCCTGTTGACCTGGTGATGTGTCCCACCATCAGGGAATCCAATGGGCTGGCTATGAGTTCCCGAAATGTCAGATTAAGTGAAGAAGCAAGAGAGAAAGCGGGAATTATTTACAAAGTTCTCCATTCTGGCAAAATGCTATTTGAGCAAAAAGGTTCTGTTCAAAACGTTCAGGATGTTGCATTGGATGCATTGCGCAAAGTAGGTTTTGATCCTGAATATTTTGAAGTGGTTGATGGGTACACGCTGGAGAAGGTACTATCCATAGATAAAGCAGATCAGATCGTCGCTTGCTGCGCCGTTAAAGTAGAAGGTGTCCGGTTGATTGATAATCTCATCTGGAAAGAAAATTAATGGTTCCAAAGCGTAAACAAACATGAGAAACATATATATGGCCGCCTCCAGTCAGCATGTTGGCAAGACAACATGCACACTGGGATTGGTATCGGCATTGATGCGTGAAGGGTATAAAGTCGGGTATTGCAAACCGGTGGGACAGAAGTCACTTGAAGTGGATAATCTCAGGGTGGATAAAGACACTGTGTTGTTTGCGGACTTGATCGATTTCAAAATTGATCCAAAGTTGCATAGCCCTGTTATACTTGGCACAGGGGCTACCACACGCTATCTTGAACATCCTGAAGAATTTAATCTCGAAGCAGATATTCGCAACGCGGCCATTGAATTGGATCGTATTCATGACGTTGTGATATTTGAAGGCACAGGACATCCCGGCGTTGGTAGCGTAGCAGAAATGTCCAATGCGCATGTTGCTAAATTGATCAAGGCTCCTGTGATCATGGTCGTGGAAGGAGGAATAGGCAGCACGATTGACATGCTCAATATGAACCTTGCGCTATTCAGGGAGGAAGGTGTACCTATCCTTGGAGTGATCGTCAATAAAGTGATTCCAGACAAGATGGACCGGGTCAGATTTTATCTGAACAAATGGCTGGAACCAAGAGGAATCCCATTACTAGGTCTCATTCCTTATGAGAAAAGTCTTGCGTATCCGGTCATGCGTACCATTATGGATTCGATATCCGGATTGGTCACACACAATCCGGAATGCCTCGATAATAAAGTTGGTGATATCATGGCCGGCTCGCTCCTGGATACACAGGAGTTGAAGTCATTTGAAAATATATTGCTGGTAGCAGCCGTACGCCAGCTCGAGCCTGCTCTTGAAAAAATAAATTCCATCACGAAAGTGATGCGTAAGACTAAATCACCATTGTCTGGCATTGTACTTACGGGGCAGGGAACTCCAGAAAGCCGCTCAATAGATTATATCATCAAACATAAAATTCCAATGGTCAGGACTGAACTGGATACATATGGATCCGTACTTCAGATCAGTAAGATCGAAGTGAAGATCAATCGTGATACACCATGGAAAGTACGACGCGCTGTGGAATTGATTGGTGAATACGTAGATATCAAGATGCTTACCGAAAGATTAGGACTAAGCTAAAGCCGTGAGTCGTGAGTCGTGAGACGTGAGACGTGAGATGTGTGTTATCAATTGTGAGTTGTCAATCTAGCTATTTGAAGTGTGCGCTATTAGCGCCATCAAGCCAACGGCATGATTTTATAACTTCAAATCAATATACCAAAACTGTATCTATTGAATTATCATTTCTGGCGGTCTGTGACCGCCAGGGAAAATCAATTCTCACGACTCACGACTCACGATTGAATCCTCATTTAGGTCGTATGCAATACGACCCTACTTCCGATTAGAAACTACTCACTACTCACTACTCACTTTTCACTCTTCACTAAAACAACGCCAGTTGCAAGAAATTTCTTTTCCATAGTTGGTTCATTGATAGCTGCAATTTCTTCGGCGGTTTTTCCTGCGTCTTCTGCATAATGGCGAAGTTCTTCAACAGTAGTGGCTTCTTTATATGCTTTGCCTTCGACGATCACTTCTTTGCCGGCAAGATCTTTTGGCATAAAAAAACCATAATCTTTAAACTGCACAAACATTTCACCCTGGGCAGTGCCAGAGGCATCTACAATATTCATCCAGCAGCCCTTTGCCTGGCACACTTCACTGACCTTGGCCTTCATCACCACTGTAAGTGAATCAAGCGAGTCAAGTTTGGTAGCTACTTCAGCCAAACTAATGGCAGATTCAGGATTTGTAACACCTGCGCCAAATGAATCGCTAGAGGTTGATGATGATGACTGGCATGACATCCAAACTGAAAATCCAATCAGGAGGAGAAACAGGAATTGTATATTTTTCATAGTTGTTTGATATAATATTCAGGGGCAAAAATAAGTTTTATATCCTGAATCCATCTTTTCACCAAATCCTCTGTTATTTATCACCTGTACATCTGCACCCCTTGTCGCTTAAAATCAACTGCATATGTTCAGATCAGGTATCATCATTACCGTCCTTTGTCTGGCCTATAGTGCCGGCATAGCTCAATGTCTCTCAGGCACTTGCCAGGATGGGATCAGCCAATATCGGTTTCAAAACGGAGCCCTCTACGAGGGCGAAATGTCCTATGGAAAGCTTCATGGCATTGGTACGCTTTGGTTTGCCAATGGCGATATGTACAAGGGGCATTGGAAAATGAACAAACGCGATGGGGAAGGGATCCTCAATACAATTGATGGATTGACATACCAGGGACCCTTTTCAAACAACCAGTTGCATGGCGATGTCAGGGTTTATGATCAGGAAGGAGGCTATTTTGAAGGCCTTTGGGAGAAGGACAAAAATGTCAGGGAGGGCTATTACTTCCGCGCAGATGGTACAAAGGAAAAGGGATTCTGGACAGAAAAAGGGTTTAAGTTGAAGCATGAAATGTTGAATTATGTACCTATAGAAGTATTAGCAGATTGCAATCTGGTGCCTTGTGGTTCGGGTAAAGGCAGAATGGTGTTTGATGACGGCTCCGTGTATACCGGATTTTTTCTCAATGGACTACCTGATGGCGAAGGGGTGTGTAAATATGTCAATGGAGATGTATATAAGGGCCGTTGGAGCAATGGAAGGCCTTCTGGTAAAGGACAGATTGTCTATTCCAATGGACTTGTCTTATCAGGGGATTGGAAGGAAGGAAAGTATATAGATCAAAAACCTGTTTCGAAAAGTGCCTATGCTGAAGGGGTCAATATCTATGCATTGATCGTTGGAGCTTCCCGTTATGATCATTTCGAATCATTGAAATATACAGATGATGATGCCTATCGGATTTATGCTTTTCTGAAAAGTCCGGAAGGTGGTGCGGTGCCTGAGGATCATATCCGGATCCTGATTGATGAAAGCGCCATTGCAGCCAATATTTATAAGAGTCTCGATGATATCATTGCCATGGCCGGGCCAGAGGACGAGGTGCTGGTTTATCTCGCAGGGCATGGGCTACAGGGCTCTTATCTTCCAACAGATAGTGACGGATACCGTAATAAGGTAGCCTACGATGACATCAAAACGCGGCTCAGTGCCTGTGTTGCCCGCCAGAAAGTGGTGATTGCCGATGCCTGCTATGCCGGTTCGCTGCTGGCGGCAAAGACTCCAATGTTTGAATCCGTGGACCTCTTTTATAAGAAACTCTCTACAACAGCAGCTGGTACGGCATTCTTATTATCCAGCAAATCTGAAGAGTATTCCCTTGAGTCTCAAGGTTTAAGGCAAGGGATATTCAGTCATTACCTCGTCGAAGGGCTCAAAGGAAAGGCAGATACGGACGGCAATAAGCTGGTGACGTTGGATGAATTGTACTCCTATGTGTATTTCAATGTCCGGGAATACTCCGGAAACCTTCAGTCGCCTGTACTTGCCGGAGATATGGATGGGAGTATGCCATTGGCTAGTATCAGATAAAATTTGGCTACAAACTTGCATAAATGGCTCTTTTCCTTATCTTTGCCGCCCATTTTTGACATAATTTCATTTTAAAACGCGCTTGCAGCCCTCGGGAGTGTGCAGGCTACAAATCCAAGCAAACGCCATGCGGCATTATGAACTAACCTTCATTGTCGATCCCGTTTTGTCTCATGAGGAGATTCAATCCGTCAGACAAACCTATGAGGATCAAGTGAAGAAACAAGGTTGCAAAATCGTCAATGTTGACGATGCCGGCCTCAAACAACTTGCCTACCCGCTCAACAAGCGCAACTCAGGCATCTACTACACGATCGAATTTGAAGCTGAAAACGGAACCGTTATCGCTCCTATCGAACTCGCACTACGTCGTGATGAAAGGATCATGCGTTATCTCAGTATCGCACTCGACAAGTTCGGTGTCAAATACAATGAAGACAAACGCAACGGTCTTATCAAAAAGACTACAAGGTTACGCAAGAAAGCAGCCAAGCCTGCTGATGTCGCTCCGGTACCAACCCCTAAGGTGATAGACGTTGTTATTCCTGAAGTTGTTCAGGAAGAAGAATAAACCGGACCATTTCATAATCCTTCATAATCCATAAGATAAAATGGCAACACAAGAAGATATTAAGTTTCTCAGTAATCCAAACATCGGGAAACAACGTAAAAAATACTGCCGCTTCAAAAAATTCGGCATCCGTCATATCGACTATAAAGACCCTGATTTTCTTGCACAGTTTCTGAATGAGCAAGGAAAAATACTCCCACGTCGTATCACGGGCAATTCACTCAAATACCAACGTAAAGTCTCTGAAGCAATCAAGCGTGCACGTCACCTTGCTTTATTGCCTTTCGTGACGGACTTATTGAAGTAATCATTCACTCAACCGACAAAGACATCATGGAAATAATATTATTAAAAGATATCGATACCCTTGGCGAGCGTCATGAAGTGGTGAATGTAAAACCCGGCTTTGCCCGTAATTACCTCATCCCTTCTAAATTGGCCCTTACCGCCAACGCCACCAACAAAGCCAAGCTTGAAAAACTACGTTCCGAAGAAGCTTCACACGAAGCAGACAGAATAGCTGACTTCAAGGCATTGGCTGTAAAACTGGAAGGTCAGGTATTGCGCATTGGTGCTAAAGCAGGTACGACCGGTAAGATTTTCGGTAGCGTAACCAACGTACAGATCATGCAAGCCCTCAAAGATCAAATGGGCATCGATGTGATCCGTAAGAAAATTGAATTACCTGAAGAAGTAAAAGTATTGGGATCATATACCGCTACGATCAACTTCCACGCACAGGTACATTCAACTGTGAATTTTGAAGTAGTAGAAGAATAGAAACCAACCTGATTTCCTGGTGATAAGCCTGGAAATAACCTATAGGGGTCCATTTTGAAAGAAATGGGCCTCTTTTTTTTGTTGTTTTCCAAAGGAATATCAACCTGTTTTTTGATCCTCGTTATTAAAAAAATGTAATGAACCCCATTGCATGGAATCCTTTTATCAGTATAAACCCTTAATTTCTGAGAAACTTTAACAATAGCATGAAAAAATTCTGCTTTTTTGATTTGCATTTCAAAAGGAAACGTATAACTTTAGTGATGATACTGCGTTAGTATTGCATCTCGCCTCGGAGTTTCTCCACCTTTATATAGTACCGCATCTCGCCCCGATGTTGTTTGTAACTATTTAAAATTCTACATATGAGACTCAATTTAAAAATGCTCTCCTGGGGAGCTGCTGCATTAACCGGTTTTCTGTTTATGTCAGCCTGCACAACCGATGATACCGTCAAACCAACTGATGATGTAATGATCCAACAGCGAGGCCCGGGTAATACCCCGCTGATCGGACTTTCACCGAATAATGAACTTGTCAACATCATATCCGGTCCCCCGGCGCAGGAACTTGGCAGAGTTACTATCAAAGGCCTTAGAAACGGTGAATTGATCATAGCCATAGATACACGTCCAAAAACCAAACAACTCTATGGTATTTCCAATCAAAGTACTTTATACCTGTTAGATCCTGTGTTAGGTAATGCATCTGCTCTGGCAGCATTGCCGTTTTCACCAGCTATAAATGGTTCATTGGTAGGGTTTGATTTTAGCCCTGTCGATGATGTCATCCGATTGATCACAGATCTTGGCCAGGCCTTACGTATCAGTCCAACCACTGGTGCTGTAGTTGGCATAGATGGATTATTCAATGCGAATTTGATTCCGATCAATAGCATTGCATTCTCTTTTCCAAGCAGGTCCACAAGAGTAACATTATATGATCTTGAGGGCAATTACGGAAATCTGTACAAACAATCATCGTACAATGGCGGTAGTCTGACATTGGTTGGCCCTACAGGATTTTTCTTCGATGGTGAAGGCGGTTTTGAAATCACAAGTGATAATTCTGCATTTGCGGTTCAGTATGGAAGGAGCCGTTACCCTGCCGGTTTTGGTGGAGCAGGCTATGACGATATCACACAGGATTCATACAGACTATTGTATATCAATTTACTCACCGGGAAAGCCACCTCTTGGGGTAAGGTTAGCCCGATGATTGGATTGGCAGCCAAATAATTTTTGGTATAATCACGTCTATGGTACCCTTTGGTACTGTTGAGCTGCTGGAGAATTTCTTCAGCAGCTTTTTTTTTTGAAAGTCATGGACCCCGGAAATGATGGTGGTTTTTTTTCCTCTTTATAAATCCGAAACGCCTCCTGGCCACGTAACTCCTATTATTAACTAAAACCCATTCCATCATGAAACTTAATTTTAACTTTTCTCCGTATTCCATGCTCATCTGCATGATGCTTTTAATGACCAGTTGTGAAAAAGATCAATTAGCAGAACCTATTGATCAGCAAGATCTGGAGAACAGAAATTCATCTCTGCCAAATGGTGCAAAACGGATCTCATTTTACGGACTTAGTTCAGGCAATGAGATTGTTCGTTTTACAACAGGTAATTCAGCATTTGAACAAGCAGCAGTAGCGATTACCGGATTAGAGGCAGATGAACAAATGGTAGCTATTGATTTCCGCCCGGCTACAGGACAGTTGTACGGTGTTTCCACCAAGAGCAGGATATTTGCCATCAATCCTGTTACAGGAAGGGCAAACGTATTATCAGCCACTCCTTTTAGTCCCGCCATCAGCAGTACAATGGTAGGATTTGATTTCAATCCGACTGTTGACAGGATAAGGCTGGTGACTGACAATGAACAAAATCTCAGGTTGAATCCAGAAACTGGTTTGGTCGTTGCAGTTGACGGAAATATCAATCCTGGAGACAGGAATATTGCAGCTGCCGCTTACACAAATAGTTCTGCAGGTGCTACAAGTACCACATTGTATACGATTGATTTTACAGAAGGTAAACTATTCAAACAAAACCCACCCAATAATGGTACACAAGAAGAGATCGGTACATTGGGCTTACAGCCAACAGGACAAGGAGGATTTGATATTTCTCCTGACAATAGTGTAGCCCTCGCAGTTATTAATGGAGGGAGTGATGGACAAAATACGTTTAGTTCAAAAGGTAAGAAGTCCAATTTTTATTACATCAGTTTGTTGACGGGTAAAGCAACTTTGGCAGGAGTTACTACACGTAATATTATTGGAATTGCTATCCCAACCAATCCTGTTGCATATGCGGTGGATCCAGATAATCAATTGTTGATATTCAATCCTCAAAGGACAACAGGAATGGTAACCAAGCCAATCACTGGGTTACAATCAGGGGAAGTGGTATTGGGAATGGATATGCGCCCTGCGACAGGTCAACTTTATGCGTTAGGCAGTAGTAATCGCCTTTATACCATTAATATGTCTTCGGGAGCTGCAACTCCGGTAGGCCTTACACCTTTCTCTCAATCCTTGAACGGTTCCTTTTTTGGTTTTGATTTTAATCCTACAGTGGACCGCATTCGTATCGTAAGTAACAAGGGTCAAAATCTAAGAGTCCACCCTGTTACGGGAGCAGTAGCTTTTGTGGATGGTGGTTTGAATCCTGGTATGCCTGAGATAGATGCAGCTGCATATACAAATAATTTCGGAGGAGCAACCTCAACCACATTATATGTGCTTGATTACAACACGGACAAACTCTATACTCAGGCACCACCTAATGATGGCAAACTCAATTTGGTCGGATCTGTTGGCATTGATATCTACCAATCCAATGGATTTGATATTGGTGGTACCAGCGGTACGGCCATGGGTATTTTCAGCACGTATGAAAATACGTATCTATGTTCAGTCAACCTGGCGAATGGCTCAATCGATGTGATTTCTGTATTTCATGACGATGTACGGGGATTTACGCTCGGATTAGGATTTTAAGTTGATAGTACCATTAGGGGTATAAAAAAGCCCGGTGATACAAACGCCGGGCTTTTTTTTATTGGATTGGTACATCCCCGTCGAATGAGTAGTTCCCAATAAATTACATTATATATATTTTTAATATGTTTTGAATTGGTTACTTTTACCCGGTATATAGGAATTCTTACCCATGAGTCAGTCACAGTCGTTTGAAGTCATAGGAGGCCGTACCCTTTCCGGCGACCTCTATCCCCAGGGTGCAAAGAATGAAGCCCTACAGATCATAAGTGCAGTTTTGCTAACCAGTGAACCAGTTGAGATCAGCAATATTCCTGATATCATCGACATCCGTATGTTGATTGATCTGCTCAAGGGTCTGGGTGTTAAAGTTGAACAACTCGGCAAAGGACATTACAGATTCCAGGCAGATGATATTGACCTGGAGCACTTTGAATCAGAAAAATTTCAAGCCAACAGCCGGCGGATCAGGGGAAGCGTCATGTTGATTGGTCCGTTACTCGCCAGGTTCCGTAAAGCTTTTCTTCCCAAACCCGGTGGTGACAAAATAGGTCGCAGAAGGCTCGATACACACTTCCATGGATTTGAAAATCTCAATGCCAAATTTGTCTATGACGAAAAGGCAGATCAATATTATGTAGCAGCTGTCGATGGCTTGAAAGGCGGGTATGTCCTCATGGATGAAATATCTGTAACAGGTACGGCCAACATTCTCATGGCCGCTGTACTGGCTGAGGGAACTACAACTATTTATAATGCTGCTTGTGAACCATACCTCCAGCAACTCTGCAGGATGTTGAGTGGAATGGGAGCTAAAATTGAAGGGCAGGGTTCTAATCTGTTGATCATTCATGGTGTGCATAAACTTGGAGGAACAAAGCATCGCATCCTTCCGGATATGATCGAGATCGGGTCCTTTATCGGACTCGCTGCCATGACGCAATCCA
>Ga0138256_10005671_pt1 | contig 13199 bp, 16 predicted proteins | sample KNB2016incub_MG_FD_105486 | JGI IMG/M metagenome (GOLD analysis project Ga0138256, IMG submission 105486) | Active sludge microbial communities from wastewater in Klosterneuburg, Austria - KNB2014incub_MG | ecosystem: Engineered > WWTP > Activated sludge > Unclassified | place: Austria...
AGAAGCAGTCCACCACCAACTGCGAAGTAGACGGGGATTGGGAATTTATATGTCTTTCTTTTTTTCATATTTTCTCCAAATATAGATCAAAGGAAAAATCAAATCATCCGATGTGCCTATAAGCTCAACATCGGAATAACGCCAGATTTACTGGCAGACTATTCAATTAAATTAGAATGCGATGGGAGGATGCAAAATTGAGATGGCGTGTTCCAGAGGATTTAGCACAAGTTGCTTGCCTGCATGGAATGCGTCATCACGAATAGGACAGGCGGGACATGGACTTGTGTGGATTCCTGTTTGTAACTGGCAGACCATGCAAAGATCCAGGTTTGAAGCACTGGATTCATCTTGTGATATGGATGTGCATCCACACAGGGAAACAGGCAGGGAGTGCGCTGCCAGTCCAAGCAAAAGGAATGTCAAAGTCGCAGCCAGAAAAATTCGTTGGTGTAATTTCATTTCTTCAACCGGAGTTGCCATCTGGTTGAAATTATATCTGCTGATGGCAACTCCATACTTAATAGTTTGATTAGGGGGCTTTCACAGGAATTTCAATCAATTTGCTTCCTGTCTTTTCAAAATTCAACGTGAGTATAATCGTATCGCCTTCCTTCAAATCACGCGTCAGGTTGACAAACATCACATGCAAACCGCCAGGTTTGAATTCCACCTGGCTCCTCGCAGGCACTGGAACAGACTCTTGCATCTGCATGGACATGACTCCATTGCCATCCCCCATGCTCATGTGAACTTCAGTGGCGGTGGCGATATCAGAACTGATACTCAGTAGGGTGTCGTTTGTGATTGTCCCATTCTCGATCACAAAATATGCAGCACCATTATCGCCCGCACTTGCGGGTCGCGCCCAGGTGTCATGGATAGTGAGCGCATCATTTGATGACGTGCAGGCGCTGGTTGCAAGTAAAAAGAAAATCAGTATCAAAAGCCGTTTCATGGAATGTTCCTTGTGGATTAGTTTTGTTTATATCCCAACAACCGCAACGCATTCGCCACCACGACCAGCGTACTTCCTTCATGGAAAATGACGGCAATGCCAATGCTCACAATGCCTGTCAATGAAGTGACGATGAGCAGAGCAATCACACCAAGCGAGATGAAAAGATTTTGCATAATAATATTTCGGGTAGCGCGCCCCAAGCCAACAGCAAAAGGCAGTTTGGAAAGGTCATCACCCATTAAGGCGACATCAGCGGTTTCAAGTGCAACGTCTGTGCCTGCGCCGCCCATTGCAATGCCCACTGTAGCGTTCGCCAAAGCAGGCGCGTCATTCACGCCATCGCCGATCATCGCAACCTGACCATATTGCTTCACTAACTCGCGGATGATAGTTAACTTATCTTCGGGCATAAGGTCGGCGCGAAACTCTGTGAGACCAACTTCAGCGGCTATGGCAGATGCCGATCGCGCGTTATCGCCTGTGAGCATAATCGTATGTTCCACGCCAATTTTCTTCAGAGCACTCATCGTTGACGCGGCTTCCTTGCGCAATGTGTCTGAAAGGGCAATCAAGCCAATCGCAGTTTTATTTTCGGCAACCCAAAACAATGTCTTGCCTGATTCTTGAAGCGACTGCGCTTTTTGCATCGCATCAGCGGCAAGTATCACGCCCGCTTCATCCATCAACTTTTGATTGCCAACCCAAATCGTTTTGCCCATCGTAACGGCGCGCAAGCCGCGTCCCGTCAGCGACTCAACTTCGTCCATGACGGAAGCAGCCACACCCTTAGTCTGAGCCGAGCGGACAACTGCCTGGGCAAGCGGATGTGCGGATCGAGATTCCGCTCCTGCCGCAATGGATAATAAATCCGCCTCTTTCCATCCTGACGATTGAAACGCCACGATATCAGTTACCTCAGGTTTGCCATGTGTGACCGTGCCAGTTTTATCGAATGCAATGGCTTTGAGGCGACCGAGATTTTCGAGATGCATGCCGCCTTTCACCAAAACGCCATTACGCGCGGCTTGCGCGACACCCGCAAGAATGGAAGCAGGCGTGCCAAGCGCCAGGGCGCAAGGCGATGCAGCGACAAGCAGAGTCATCGCGCGCAGAAAAGATTCACGGAACGGAAAACCAAACAGCGGCGGCAGGATGATGATCAACCCAGTGAAAATCAACACGGCAGGGACAAAGACACGCTCGAATTTTTCAACCGTTTGTTGCGTAGGTGATTTCTGCGCTTGCGCCTCTTCGACCATTTTCATCACGCGCGATAATGTTGAATCTTTGGCAAGGCGCGTAACTTTTACTTCGAGCGCGCCTTCGCCGTTGACGGTGCTTGCAAAGACCTGATCGCCAGGCGCTTTATCAACGGGCATGGATTCACCTGTGACCGATGCCTGATCCACGCCAGAGTTTCCATTTGAGATGACTCCGTCTACGGGGATGCGCACGCCAGGGCGGACAATGACGAGGTCTTCAAGTTGCAAAGATTCAACGGGCAGTTCCTGCTCTTTCCCATCGCGGCGGACGAGTGCGACTTTTGGAGCAAGGTCTGCCAGCGCGCGCACTGCCGCGCGGGCGCGATCAAGGGCGCGTTCTTCCAGCGCATGTCCGAGGCTGAACAGGAACAAAAGCAATGCGCCTTCGGCGAATTCACCGAGAGCCGCCGCGCCGAGAGCCGCCATCACCATCAGCAGGTCGGTATCGAAGTGCTTCTCTTTAATCGCGTGCCAGGCGTGTTGCGAAATGTCCCAGCCGCCAAAAATGTATGCGATGATGTAGAGCACGGTCGCGGCGATGACAGGCAAATCAAAAAAGGTTTGACCGAGCCAGCCGGTCAATACAAGCAAACCCGCGATCAGACTAAAGACGATTTCACGGTTTTCTTTATACCAACTTCGCAATCCTTCCACAGGGATTTCATATCCAAGCGAACGGACGCGCTTTTCAATGGCGGCGCGGTTCACTTTTTGATTATCGTATTCGATCCACATTTTTTCAGCGGGGTAGTTGACGTTGACAGACAGCACGCCATCCATACGCCCGACGCTGTGTTCGATCACGGTCACGCAATCCGAACAGTCCATGCCTTCGATGGCAATGGATTCATGATGGAAGCGATTGATGATCTGTGCTCCCGCGCGTTCGGCAAGGCGTTTAACATCGGAGAGAGTTAACTGATTGGGGTCGTAGTGTATGCACAAATCCACAGGGGATTTATCGCGCTCGACGTGCGCGCGTATGATCCCTTTGTAGCTTTGAAATGATGTTTCCAGACGATTCAAGCATTCGTCCTTATCATTTTCAACGCCTGGCATTATGAGGGGAATTTCGAGATCAATTGTTTTTTCCATAAGATAGTCCATTTCAAATTTTTAATAAATACAAGCGCGCGCAAAGCCCAAAAGAGCGCTTTGCGTTTCGATAGTCGATGCAACGAGAATGGTCTGTCTCGTGCGTGGAATTAAATTGTTGGCGGGTGGGAAATTTTTGCGCTCAAATTTAAGGCGCGAGTGCCGTCCTGTATTTCCCCAATCGTAACGGCTGGCTTAAGTGTGAATGGTTGTGCTTTTTCGGGTTGAGCCATGCCGCTATGGATCGGGCAGTTGGCTTCCTGGGCGGCATGAGACGTATTATCGGCAGATAAAAACAAATGACCTGCTGCACCTACAAGCAGGAGAAAAAGCAGTAAAGCGAGAGAGAGCCGTCGAATCAAGTCAGTCATATCAGCCATGCAGTACGTGGTCAAGACCGCGCTTGAAAAGTTCGACGACATGCTCGTCATCAATACAGACAAATACGTTGCGCCCCTGCTTGCGAGTGCGGATGATCCGCTTGTCGCGTAGTCCGCGCAGTTGATGCGATACGGCGGATTTGGTCAGCCCGATGCGCTCGACCAAGTCTCCGACGCCAATTTCACCTTCAATCAAGGCTGAGATAATTCGAATACGAGTCTGATCGCTTAGGGCTTCGAAGAGATTGGCAAGGTCAGAAGCAGTTTCAGTAGTGACAGTATCTTTTTTCATAACTTATAACCAGCGGCGAACGTGCTTCTGATAAACGCGGTAGGCTTCGCCATATTTATCGAGGAGGAAGGGTTCCTCAAGCCTCACTTGGATGTGAATCAGCGCAAAACCAAGCAGGGTCACAATCAGGGTTGCCGCAGTTGGGATGGCGAGCAACAACCCAACAAGCATAACCAACATCCCGAGAAAGATGGGGTTGCGCGAAACCCCGAAAAGTCCATGCTGTACAAGTGGAGAATTCGTTTTCTCGTCAATGCCGATGCGCCACGAATCACCCATCTGGATTTGTGCAATCAACACCCAGATTAGTGCAGACGCGAGAAGGGCAAGCCCGATCCCAATCAGTAAGAATGAGTTGAGCCAGGGGATGGGCATAAGTAAATTGTACAGTGATTCAGAAAGGGAAAAAACCAGCACAATCAGCGCGGTGGCAAGCAAGGTGAAACGAAACAGTTTTCCAACGTAATCATGCACGGTGTCGCCATTTCCGAGGGCATACGGGTTGATGCCCGTGCGCTTCCATGCAACGTAGGATCGCCAAAACATGGCGAGCCCGAAGAACAGGGCAAGATAGATTGGGAGGATGATTTTTAGAATAGGTATCATTGTTTTCCTAGATAGTTGAATGATTGCTCAACTATTGAATAATACTACAACCTTTTTTTTGTGTCAAGACGAAAATTCTGGAATCACACAATAAACCTTGACATATGACCCCCGTGAGTATAAAATATCATTACATACTGATACGATGATATGAGGAATTATGTTGATTACATCCACTACCTCCCACATTGAACTGCAAGCCAAACTGTTTCGCGGTTTTGCCGATACCTCCCGTCTTTCCATCCTTGACGCCCTGCGTGAGGGCGAACGCACAGTTAGCGACTTGGTTCAAACCACAGGCTTCACCCAACCGAATGTCTCCAACCACCTTTCCTGCCTGCGCGATTGCGGTCTGGTCACGGTCCGCCAACAGGGACGCTTTTCCTATTATTCCCTGAGCGACGACCGCGTCACAAAATTGCTTCTGCTTGCAGATGAACTGCTGGCAGATGTCGCGCGCGGTGTTTATGAATGTACCCGCTATACTACCCCCACGGAGAAAATCAATGGTTAACCTACACACTCTCGAAATCCCCATCTCTGGCATGGACTGCGCCGAATGCACCCAACACGTCCAACACGCCATTGAAAAACTGCCTGGCGTGCAATCCGTGAATGTGTTTCTCAGTACTGAAAAAGCAGTTGTAAAACTCGATCCTGCCCAGGTGGATTTATCCACTATCCGCACTGCGGTTCAGGGTGCGGGATATGACGTGCCCGCTTCGGACTCTCCCAAGCCTGCTCCTGTTCCAATGGGCGATTTCAACCGCCGATTAACCATCCTGCTTGTCAGTGTATTTACCATCATCCTCAGCGTGGTCATCTTTGGCGAAGGATTGGGGTTGTTCGATTTTCTGAATGATCGTGTCCCCTTCCTGCTTGGTCTGGCGCTTGTCATCGCGGGCGGCTACCCCGTCTTCATGAATGTCATCCGCGCCACACTCAGGCGGCAGGTCATTTCACATACCCTGATGACTCTTGGAGTCATTGCCGCGCTGGTTGTTGGTCAATGGGTGACGGCTGCGCTGGTGGTCATCTTCATGCGCATCGGTGATTACGTTGAAAACTTCACCACAGAAAGCGCCCGTCGCGCCGTAAAGGAACTCACCTCTCTCGCCCCGCAAACTGCCCGAGTCGAACGCGACGGCATTGAAGTGGAAATCCTTGTTGGCGAAGTGAATCTCGGTGAAACGGTCATCGTGCGTCCAGGCGAAAAGATCGCGGTGGATGGTGAAGTCCTCGGCGGGCAGGCAACCATTGACCAATCCGCGATCACGGGCGAGTCCATGCCCATCGAAGCCGCCAGTGGAACGCATGTATTTGCCGCCACCATCGCCAAACTTGGCAGTCTGCGAATTCGCGCCGACCGCATCGGTGTGGATACAACCTTTGGGCGCGTGGTCAAAATGGTGGAGGAAGCCGAAGCGCATCGCGCCGACGTTCAGCGACTCGCCGATAAATTTAGCGCCTGGTATCTACCAGTAGTCGCCGTCATCGCTGCGTTGACATTCCTGTTCACCCGCAATCCACTTTCTACAGCGGCGGTCCTGCTTGTGGCATGTTCCTGTTCCTTCGCACTGGCAACCCCTGTTGCCATGCTTGCATCTGTCGGTGCGAGCGCCAAGCGCGGATTACTCATCAAAGGCGGCAAGTATCTCGAACTGCTCGCGCGCGCCGACGTTCTGTTGGTGGACAAGACTGGCACGCTTACCCTCGGTCAGCCGCAGGTGACAGATGTGATTTCTTTGAATGGGCTTTCCCGAACCGAGGTCCTCTCTATAGCCGCATCCGCTGAACGGTATTCCGAACATCCGCTCGCAGAAGCAGTCCGCTCTCTTGCTCGTAATGAAAATATTTCTCTCCTCGAACCACAGGAATTTGAAGCAGCACCTGGTCTGGGTGTGCGTGCTATCGTCAATCATCAGCGAATCGTAATAGGCAATCGCCGCATGATCCCTGCTGTTGGAACATTAGCCATTGCCACCGATCTTGAGTCACAGGGAAAAACACTCTTGTTTTTGGAAAGCAATGATCAGTTGATTGGCATACTTGCTGCCGCAGACACTTTACGTGCAGAGGTTCCCGCTGCGCTTGAAGCCGTCCGCGCTTTAGGCATTCGACACATCGAATTACTCACTGGTGATAATGAACGAACCGCATCGACCCTCGCGGAAAAACTTGGTGTTTCCTATCGTGCCAACCTTTTACCTGAAAACAAGATTGATGTGGTGAAGGAATTTCAATCGAAAGGGCACATTGTTGTGATGGTGGGTGATGGGGTGAACGATGCACCCGCGCTCGCCCAGGCGGATGTCGGAATCGCAATGGGTGCGGCTGGAACAGATGTCGCCATAGAAGCCGCCCACATTGCTCTTATGCGTGAGGATTGGAATTTGGTGCCAGATGTGTTGAGGATCGCCCAACGCACTATGCGAGTCGTAAAAACGAATCTGCTATTCACCACAGCCTACAATGTCATTGGATTGACTCTTGCGGCGTTTGGTTTCCTCCCACCTGTTCTTGCCGCCGCCGCGCAGTCACTACCAGATATTGGCATCATGGGCAATTCTGCGAGATTGCTGAAACAAAAGTAAATATGAAAATGCCTTCGGAAAATTCCGAAGGCATTTTTGTTATTTCGCTATCACCATTATAGGACTTTGTTTCTTTTTCTGAATAACCATGATGGTAATCAGAGCGACAAGGTAGGCAATGTAAGCGGCAACCTCAGTCAGCGATGGATTACCGTTATATCCTATCAATGCTTTCAAAAGCAAGCCCACCTCGCTCTTGTCGCTCAGAATTCGGTTGACATCCCAAACATGCTCAATTATCGAGGGGATGACGCCTGCTTCATTAAACTCATGAATTCCCAATCCAACCAGCCCCGCCGCAAAAACAATCAATAGGATGTTTGTGGCGCCGAAGAAACCTCGCAGACTAAGTTTCATCGTCGAAGTAAATAACACCCATCCCAAGATCGTCGCGCTTAACAATCCAAGCAATGCGCCTGACAAGGTTTGCAATGGACTGGATGTCAACCTCGCGGCCAGGAGAAATAATGCCAATTCAATGCCCTCACGGAATACTGCCAGGAAAGCCAGTGCAAACAAAGCCTTCTGTCCATTCCCAAATGCTGCCTGATTGGTCTGTTTCTCAATTTCGCTCTTGAGATTACTGCCATGATTCTGCATCCACAGGATCATCCAGGTGAGCACACCTGCCGCGAGGAGCATGGCGACTCCTTCGAAAACTTCCTCGCCTTTGCCCTCAAATTCCATGCCAAGTAAATTGAGTGCGATTGCAGCGAGTAGACTCAATATCGCCGCTACACCCACCCCGCACCAGACGACAATATTCAAATCGGTGCGCTTTATTTTGAGCAAAACTCCCAACACGATTCCGATGATAAGGGCGGCTTCCAGCCCTTCCCTCAGCGATAAAAGAAAACTTGCAAGCATTGTATATAAACCTCCAGGTTTTATGGGATCCAATTGGATAATACGTTCACAACCAGATCTGGATTTGCAGGGTCATTTGTCTTAAGATGAACTCCGAAGTTGTGTGGACCGTCCATGCCTTCGTGCATCATAAATACGGCTGATTCAACGATCGTGCTTTCACCAGGCTTGAGTACCATCGAACCGATGGTCAGTTGAGGTGGTCAGCACCCCTCCAGTATTTCAATGTATGGCTCTTCTTTGAAACGCAGTGTACCGTCGCCTGTGTTAGTGACTTTAATGGCAAAGGTTTTATTGACGCCAAATTTCACATCGCCGTAATCAATCTTTTGCTGATCCACTACGATGGATGGAGTCCCACCGCCATCCTTGCCTTGATTGGCGAAGAAAAATGCCGCGACAATCAGAAGGATTCCTCCAAACACGACAAATGCCCAGGGAAATCCCTTTCTTTGTTTTTGCTTCTTATTCTTTTTGCTCATTGAGTCTCCTTATTTATGATATTCAAACTGGAACGAATATAGATACGCGATCAAATCCCAGATTTGTTCTTCGGTGAAAATCGAGCCCCACATGGGCATGCCTGTGCCCATGCCGCCGCGCAGGATCTTGCCCTGTAATAATGCGGGACTTGCGCCGAGCATTCGTGTTGGGTTTGTAAAATCGATAGGGGTCTGCATCATCATATTGTCTGCGCCTGTCATTGTCTGCATTGAGGATTCGCCTGCCGATTGCAGGTTATCGGCAAATACTCCATCGCCTGCGCCATTCTCACCGTGACAGGCGGCGCAGTTTTGGGCATAGAGTTGCTGTCCATTTGCGAGGGATTCTTTGGTTGTGTTCGATTGCCAGAGGTAAGCGACCACATCCCAGCGTTGCGTCTCCGTGAGTGATGTATTGGATAATTGATCGAATATTTGATAAGGTGAATTTGCGCGATAATAATCCGTTGATCGGTCAATTGGCAAATTGGTTACTAACTTCTGCCCGCTGATTGCTGACGGTTGACTGCTTGGAATAACAGGCGCGTCGTGCGGAGCGTCAAGGTTGAGGTCGAGGGAAACATAAAGAGGTGGAGAAACAGGCTCAGGGTCCGAGGGTGAACCGCCGACTTCTATCGTGCCGCGCATCCGCCAGTGATTGAGTCCGCACCAGCGCGTGCAGAAGAAGGTGTAAATCCCAGGCTTGTCAAAGATCAACGTAAGGTCAGTCACTTTGCCAGGCAGGATATCCACGCCTTCCATTTCCATCTGACCAACTGCAAACCCATGAACAACATCATCAGAGGTGAAACGTAAATGAAGCGGTTCGTTGACGTCCGCCTGAATGACATCGGGATTCCAGCCGCCATTTTCCGACACTTGGGCATGGATCAGCGGTGTGCTTGACCAAAAGAAAAGCGGCGCGCCAACGGCAAGAAAAACCCCTGCGATGATTAAGATGCGTGAGAGGAGTTCCGAACGTTTCATAGGAGTAACCAGAGCATGACCAGTGTGGTGATGAAGCAAAATACGATGACAGGAGTTGAGGATGCTTTTATTTCGTTCGCGGCTTTTTGCGCGGTGCGCGCAGACCAGATCAAGCCGCCGACCAGTGCAAGTGTTTGCGCGGGTGCGAGAACGGATGTGAGCATCGGCTGCCACACGGCGTTGGCTGTTCCAAACAAATTCCAGCCGAGACCAAGCGGATCAGAGAGAGCGGCGATAATGTAAGAGGCATTGGTCAGGACAAACGATAAGCTGAACGCCACCCAGAACATCAAGCCGAGAGGAATGAGGGCGGTTGCCAGAGATGCAAATCTTTGTTTGAGCGGAAGAGTGCCTTTCGTTTTTAGTATTCCAAGTGTGAAAAAACCAGGGAGAATGACGAAGATGATTGCAAGAAAAATGAAGGCGTAAATAAACCATGCATTCGTGCCAACATTGTATGCCGCATCCTTAAGTATGCCCCACGGACCGAGCAAAACACCCGCATAGATCATTGCTGAGCCAAGCATGATGAAGGCTTTGAAGGCTTCGTCCATTCTTGTGGATGGTTTGGCAAGGTCGGCGGAGAAAGGGCGCAAGTTAATTGCGATGTTATCGTGCGGGCAGGTGCGAATACATTCCATGCACAGACCGCAATGCGTGTTCTTTGACAAACCTCCTGGGAAGACATCCCACGGGCAACCATATCCATTCGCTGAACCGTTGTAACATGGTTTGCCTTCGCATTTCACACACACCTGCTTGTCCTTGATCCGTAACTCGATGGGGGCAGTCTGCGAGTAAAGACCAATAAATCCGCCAACAGGACAGAGATAACGACAAAAGGCGCGGCGCTCGAAGATCGTGCTTAATCCAATTGCGGCGAAGAGCATGGCTGCTAGAACAATTCCTGTGATGTTTGGCGTAGTAAGAAGAACGCTACTAAAGAGAGCCAACAGAAGAAAGGAAATATTTTGCAGCCAAATGTTGCGCAGGAACTTGGGCCAGCGCAAATTAAGCCATTTTGGTTTTTTATCAGGCGGACTTAATACTGCTCCGCGCTGAAGCCATTCTCCAGGAAGCGGGATCGGGCAGACTGCACACCATCCACGACCGAAGAATGGAACGGCGACGAGAATGAGGATAGCCCACCATGCGATCCATACAAAGACAATGCTGAAGTTGTGACTTCCAACAGGCGTGCCGATAAGGCCTGCAAGAATGGCAAAGATATACCCAACCAGCATAACGATAAATACGGCTAGTTGAGGATAGCGGCTCTTCAACGCATTTTTTATAAAGGGGATACGGGTAAGTTCGATCTTCGCCATAATAATAGAATTAAGTTTTTTGCTTTATGGAAATAATCACACCAACAACAGCCAGCAGGGCCAACCCAATGGAACGAAATAACCAGTGATTGGAGCCCACGTTCAATTTGCCGATCATGAAAGGGTGCATTGCACCACAAGTCACATTGCATCTGAAGCGGAACGAGCCTGGCTTATCTGCAACGAACGATAAAGTTTTGGTCTGACCAGGGTCGGCTTGAATGGAAATATCATAGCCATCCATATACAATCCATGCACCACATCTGTACTGACAAGTTGAATATTCACTGTGTCACCAGGGTTGACTTTAAGCTCGTAGGGAGAATATGCAAATTGTCCCGCTTCAATCCGAAAGGTCCGCTCTTGAGGCGTGATGGGCCGAACTGGCAGTGGCGCAAAAGCCACTGCCAGACCAGCCATGACAAGGAGGAGAAGAGTGAAGCGCGGGTTCATCAGCTTCTGGAATATTGGAAGGTCCGTACTTGGCGTAGGTAGCATCCACATATGCCCTGGCTTTTGCGGGCGTCTGCCCCTCTTGCAACATCCGCATGACATCCTTGGTAATATCTACACAGATCGAACAGCCAAGTGCATGATTATCGAATTTTATAGTGCCCTGTGCATCTATATCTGAAACATAGCAGTCATAATTCGATGTATGTCCAATATCGCCACAGCCGCAATAACAGGGAATATCTTTCATTATGTCAGGGTTGATAGAGGCAAATTGATAAGCCTCCTGTACTGCCACAGGCGCGGCTTGCACGTCCGCAGGCATTTGATCCATCGGCATCATGTAAAGATGGACATCACTTGATTTTGAAGTTGAACAGGCGGAAATTGCAGTGGACAACAAAACCACCATGAGTGAAAGAAACAAAAGTTTGCGTGACTTTGAAATCATATTGGGCCTCCAGTATCGGATATCCCAATAGTAGTCTGATAATTCAATAGTCTCCAGCGCAGGATAGCGTAATGGCGTATGCGCCAAATGGCCTATGATGAATGTCATAGCGAGCGCTTTCTAGAAGATTACAGTGCTCACCTATATTTGAAATATGAAGAATATTTACTTTGCCACAACTTCTGCGCGGTATTCATGACGGCCATCGTTTCCCGATCCGACTACAGCATTTACAAGCGCTTCAGCAGAGACCTTTCTGCCATCATAGAAAACTTCAGCCATCCCCATATTCAGGGATATTTCCGCATGAAAAACTCCCTCCAGCAAAAGCAAGCCATTCCGCACGCGCGTGGCACAGTTCTGGCAGCCCATTCCCGAAACAGCTAAAAGGGCGCTGTCGGCATTACGGATCACACTGTCCAGCGCAGTTTTATTGATGGGTTCAACGTAGCATTTTTCATCCATGATATCAACTCCTTATCAGTTTCAGTTTTGCTGGCGAATTAATAAATGTTTTGTTTTCTTTACCTTCTCCCCAAACTCCGGCTTTGCAAAGGATTTTGGTGCGCGCTCAAATTGCGCCTGACATTGGGGACAACAAAGAAAGTAGTTGATGCCCTCGTGTTCTATGGTGATGTGTGCCTTGCCGCGATTGATACGTTTGCCGCATACGGGATCTTTGAATGACATATCGGAGCTCCTTGGTTTTGATTAATGTGCAGAGCGCATCTGAACATCTTCTTGATTTTAGATTGACATTCAGGATTTCTTAAGCGCAGAATTGCCCGACTCGTACATAAGCATTTTTGCTTACGCCATTCCTTGCTAAAAAAACTCCTGACCGCCAAGGCGGTCAGGAGAGAGATTCGGCGGTTTATTGCCATATCTTAAATTTCAATTTTGTAATTTCTCATCATACCTGCATCTTCATGTTCGAGATTGTGACAGTGATAAAGGAATGTCCCCGCGTAATTTTCAAAGCGGACGAGTACCTGTACCTTTTCGCCAGGCATGACCAGCACGGTATCCTTCCAGCCATCGTCTACAAAGCCGGTGCTCAACTCCTGATATATCAACTCATTACCCTGTGCAAGCTCGCGTCCGAGTATCTGAAATTGCACGCCGTGGATGTGCATAGGATGGGGCATTTGCATATTCATCATACCCATTCCCATTCCACCCCCGCCACCTTCGAGGTTGGCGAATTCCCAAATTTCCAAATCGCCAAGTTGCACGATCTCATTTTGCGCAACCGAATCCATCTCGAATACGCTTCCATTGATGGTGTGAGCCATCCCCTGCATTGCCAGAGTAAAAGAGCGCGGGTTATTTCGATTTACAGCATCTTCCGCACGATGACGCGCAATGTTTGAAAGCTTGGCAGGGAGCGGGAGAACATCCGCGCCTTTCTCCCCGACTATCAAACGTAGGATGTCGAAT
>Ga0138256_10005672_pt1 | contig 13198 bp, 12 predicted proteins | sample KNB2016incub_MG_FD_105486 | JGI IMG/M metagenome (GOLD analysis project Ga0138256, IMG submission 105486) | Active sludge microbial communities from wastewater in Klosterneuburg, Austria - KNB2014incub_MG | ecosystem: Engineered > WWTP > Activated sludge > Unclassified | place: Austria...
CGCAATCTTCTGCATTTCTGCATAGTGGTCCGACCTTATCCATCGTCCAGCTCAAGGCCATTGCCCCGGCCCGGCTTACTCGTCCGAAAGTTGGCCTTAATCCACTCACGCCACAAATGGTAGAAGGAGAGACGATAGAACCCCAGGTTTCAGAACCGATGGCGAATGGAACTAATCCCGCTGCTACAGATGCAGCAGGTCCTGCAGAAGAGCCGCTGCTTCCTTTTGTGGTATCCCAGGGGCTACGGGTTTGTCCGCCAAACCAAATATCGTCCATGGCAAGTTCACCTAATGAGAGTTTTGCAATTAATACGGCTCCTGCCTCTTGCATTTTTTTCACGACAGTTGCATCTTCATTTATCAACTGATCGCGATAAGGAGGTGTGCCAAATGTTGTCGGATAGTTTTTCGTAGCAAACATGTCCTTAATACCATAAGGAATTCCGTGAAGCAGACCACGATAAATACCTGCAGAAATTTCTTTGTCTGCCTCGGCGGCCTGGAGCATTGCTAATTCATCAGTGTAAGTAATTACACAATTTAATGATGGCGAATAGCGCTTCAACCTTTCAAGGAAGAACTTTGTCAGCTTAACTGAAGATATTTTTTTCGTTTTTATCAACTGTGCCAGTTGTCCGACAGAGTAATATGCCAGTTCATTTTCATTGATTGGCATTACCGTATTTTCGTAATCTGAAACAAGAAAAAATTTCTTCCTGATATCTATTTTTTTTCCTGATGGGATCGGGTTGAAAAGGTATGCCGGAGGAACATCGTTGGACAAATTGAATGTCCTCATTATTTCAAAGTTCTTTTGGTGCGTCGACAAAAGATCGAGCATACTGTCGGCTTCAGTATTGCTAAAGTTTACAGAGATAAGCTTCTCGGCAGTTTGAACGTCCTTTACACTGATTTTTTGAATCGTTTCATTAACGAATGCACCGGAAATGAATATCAGAACAGCGCCTATGAGAAGCCGGAGTTTTTTAGGAATCTTTTTCATGGTATAAAATCAGGATTTGTACTTAGTCAAAAGAAGTATAAATAGCCAGGCTAAAATATTATTATCAATATGAACGATGAAGAAATTAATCCTAAGTTAATTTAATCAGGATTAAAGTACATAAAAAATCTTCAAAACCATATGAAGTCCAAAGGCAATGAGAGCGAATCCTACAATTCTGTTTATCCAGATGATTACTTGCTCCTTCAGAAAGGCTTTAATGCGATGAGAAATAAATGATTTTAACAGGTCAGTGCTGAAGACCGTAAGAAGAAGAGTGGAAAAAAATACGGCGGTATGAATTCTTGTATAGTGCTCCTTAAGCGTGACGATGCCAATGACGCCCAGCCAGAAAAGTAATACAGCAGGATTAAAAATATTCAAAAAGAATCCCTGTACGATAAATTTGGCATGAACGGTTTTTTTGTCATCATCAACCTCTTTCACTTTTATTTTCTTGAAAAAATTCACGAGACCAAAACCGATCAGCAATCCTCCACCTAGGAGTCCCATTACCATTTTGTTTTGCTCAAGAAGATTTAACTGAGCGGCGAAAAAGTAGCAAATCCCAATCAGGGCTGCATCGCTCATCAATACTCCGAAGGCAAGGAAGGCGCCTGCTTTAAATCCTTCATGCAAGCTAGTCTGTAATAAAGCAAAGAACACCGGTCCCAGCATGATAGCCAGGATAAGTCCGAAAGTTATTCCGCTTAGTACCGGTTCAAACATAAACTCTTAAGCTAATAAATAGGTAAAATACCGAAAACAGATTTATGCTAAGTGTTAGCAAGGTAATTTTTCCAGTCTTCGAGCTGGCTGGATTTCAAAACCCGTGGAAATTTATTTTGTCCACCCAATTTTCCTTTTGAATTCATGAAGCCGTAAAAGGCATCTACAGGAACTGTCTCTACAAAAATATCTTTCAGCGCACTTCCTCTTTCGACAGCATAGTCGTCATTTAGTTCCTTCAGGATCGAATCGAGTTTTTCTTTGATAGTATTTTGATCTGCTGATCCATTCAGGCCTATGTACCATTGATGCGCGAATGTGCCTTCGTAGGGAATTCCGCTTACCGTATATTCCCGGATGTCGAGTTTCATATCGCTTGATAATTGAGCGATGGCTTTGTTCATGTTGTCGACGGATAAGTGTTCCCCAACCAGACTGAGAAAATGTTTGGTGCGGCCACTGATGACTATATCACAGTTCGATGTATCAGTAAACCGAATGACATCGCCTATGAGGTATCTCCATGCGCCGGCGCAGGTACTTATTAGCAAGGCATAATCTTCACCCGCTTTAACCTCATGAATGAGTAAGGCTTCAGGATTTGCCCTCAGCTCGCCATTCTCATCGAAATTCTTATCATTGAAAGGGACGAATTCATAATAGAGTCCGTTGTTCAGGATGAGTTTCATGCTTCTTGCATCGGGTACATCCTGGTATGCAATAAATCCTTCTGAAGCCGGGTACATTTCAATATAATGAACGGGTTTAGCGAAGAATTTACTGAATCCTTTACGATAAGGTTCAAAGGATACTCCTCCATGAGCATAGACTTTCAGGTTCGGCCAGATATCATGAATGGTATCGACCTTATAGTGCGAAATTACTTTCTCAAGAAGAATTTGTATCCAAGCCGGTACACCGGTGATAATTCCGATATCCCAATTCTTTGCCTGCAGAGTTATTTCTTCTAATTTAATATTCCAGTCCTTTACTTTAGAAATTTTATTTCCCGGTTTATAATATCGTTGGAACCAAATCGGAACGCGGCGGGCAGATATTCCGGAAACATCACCTTCAAAGTATCCTCCGTTTTGGCTTAGGTCAGTTGATCCGCCAAGCCATAATATTCCTTTGGTAAAAAATGATGCAGGAAGATCGTACTTACCTAAGGTAATAATGTGCCTGATGCTTGCTTTCCGGAGGGAACGCATCATTGCATCTGTAACGGGTATATGCTTACTGGCAGAGTCGGATGTTCCGGAACTGAGTGCGAAATATTGAATCTTGCCGGGCCAGCAGACATCTTCCTCTTCCTTCAGACATCGATACCACCAATTCTCGTAAATTGTAGTATAGTTGAATACAGGAACATTCTCCGAGAATGCTTTGGTAATATTGCCGGAGGATAAAATAGTACTGAAATTATAGTGTTTACCGAAAGAAGTGTATTCAGCCTTTGAAAGAAGATCTTCGAGCACCTTTTGTTGATACTTCATTGGTGAATGCTCCCGGAGTTTGACTCTGTTCCCCAGTTTCAATCCTTGTTTTATAAGAGCTCCAAGTAAAGGCATCGTTAAAATGAATTGTTTAATTTTCTATTTTCCATCTCAATTGAAGCGCATCCAACTTCAATTTTATTAAATCTCATTCAGGAAAGATATTAAAAAAAGAAAAGGCAAATTTCCATAGTCGATTCTTTGCCTTTTCGTATTTTTTATAAGGTATTTAGGGTCATTTTTCCGGCTTACATATTTGAAATAACTTCAGTCCCAAACTCTGAACACTTCAAAAGTGTTGCGCCTTTCATCTGACGTTCGAAGTCATAGGTAACACGTTTCTTTGCTATGCTCTTTTCAAGACCTTTGTATATGAGTGCGGCTGCTTCATGCCATCCCATGTGTTCGAGCATCAATGCTGCAGAAAGAATAACCGAGCCCGGATTCACTTTATCCTGATCAGCATATTTCGGAGCGGTACCATGTGTCGCTTCAAAGATTGCATGACCGGTTACGTAGTTGATATTTGCACCTGGGGCAATTCCTATTCCACCTACCTGCGCAGCCAATGCATCGCTGAGATAATCACCATTCAGGTTTAGTGTTGCAATTACTTCAAAATCTTCAGGGCGAGTGAGTACCTGCTGCAAGGTGATATCGGCTATTGCATCCTTTATAAGAATTTTGCCCGATGCTAATGCTGCTTTTTGTTCCTCATTGGCTACAGCTTCGCCTTTATCTTTTTTAGTTTTTTCCCACTGTGACCAGGTATAAACTTTGGAAGCGAATTTGGAGTCGGCGAGTGCATAGCCCCAATCACGAAATGCACCTTCCGTGAACTTCATGATATTCCCTTTATGAACCAGAGTCACTGACTTCCGTTTGTGTTCGATGGCATATTCGATGGCAGCTTCAATCAGGCGCATGGAGCCGATTTCCGAAACGGCTTTTATACCTAATCCGACATGAACCGGAGCAGGTCCGCTTTGCCCTGCACTTTTTAAGAATTCTTTTCCTTTAGCTTCAGTACCGAAACGAATTTTATTAAAATCTTTTGGAAATTCCTTTTCCATGAAATCAAGAATTTTTTGTGCCTCCGGAGAACCGGCCACATATTCAATTCCTGCATAAATATCTTCTGTATTCTCACGGAATATTACCATGTCAACCGCACCCGGATTTGTTACCGGAGAAGGTACTCCTTCAAACCAACGAACCGGACGAACGCAGACATACAGATCAAGAATCTGACGTAATGCAACATTGAGTGAACGAATCCCGCCGCCAACAGGAGTCGTGAGAGGTCCTTTAATACCTACCAGGTATTCGTTGAAAGCAGCGAGCGTTTCATCCGGCAACCAATTGCCTGTTTGCTTGAATGCTTTTTCACCGGCTAAAACTTCTTTCCAGACAATTTTTTTTGCGCCCTTATATGCTTTTTCAACTGCTGCATCGATCACACGAACTGAAGAGCGCCAAATATCCGGACCTGTTCCATCGCCTTCAATAAAAGGTATAATGGGATCATTGGGAACATTTAGTTTATTCCCAGACATTGTAATTTTATTTCCTGACATATTTATCGATTATTTTTTGGCGAACTTACACAAAATCATGCATTTTTGAAAGAATTACAACCTTTGAAAGTTGCCAGAGAACGTTAATTCAGCCCTTTAATTCGGGCGTTTATTGATTATGGTCTTGAAAGCACTGATTCGTAGAGTCTTAAAATTGAATGTAAGCATGGTATCCTAAGGGGTAATTTTTTTCGGATGAATCCTCTCCAATCACATGTATTACGCTCCGCTAATTTTTTTATTTAGGAATTCCTGTCATCCGAAGCTCTGCATATTCAATTGGAATCTTAATTTTGCAGCAGAATCCATTTTGTGTGAAGATTTACAATTCGATTGATGATTTTCAAGTACTTCCTAATGCCATCGTGACCATCGGTACATTTGATGGCGTACATGAAGGGCATCTTCAGATCATTCAAAGATTACTGGAGTTAGCGCGACAACAAAAAGCCGAAACGGTTGTGCTCACCTTTTTCCCTCATCCAAGAATGGTTTTGCAACCTGAGGACAACGGATTGAAATTGATAACGACCATGGATGAGCGAAAAGCACTTCTTCGTAAAAATGGAATCGACCACTTGATTGTCCAGCCATTTAGCAAAGAGTTTTCCCGTCTTACTGCGGTGGAATTCGTTCGTGATGTGTTGGTAGAAAAAATTGGGATGAAGACTTTGGTGATAGGTTATGATCACCATTTTGGACGAAACAGGGAGGGCTCATACAAAGATCTTGAAGAAATGGCTCCTGCTTACGGTTTTCAATTAGTGGAAATAACCAAAAAAGTTGTTGATGAGGTTGCGGTGAGTTCTACTAAAGTACGGAATCATCTTCTTTCAGGTGATATACATCTGGCCAATAAATTACTTGGACATGACTTTATGCTAAGCGGTGAAGTTGTGAAAGGGGATCAAATCGGAGCAGGGCTAGGTTTCCCAACTGCAAATTTGAAAATTTCGGATCCATACAAACTAATACCTCGTCATGGAATTTATGCTGTGTTGGCGGAGGTGGAAGGAGAAATGTATAAAGGAATGCTTTATATCGGCACTCGTCCTGTTTTGAATGGGAAAAAACTGAGTGTAGAGGTAAACCTTTTCGATTTTGACAGAAACATCTATGGTAAAACGGTGCATATTTATCTGAAATCGTGGCTGAGAGGGGATATGTACTTCGATAACCTCGAGCAATTGAAAGAAAAGATGAAAGAAGACAAAGTGAATGCAACAAAAATGCTCAGCTGACGTTTTCTTATGGTGGTAAGATCTAGATTTTTGTGGATTGTTTTTTTTATCCTGCTTCAGGGTTCAGGAACGCTTTTGGCGCAAACGGAGGAAGCACCGGCCGGAAGCTGTCTAGCGCCAGATACCAATAGAATTTACCGAAACTTGACTGATGCACTGCTGGTTCCTGATCAGGTATTAAAGCTGGATTTAAGTCGTCACCGTCTCGACTCAGTTCCGATGGAAATATTTCAGTTGTCAAATCTTCGTGAGCTTAACCTCAGCAAGAATAAGCTGACGTTTTTACCCCGGGAAATTTCTTCACTGGTAAAATTAGAGAAGCTGGATTTGGCAAATAATAAACTCACAACGCTTCCAAATGAAATATCGTCTTTGAAAGAATTAAAATATCTCGGATTGAACCGGAATGTGATAGATTCTTTGCCACCAGGAATAGGCGGATTAAAAAGTCTTGAAGTTCTCGAACTTTGGGATAATGAATTAGGCGATGTTCCGGATGAAATAGCGGAGTTAAAGAATCTGAAAGTACTTGAGTTGCGAGGGATACTTTTTTCAGATGAGCAACAGGCCAGGATTGATGAGATCGTTGTCCCCGGTGCAAAAATTCATATGTCGCCGAGTTGTCATTGCAGTTATTGAAGAGCTATCAGAAGAGTAGATTTATTCCGGCCATCAAGTTACGTCCTGCCTGCGGATACAGGAAATTGAACGTTGAAATTTCTCCCCCGTATATGTAACTGTAGGTATAACCGTTAGAACTATATCTGGCGTCCCATAAATTATTTACGCGTACATTAAATCCGATTTGCTTAATTGATTTTAAGTGAAATATGTAGCGGATCCCCAAATCATTAAAGAAGTAAGCGTCTAGACTCCTTCTGTCGCTTTGAGTGTTATCGAGAAACTGTTTCCCGACATATTTGGCGCTCAGGTCAATATTCAGAGTGCGGAAAGGATTCCACGTTAACCTGCCCGCAGAAACTACCTCCGGAGAAAATGCGATATCAACTGAACCATAACTCCTGAGGATTTGGCTCTCCGTGTCATAATCGTCTATATACTCATCAAAGTTTTCGATTTTATTTTTACTAAGGTTAATGTTTCCTTCCAAGATTAGCTTGCTGCTTAGTGTATAAGCCAGCTCGAGTTCCAGACCGGAGCGATAACTGCTTGCTACATTTTGTCTCGTGTATTCGCCAACATCATTTATTTTTCCGGTAAGAATGAGTTGATCAGTGTAATTCATGTAATAGGCGTTCAGGCCAACTTGAAATTTACCGGAGTTAATCTGATAGCCTCCTTCATAATCGATCATCTTTTCCGCTTTAGGCCGGCTTTGTGTTGATGAATTTATAAAGTCATCCCTTACAGGTTCTTTTTGTCCGGCACTTGCCGATACATATATCCTTTGGTCATGGTTAAGAGAATAAACAAATCCAATCTTAGGATTTATAAATGAGTAGGAAGCTGTTTGCCCTCCAAATCCCCCAGCGGTAGTTCTTCCTTCAAAATCATAATGGATATTTCTCACTTGCAGATCAGCAAAAACTTCAAGTTCATTGAAGACCACTGCAGTAATTTTTCCATAGAGGTTGAGTTCTTTTTTTGTGGCATCATCACTATAGTACCTATATGGTAAAACTTGTATGGCTTGGTCTTTCGACCAGAGTACATCGCCGTAATGTTTTCCTTTGTACACATTCGTCCCACCGCCGATAGTTATTTTGATTTTTTGTTTTTCGTAATTGGTTGAAGCGATTATTCCGTAGAAATTATTATCAAGCCACCTTTGCCTGATGAAATCTGAATATAGTATAGTGTCCGAATTAATTATTGCATTTGGAAGAGAGTATTTGCTAAAACTATCTCCTGCGGAATATTCTTCATAATAGCCCTTACCTAAAGTTCCGTGAAGTGACACATTAAAATTCCATGCATTGTTGATTTCTCGCGTATAGTGTATCTGATAGTTGTCTTGCTGATAATTGTCTGTTTGATTGTCGTAATAAGCGGAGTCACCTGCAGAGTTAATGAACAATCCAGAGGGATTAAAAGTCCGGTTGCTTTTTATAAGTTCTTCCGGAACACCATTCCATGCCTGATAGGTGTTTTCTGTTCCGGACATGATGACGGCTTTAAGAGAAGATTTTTTTCCGTAATAGCCTCCGGAAAGGAAGAATGATTTGAGTTTAGTTGAAGCCCTGTCTATATAGCCATCAGATTCGATCATCGACAAGTTTCCATCGATGCTAAAGTGCTCTGAAAGAATACCACTTCCGAAGCCCAAGGTATTTTTATAGGTATTGAAGGATCCTGCCGAGCTGCTGATTGAAGCATAAGGCTTTTGGTTAAGAGAAAGAGTTTGAATATTTACACTGCCTCCAAAAGCCCCAGCTCCATTACTGGAAGTTCCAAGTCCTCGTTGAATTTGGATATTTTCAGTAGCCGATGCGAGGTCCGGCAAGTCGACCCAATACACCTGATGTGATTCCGGATCGTTGACAGGTACGCCGTTAATGGTCACATTAATTCTTGAAGCATCACTGCCGCGAATCCTTAAGCCTGTGTAGCCAATTCCTGTTCCCGCATCGGATGTTACAAGCACCGAAGGAGTCATATTCAATAAGTATGGTAAATCTTGAGCAAGGTTTACTTTTTCGAGTTCGGCCTTGCTCACATTTGAATAGGCAACCGGAGATCCGCTTGTCGCACGGGTGGCTGAAACAGTTATTTCCTGATTTATATAGATAAATGGCTTTAGTCGTATTGTAAGGATTTCATTCGTGGATTTGACCTCTACCGTATCTTTTTCAAATGAAATATGAGAAATTAATAATGTCGTTTTGGATGTATTGCCCGCAGGGAAATTAAATTTACCCTGTTTATCACTAACTGTCTGGATAAATGTATCCGAGATCCTGATCAATGCACCCTGCACGGGTAAATTTGTAGACTCATCGATAAGCTCTCCCTGTATTCTGTTTTGTGCAGTGACAATTAATGAGAGAGTGGAGAAGAAGCAAATGCAAAGGAAAGACCTTTGAACTGTGCCCGGGAATAATTTTTTCATTTGAATTGATCAATTACAAGTTTAACAATAGCGGCACATGGGGTGTGCTGCCTATCAAAATGTTTACCTCGTTCCCTTCGCAGGCATTATCCTGAACAGGTTCGATGGGTATAATCTCAGCCCCGAAGATGGAGCACCCCATTAATCTTCAACAAAGATAGAAAAATACTTATGGAAAAAGGAAATCGGTTTTTATCCTGTGCTTTTAGATATTTCTGTAAATTGTGCCAAACTATGATACCATGAAGAAAATCTGTATCGTTTTTGTCATTTGTCTTTTTAATAGCACGGCTTTTTCTCAACTATATATATCGGGAGTCGGAATACGGGCCGGAAAATTTAACACAGGCCTTAGCTCCAAATTTTTTTTTGTTGCAAATAACAATAGTGGTATGCAATTCGATGCATATTATACCAACATTGCATCGGGCGGCTATACCTTAAAAGGATTCTTTGTGAAGCAAGTGCCGTTTAAAATTCCCATTATTCAACTGCCCTTAGATTTTATTTTCGGTGGGGGATGTCATGCCGGATATTTCCCTTTCGAACCTCAGGGATATTACCGCAGGTCAAAGAAAGATGCAAATTATTATACCAAATCGGTAGTGTCAGCGGGTGTTGATGCAACAATTCAAATAGAATATCAGGTTAAAAAAATTGCACCGTTCACGATAGGAATTGACTGTGTACCTTATTTTGAATTTTTAAATCAGGGTCCGGAGTTTATTGACTTTGGGGTTTCTGTCCGTTACGTTTTCCGTTAAATCTCTCAGAAAAACTTCTGAATGGTTTCTACGGCATTTCTGAGCCGCACAGGTCCCTTTCCGCTTATGATGGCATAAGGCAGTTTCCTGGTTTTTAATTCGCTCTCATAGCATTGAAAAAAATAATCCCGACGGAGAGGATTCTCTCTGACCGGGTCATTTTCGAAAGCTAAATCAGTATTGGTGAGCAGGTACAAATCATATGGATTATCTTCAATTAATGCCAGTATCCAATCGGGGCAATAATTAAATACATCTTCCATCCAGACTTTTGCCATGATGCTTTCTGTGTCGGTAAAAAAATAGTTGCTTGCACTGCTAAGTAATTTTGTTTCTAAATCGAATTGTTCATGAATACAATGTAGAACGTCTTCTTCAGTATATTTTCTTTGCAGCTTAGACATATACTCCCGGGCATATTCAGGTGCATAAGTGGTTTTGAAGTGTTCTGAGAGATCCTTGCAAAGCGTTGATTTCCCCGTTGACTCAGGCCCAATCAGTGCTATCCTTAATATTGATTTGTTTTCAGGCATGCTTTGATTGCAATATACTTTGTTTCCATTCCTTAAGTCCTTTAATTGCAAGCATCAGAAAAAGAAAATACAGAAAAGCTGTAAGAGGAAGGTCTTTATATATGTATAGAGGTATATAGCAAATGTCTGCCAAAATCCAGAGCATCCAATTTTCAATCTTCTTTTTTGCAATCATCCATTGCGCAATCAGGCTCAGGACGGTCAGCGAAGAATCTGCCCAGGCCAGGTCTGCATTTGTGAAAGCCTGGAGAAAAGTTCCCAAGACCAAAGCTGAAGGTATAGCTATAAGTATAACATTCTTCCATTCAGGTTTAGACATGGAGCTTGGAATTGCAAGCTCTTTATGAGTGTTTCCACCCGACCATTTATACCAGCCATATATCAGGAGGAAGAAGTAGATGCATTGTAATAAGGCATCGGCATAGAGTCTGATTCCCGGTGTAAAAAAGAGAAAGGCATATAGACCAACGTTTATCATTCCGACAGGAAAGCACAAAACATTTTGCTTCATGGTCAGCCATACGCCCAGGACTCCCGAAATCATGGCAGCCAATTCGAGGTATGATAGCCATTGACCCCAAATGAAAAAACCCTGTTCAAACACGTGCAAATATTAAAATTTGGAGGAATATTAACTGATTTTTCGAATTTTTTATATTGATCTTCTATAAACACCTAATTTTAAGTCAGATGGACACTAGTCTCTGTCATGGTTTCGTCATAAATATTCATCTCCTTTATAGAATCACAGAATATATTCACGGAAAATTTTAACATTGAGGAAATTTTAACAATAATCTTTAACGAAGTTAACCGGGGCTGATAATCTGCACAGAGTAAATTTTTTTATCGGGGGGGGGGAATACTATATGTCACTACTTAGAAAGTTTGTTGACTCCTTGCATGTGAATATTCTTCGTGCCGGATTCAGGGAAGGGTTAAGCCCTTTTTCAATGTCGAATCATTATCAAAAGTCCAATGTAATTATTCACCTCCAAAGAGGGAATGTATTTGTTGGAAAGGAGAGAACTAAACTCGAAGAGAATAGTTTTTATTTTTTACCTGTAGGCCAACCGATATATATCCAGCACGGACTCCCTCCATATCATGATTTGGGTGAAGATGGCTTTTACAGCGATATAGAGGTTACGAAACATCTTCGTTTGATTCACCCTACCGAGGATATGAACCAATGTAAGCAGTTGTACACGCTCATGGCTTTTGATATAAGTCTGTTCAATGCTATTCCATTCTTCGAAATTCTGGATATGCCCGGTTTTATCATTCCACCGGACGATGAACTTGCTTTTCTGGTAAAACATACCGCATCTGAATTTCATCAGGATAAATTAGGTAAGGATAAAATCATCCAGAATTATATGGAAGAAATTGTCATTCATCTTTGCCGTTTTCTGGACTCGCAACCCAAATTTGAAAAGCATATTCAGAAACTAGAACTTCTCTCAGATAAACGGCTGGTTGATATTGTAAAGTACATACAAATGAATCTGGGTAAGGATCTATCCAACAAAACGATTGCAAATGTTGCATATGTATCAGAAGATTACGTTGGGCAATTTTTTAAGTCACTGACAAAAAGAAATCTTCAGGATTATATTGAGAACCAAAGGCTGGATAAAGCGATGTTTTATTTGCGTACCGAACCGGATAACATACAGGAAATAGCACATCGGGTGGGCTTTAAGGATCCTGCATATTTCAGCCGGCGATTCAAAATGCGATTTGGTTTTAATGCCAACTCTATCAGAAGCCAGTACAGCCCGTTAGTGTGACAACTCCTTCAAAGCCCCTGCAATCTCATTCAGGAGATTCGGTTGGGATTCAATAGCGTTTCCAACAACAATTATGTCTGCCCCTGCAGCGCATAGTTCAATGGCCTTTTCGGGCGTCTTGATTCCCCCGCCCACTATCATAGGAACGTCGATTGATTTTCTTACGGTTCGTACCATACCCGCGCTTACCGGAAACCGGGCACCGCTACCCGCATCCAGGTAAATCGCCTTTAATCCGAGCAGTTCGCCAGCAATTGCGGTGCATTCAGCAATGTCATTTTTATCATGGGGGATAGGGAAGGTCTGACTCATATAGGAAGCTGAAGTTGGTGCTCCGCTATCTATGAGCATGTAGCCGGTTGGAATCACCTCAAGTTTGCTTGCCTTAATCATTGGGGCAATTAGTACATGGTTTCCAATCAGCAATTCCGGATTTCTTCCGCTAATCAGAGAAAGGAAAAGAATGGCATCCGCATCATTGCTTACCTGCATGATGTTTCCAGGAAAAAGAATGACTGGAACATCAGAAGTTTTTTTTAAGGTTTCGACACATGTCTGAAGATGGTTTTGACGCAAGATGCTGCTGCCTACAAAAAAGAAATCGACACCACTGACACTTGCTTCCTGTGCCAACAAGATGCATTGAGCGGACGAGGTTTTATCAGGATCAACCAGAACGGCGAGGCATTTTTTCCCCTCTTTTTTGTGCAAACCAATTTTAGTATAGACTGAGTTCATCATATGCAAGGAATACGAATGTAGGAAGAATAATAAGAACAAGGCTGATAATTGAAAACGAGAATAGCTCAGTTAGTCAGCAATGCTAAAGGCAAGCATCATGTTGTTCCAAAGTTGATACGAGATTTGGTGATTTGTGTTATGTCCGTTTTTTCGAACGCATGCCTGAACAACTCCATTACTATTATATTGGAAAGGCTCCACGTGCAAGTGAGCGCGAAAATCCATTTCGCCTCTCCCATACAATTTGAATA
>Ga0138256_10005674_pt1 | contig 13196 bp, 10 predicted proteins | sample KNB2016incub_MG_FD_105486 | JGI IMG/M metagenome (GOLD analysis project Ga0138256, IMG submission 105486) | Active sludge microbial communities from wastewater in Klosterneuburg, Austria - KNB2014incub_MG | ecosystem: Engineered > WWTP > Activated sludge > Unclassified | place: Austria...
AAACAAGACACCGCCTGTTATAATAAGCCCCTGCAGAATGCTCATATTGAGTTCGCTCCAGTTGAGAAAGCTTTCTGTCATCGGCCTGGGGGGTTGTAGCATGGTATTTTTTTCCATTGGTTCATTTTCGAATACAATGGAACACGTAGGACCCATCACCAGTTCGAGAAAGATCACGTGTACCGGCGTAAAGATGTCAGGATAGATCCATCCAAAAAACAGAGGAAGCGAGACGGTAAGGATGATGGGTATATGTATGGAGATAATATATTGTACAGCCTTTTTCAGATTAGTATAGATTCGCCTGCCGGTGGCTATGGCGTCGACCATCTTGGAGAGGTCATCATTCATCAGGATGAGTGAGGCTGCGCTTTTAGCCATCTCTGTTCCTTTTTCTCCCATGGCAATTCCGATATGAGCTGCTTTGAGTGCAGGACCATCATTGACGCCATCGCCTATCATAGCGACGACTTCATTGTCCTTCTTAAGTGAATTTATAATGGCCAGTTTTGCTTCAGGAAACATCCTGGTAAAAAGCGTCTTTTGATGTATGGCCGTACTGAGACTGGCTTCATCCAATTTCATGAGTGCTTCTCCATCAATATATTCATCCGCATGATGGACACCCGCATGAGCAGCGATAGCTTTGGTGGTCATAGGATTGTCACCTGTTATAATCTTCACATCAATTCCGGCGGTATAGAATTGGTTGAACACCTTGTCAATATTCTTTTTAGGAGGATCGTAAAAGACCACCAAACCGATAAACCGGAAAGAAAATTTCTGCTGCTCCTCCGGAAACGAATTTCCGGGATGTATAGCGTCGGCCACACCAAGCATGCGATATCCCAGGGTAGCTAACGTATCCATGCGCTGTTGCACCTGATCTATGTCTGTTTTTGATAAGCTACATAATGTGAGTATCGCTTCCGGGGCACCTTTGGCAGCAATGATTCTCTTGCCTTCACTGTTTTCAAAGAGGTGTGTCATCATCGGAGGCTTTCCACCGAGCGGATATTCATGAATCATCCTATATGCAGGCCGTTCATCTTTTGTTGTTTTTGTCTCATAGGCCCTGTGAAGTGTTTTCTCCATCGGATCAAAGGGTATAGGTTCACTTGCCCACATGGCAGTCTCTATGACGGCAAATGCATGTGCATCATACCTGGTTTCATCTTCATATAATGTGTTATTGCTGAACGCATATATGGATTGAAGGCTCATGTTGTTTTCTGTAATCGTCCCGGTCTTATCAGAACAGATAACAGTTGCGCTACCTAATGTCTCTACGGTCCTGGTTTTCTTGACAATGATGCCTGCTTTCATTAATCTTCTGGAACCGAGTGCCATGAAAGTGGTAAAGGCTACAGGAATTTCCTCCGGCAGAATGGACATGGCGAGTGTAAGTCCTTTAAGTAAACTGGCCAGGATGTCTTTGCTTTGAAAAAACTGTACACCCCAGACGATGAGGAAAACAAAAATACCTGCGATGGCCATCTTCCTGACAAACGATTCAATTTGTTTCTGGAGTGGAGTAGGTTCCTCCTTAATGTCAATAAGCGAAGTGCCAAGTTGCCCGATTTTTGTAGTGATGCCAGTGGTTTCCACCTGGTATACTGCTAATCCGGACGACGCCAGTGTTCCACTGTAAACTTTTTTATCCTCGCTTTCTATTGATTTTTGCACAGCCAGCGCTTCTCCTGTTAGCATAGATTCGTTGACCGAAAAATCATGACTATAGACTATAAATCCATCGGCATTGATGGTCGCCCCTTCCTCAGCGATCACAAGATCTCCAGGTACAATCGCAGTAGTGAGAATACTTTGAGGTGCCCCATTCCGGATCACTTTGCTCAGGGGGGTGTTTAATTCTTCAAGTGCTTCCAGTGCTTTCCGACTTCTGTTGTCCTGGTAGAACGAGATTCCTGATACGACACAGATAGCCGCCAGCATAAAATAGGCCTCGCTGAATGAACCCAGGATAAAATAGATGATAGATATAGCAATCAAAAGTAATAACATGGGTTCCTTTACGATATCCAGCAACAATCTCCACCAGGTAGTTTTTATTTTCTGTTGCTGAAGGTTAAGGCCATGCTGTTTTTGGGATGTTTCGACTTCGTTGTCTGTGAGTCCTGTGAGTTCAGCTGGAAGATTTAGTTTTTGATCCACTTAATAATTTACGATTTACGATTTACGATTTACGATTGACAATTTACAATTAATATCTCACAACTCGCAATTCACAAGTGTTGTTGACTCACGATTCATGAATTTCTTAAGACGGTAGACACGCAAACTTCAGACTTATGACACTTGGTCACTCGCTATTTGAAGTTTTTTAACTTCAAATTAGGCAATCGTTAAGCGTAAGTTTACTTACGCTTAACGTTATACTTAGAGGCATGATGGCCTGCATCCTTTTACTCACAATTCACAATTCACAACTCACATTTACCACCGATCACCGATTACTGAATACCGATTACTGATTACTGAATACCGATTACTGAATACCGATCACAGATCACTGATATCAGTGCAACTCAATCGTCTCCACATCCGGTATATTGATCATCCTGAGTTCTATGTGTTTGCGGTGTGCTTTGGATTTGAAATCATGGAAAATCTCGAGGATATCGGTATCAATATATACACTGTCTGCTCCATTGATTTCCACTTCACAATATTCAGGAAGCTTGTCCAACATTTCCATGATCCGTTTTTTGTTTAGAAAACTCACATTGATGGCCAGGTCAATCGTGTAATGCTTGATATGTCCGACATATTTTTCCTTCAGGGTATATCCAGCTTCCAGCGTATGTTTAATCAGGAAATAAATGGCATATATAACGCCAATAACCACTCCGATCAGCAGGTCCGTTACGAGTATTGAAATGACGGTGACGACAAAGGGGAGAAACTGTTCACGTCCCTGGCGGTAAATGGCAAAAATCATTTTTGGTTTTGCAAGATTGTAGCCCGTGCGAATCAGGATGACAGCCAATACGCAATAGGGGATAAGATTGATTAGCGGAATCGCAAAGAGAACGGCCAGCAACAACCATACACCATGGCTAAAAGAGGAGAGTCTTGTACGCCCACCTGCTTCTGCATTAGCGGAACTCCGCACGATAACAGCTGTGATCGGCAAGCCTCCAAAAATTCCACTCAGAAAATTGCCGGTGCCCTGCGCGATTAATTCCCTGTTTTGCGGGGTAACGCGATTGTACGGATCGAGTTTGTCAACCGCGGTTATACTCAAGAGGGTTTCAAGAGAAGCCACGAAGCAAATAACGAGTGCATTGCGCCAAATGGCTGCATCACTGAAGAGCTTACTGAAATCAGCGATTTTCACCTGGGCTATTACATCATGAGGGATGGTTACAAACTGGCTTGCATCGATCCGATAGGCAGGAAAGAGATGATTGAAACTCATCGCCAGCAAAATGCCAGCAAATACTGTAATAAATGAAGTAGGAATAAAAGCGACTTTGGCGGACAAGTAGCGTTTCCAGATAATGAGTATTAAAAAGCTGAGAATGGAAATCGTTACCGCCCCGGTCGAGGTGTGATGATATAAGCTGCCGATATCTTTAAACCCGTTTTTAAATGTCAGTATATTGAAGAGTTCATTTCTCCAGAAGTCAGGTTGATTGTAGCCTACCAGCAATGGAACTTGTTTGGATATAAGGATAATACCTATGGCCGTCAACATTCCTTTGATGACGGCAGAAGGAATAAAATGAGTAAATCCTCCCAGACGTAATATGCCTATCAGGGCTTGCAGTAATCCAGCAACCGCAACCGACAGGAAGAAAATTTCAATAGCCCCCAATTCGGTGATAGCAGCAGCACAGATGGCAGTAAGTCCTGCTGCAGGGCCACTGACACTCAATTCAGATTTGCTGATCAGTGACACGATGATCCCGCCTATAATGCCGGCGAGGATACCTGAGTATACTGGAACTCCGGAAGCCAATGACACACCAAGACACAATGGTAAAGCCACAAAGAAAACAGTGATGCTGGCTTTGAAATCGTGTTTGGTAAAAGACAAGAGGTAAAATCTTGCTTTGCGGCTATTGAGTTTCAGTTCGGGTGACATAGAGAGCGTGAGAGCGTGAGAACGTGAGAGCGTGAGAAGTGTGGGTATTGTGAGTGAGATGTTGAATTTGTGTCTTGCATCTTTAGTCTTGCGTCTTTAGTCTTGCGTCTTTCGTTTTGACTTCATGGTGTAGCTTTTCATTGACTCTTCTGTTCAAGGTAATTCCAATCAGCAACAGGACTAATCCGATACCTCCAAAGATAAACTGCAAATAATAAATTTCACGAAGCATGATCATCTGTACTATAATCCATCCTATGAGCAGGATGCCTTGGATTATGATTAACCAGGCATATTTCTTCCGTTCAAAAACGGTCCATAAGATTGTGAGTAAACCAAACAAGCCATTAATAGTGAAAAGGACGATGCCCGGGACCAGGAAATTGTTGAAAGGGGAATGCTCAAGATAAGTAAGGGGGATCTTAAGATCAGCACCCGTGGGATCATTGATGAAACTCCAGCCACCAAATAACGCACCGGTAGAATTGAAGAGTAGCAATAGGATGGCAATGATACGAAGTGCTTTCATGTGGTTAAGGAAAAAAATAGTTCGGATGTCAAGTATGCAAAAACCCGGAGCACTCATGTCAGCCTTAATGATCATAAGTACTCCGGCCATCAGAGGGAAGAGAGGTGATACAAAGTATCCATATCTTCTCAAGCTATTACCCGGCTTGTACCTGCAAGTTTAGGGATTACATTTAGATTCGTATGTGATTTGGATCAATCTGTAGTATGACATTTGTCAGGGTGTTTTGGGGCTTAGCATTCCGCCGTTTTGCCCCTAAATCCCCTGAAGGGGACTTGGCTTACAGTCTTTAGCCTTTTCAAGCATTTGAGCCTTTTTGACTTTCACCATTGAAGGATGACAATGGTCCATCTGACTCCATCCGGTCCGGTGTATTCATGCACAGGGATAAATCCAATACGGCTGTGCGCGTTCATAGACCGCTTATTCCTGGTGGCAATCTCAGAAATCGCAAAATCGTATTTATCCTTAAAACGGTTGTTGTACGCTGTATATATTTTCTTAAAGACGCCTTTTCCCCTGTAATTTTTATCTATGCATGCCTGACCGATGATGAGATAGTGATAGGATGAAACAGACCTGCCTTTATAGATGACGCTATCAAACAATTCCAGCAGCGGTGCCAGAATAGGAAAATCAGTCTTGATGACCGGGCTCAATGCTAATACATAAGCGATCACCTGGTTGTTGTCCTTTGCGATGAAACCCGGTTCGACATCATGCATTCGTTTCAGATCGTCAAAACTATAGGCGACGGTCAGAAATCCTTCCTTGTCTTCTACTTCATCAGGGACATTTATCGCCAGGTTGCTTTCTAAGAGGGTATGAATACCTTTTAATTCCTCTTCCGTCTGAACTATTGAATATTCAATCATGTGGTATGCTGTGTTAAATTAACAAAGGTTGAAAATTACAGATTTTCAACCTCTATTCTTCTTTAAAAGGGATTTAATAAATGCGCTATTTCTTTCGGGTTTATATTAATTGATTATCCAGGTGACATCGCTTTTCTTGCATGATCTAGTTGTTCCCGGGAGGAGGCAGTTGTACCAACTACCGTTAGCAGTTGGGAATAGTACAGCGTTGCCTTTTTTGAATCGCCTGATTTTTCTGCTGCATATCCGGCGCCATAAAGGGAATTAAATCGGTTGGGCCTGCTTACCAGACTTTGCTCATAAGCGGCAAGTGCCTCAGCAGGTTTGTTCATTTGCATGAACATATCTCCCAATAATTCACGGGCAGGAAGCAACTCACCCGGAGAAACGGGATTCTTGACAGTGGCATCTTCCAGATCAGCAGCTTTCTGCATCAGGATTATTCCTTCGTCCTTTTTTCCGTCAGCATATGTCATCCATGCTTCAATGGATGTCTTTTGCGCTTCCATCTGATCAAACCAATATTTTGTTTGTGGCGTATTGCCCAGCAGTGATTGTAAGGCAGTCAATCTGGCGAGAGATTGTTCAGCTATTTCTTTGTTGCCGCTTCTGGCTCCACCAAGTCCACGGCCATAATGAATGAGTCCTTCCCATTGTGGGAATTTCTTCCAGGTAAAACGTGATGTGTCCGGCAGTGGAACTTTAGCCGCCGCAGCCCATTGATGTTCTTCAAGTTCAATTCGCGAAGGAATGGCGGCTAAGGCATAGGCGGTTGTTGCAGCCATACTCAATGGTGTGGTGATCGTATCTATGCGCTTAGCGATTTCCCTGGCACCTGCATCATTTCCTTGCTGCAGTAATGCATAGACTTCATAATCGAGGGCATGAAACAGATGAGGTGAAACTCCATCTTTGTATGGAAGTCGGGTCGCAGATGCCGCTGATCTTGAGTTCCAGTCAATGGATTCCTGCCAATAACCGAGCCGTGTGAAAATATGCGACGGCATGTGCAACGCATGTGGAATTTCCGGCGCGATTTTTCCATAGTTGCGCGCAACAGCTACTGCTTTTGACGCGAGTGGCGGTACATCATATGCATGAATGGCATAATGAAAGGCACCTGGGTGATCAGGATAGACCGTCATGTATTTTTCTGCCATCTCTCCAACTTCGCGTTGAACAGTAAAACTTTTATCCCCGGGAGATACAGTAGCCAATCGAAACAAGCCGTTAAACAAGGCAGCTTCAGGATCATCCGGGAGTTGTGATGTTGCATTGGCCCAACCTTGCTGGAATGCGACTAAACGTTCTCCCTTGGACTTTTCACCTTTTTCATAGAATGCAGCCAACGCAGTACCATAAAGTTTTTCTTTGTCTTTCTTAGCAAGGGCCAGGGCCTTTTGGGATAGGATATAGCCTGACTTCATTTCATCATCACTCAACATATCAGGCCAGAGTGGATGGATATACGCCAATGCTTTTCCCCAGTATCCCCAGAAACAATCAGGGTCTTTACTGATCACCTGGTCAAACGTGTATCCGGCATCTTCATAAGTCATATGATGGATCAAGGCTATGCCAAACCGGATCAGGGTATCGGTCGCTGTTCCGCATCCATCGGTAAACTCAACGGTACCACACATCACCTCCGGTGTGAGGTAGATACTTTGTTCAGTTTCGGCGGTCTGGTTGCTTTTGCATCCGGTAAGTAAAATAAGGGTGGTGGTGAAAATCAGGAATGGTTTCATGGCAGGAGGATTTCAAATGAATTTTGAAATTACGAAAGTCTGCAGAAATGATCAATACCATAATTATGGGGTAATCGGTATTCGGTAATCAGTAATCGGTATTCAGTTATCGGTAAGCTGTAATCAGTAATCAGTAATTAGGTATTCGGTAATCAGTATTCAGTAAAAAATTGACGATTGACAATTGACAATTGACAATTTACGATTGATCAAATTGATCTAACTACCATTTTGGAATAAGGTGTTTTTTTATCTAATAAAAGAAGAAAGAACTGTTAGGCGTAGATTGAATCTACGTCTGCGTACGACAGGTCAAAGAAATCTTGTTCATGGCAGTATCTTAGAAGTCGTCTCCTGACGACAGGCATTATTTTTCATTCACGACTCACGATGGACATTTCGTCAGCTGGCGGAGAATACTTCGACTTGCAAAATTCTCATCCTCGTCCTACAGCTCAGTAACCGAACTCCATCCAGCGGCCCTCTCGACACTCGAGACTCGAAACTTTACTCATGCTCATTCCCCACACCTCCTACGTTCTTACGTTCTTACGTTCTTACACTCTTAGGTTCTTACATTCTTACATTCTTACATTCTTACATTCTTACACTCTTACACTCTTACACTTTGTCAACCGATCATCACCGACGTCATCGAAATCGAGCCCATCACTGTTTTATCATTAAAAAATGACAGGTCTTCTTTTTCCTCTTTCAGTCCAAGTGTATAGAGTAACGGAAGATAGTGCTCTGGAGTAGGAATCGAAAGTTGAAAAGCTTTACCCTGGGCTGAATAGTTGATTAATGGTGTGAAATCGCCATTGGTGATGAGATTTTTCATGGTTGTATTGGCTTCGATGGCCCAGTCAAAACCAGTGTCCTGATGTTGCCAGTCGATGATGCCAAGATTGTGTACCATGTTGCCTGAGCCAATTATCAGGATCCCTTTTTTTCGAAGGCCTGACAATTCTTTGGCGAGTTCATAATGGTATTGAGGGCCTTTCGTATAATCGAGGCTTAACTGGATCACAGGTATGTCAGCTTTTGGATAAAGGTGCTTGACGACACTCCAGCAACCATGGTCAAGACCCCATTGCTGGTCCATGCCAACCTCTGTTTTGGTGATACTCTTTTTGGTATCCATGGCCGTTTGCGGACTACCGGGTGCAGGATACTGCACATCAAATAATTCCTGTGGAAAACCGCCGAAGTCGTGAATCGTCTTCGGTTTTTCCATGGCCGTTACGAATGTTCCTTTTGTTTCCCAATGAGCAGAAATACAAATGATCGCATTTGGTCTCGGAAGAGATTGGCCGATGGTCTTCCAACCTTTAGAAAATTCGGTTTCCTGTATGGCATTCATAGGGCTACCGTGTCCAAGAAATAGAACCGGCATTTTATCCGTAGGTGAATACGATCCGGAAAGTTTGTGCAGATGTTTCAGGTTCATAGCAGCTCCCACCAGGGGTAGTAATGCAAGTGATTGAAGAAACTTTATTCGATCCATTGTACAAAAAGAAGGACTTCGGCAGTACGTTTGTCCATTACCACCGAAGCCTCATGAAGATAGTTATAAATTAAGATTGTCTGACCAATTGTATGTCACAGGAGATTCTGATTTCTTCACTGACGAGAACGCCACCGGCTTCGAGTGCTGCATTCCAGTTGAGGCCCCAGTCAGTACGATTGATTTTAGCATTTACGGTCATACCTGCTTTATGATTACCCCATGGATCTTTCATCACACCACCAAATTCAATACTGAGTTTTACCTGCTTTTTGATGCCTTTGATGGTTAGATCACCCCACACTTCATAACTCCCATCATTGTCTACTTTATCGACCGCAAAGTCACTCGTAAAATGAATCTGTTTGTGATGTTCAACATCGAAAAAGTCTGGACCAGTAAGGTGGGCATCGCGGTTGGTATCACCTGTATCAACAGATGCTGGATTGAGCCAGAAATCCACCTCAGCTGTTGTGAAGTCTTCATTCGTGGTGTAGATACTTGCATCGAATTCCTTAAATACACCCTTGACATTAGTGATCATCAGGTGCCTTACTTTAAAGCCGATCTCACTGTGCGCCGGATCAATGCTCCATTTTGTTTTTGTCAATTCTAGTGTCTCACTCATGATTTTGGTTAATGTTTATTAGTTAAAAGTTTAATTGTTTATGGGTTTATGGGTTTATGGGTTTATAGTTTATGGGTTTATAGGTTTATAGGTTTATGTGTTTATGGGTTTATTGTTAAATGTTTAGTGGTTATTGTTTAATTGGTTTATAGGTTTATAGGTTTATAGGTTTATGTGTTTATGGGATTATGAGGTTATAGGTTTATACGAATATGTTTCGGGGGAAAATAAACTTATAAACCTATAATCCTATTAACTACATTTTTCATTTTTCACTTTGCCCCTAAATCCCCTAAAGGGGACTTCAATTTTCTTATTACTTTTCCGTTTTCTGAGCCAAAGTGCATTTTTCACTTTTCACTTTTCGTTTTTCACTCTTCACTTACATCATCATGGGTACATCCATCAGCAACACTTCTGCTCCCTGTGAATTCGCTTTCAATGTTATTTTAGTTGTATCCCAGATGCCGAGGCCATCGCGTTCATGCAATGCCTGGCCTTCGATTGTGATATCACCCTTGAGTACAAATGCATAGACTCCATTACCGGATTTCTTTATAGGATAGGTAGTGGTGAAATCTTTGTCAAATTGCCCAAGGTGAAACCAGGCATCCTGATGAATCCATACACCTGCATCTGTAGCGTTCGGCGACAGGATTTGTTGCAGTTTATTGTGCCTGTCATTATTGGTTAGCGTAATCTGATCATATCTTGGTGTAACACTCTTTTTGTTGGGAAACAACCAGATCTGGAGGAACTTGACATCCTTGTCTTTGTTCTTATTGTATTCACTGTGTGTAATACCGGTTCCTGCGCTTAGGACTTGTATGTCTCCTTTCTTGATGACGGAAACATTGCCCATGCTATCCTTGTGTTCGAGATCGCCTTCAAGAGGAATGGATATGATTTCCATGTTGTCATGTGGATGAGTGCCAAAGCCCATACCTGCAGTCACCAGATCATCATTCAGTACCCGCAATACACCGAAGTGCATACGTTCCGGGTTGTGATAATTGGCAAAACTAAAGGTATGCTTGCTATGGAGCCATCCATGGTTGGCATCACCACGACTGGAGGCCCTGTGTAAGACCGTATTGCTCATGATTTTTGAATCTGTATTAGGAATATGATTAAACCCTATGGCTTCCAATGGTTTCAACTCATCGATGTCATTGGTTATGACCTTGCCCATAGCGGCAGATGTGACCAGCATACCGGTGCCCATCAGCCCTTTGCGGAGAAAATCTTTTCTGTCCATAAGTTCCAGATTTTAATAGGTTAATTTGAAGAATAGTGTGATGTAATGAATTCGTTTAGTGTAGAAGGCTTTCTGCCAAGTAATTGTTCAAGATCTCCTGAAGTTTTAGCAAATTCTCCTTGCCGGATAGCTGAAGAGAACCCCGCAAACAATCCAATATAGATATCCGGGACATTTTCCTGGGTTAGCGCCTGGGTAAATTCCTCCAGAGAAGGAGAATAATAGGTCACCGGTGTATTTGTGACAACTGAAATGGCATCAGCCACATCCCCATAGGATGAATCCCCGATCTGCACATTGACCCCAAGGTCCCGGACGTGTGTTGCCTGGGCTTCCTGGCGAACGAGAACTGCGATGTCTGCCGGGTTGATTTTCTGCAGCAATCCGTTTACAACTGCTTTTCCAAGATGACCAGTAGCGCCTGTAACTAATAGCATGATTACTTTTTTTAATGAATGTTTGCTTGATAAGGCAAATGTAAGTACATTTGCTATACTAAAGTAACTACTATACCAAAGTATAGCACTATCCTAAAGTATAGTTGGTAGTTTTTTATGGTTGTGGGTTTATAAAGTTTATGGGTTTATGGGTTTATGGGTTGATAGGTTTATGGGTTGATAGGTTTAGATGTTTATAACCTTTATAAACCTATCAACCCATAAACCTATCAACCTATCAACCATTAATGCAGTTATACGGTCTATTGATAGAATATCATAATACACAAATCAAATGTCAACAACGAAAGCAATAGAAAGAGCAAAGGCATGTAGTACAGAATATGTGCTCGCGCTAAATGATACGCTCAACGTGATGAGTGGCAAATGGAAACTTCCCATTATCGGGTCGCTGATGTTTGGAAAGAAGCGGTTTAGAGAGCTCGAGCGTGACATCCCGAGAATCACACCGCGGATGTTGTCCAAGGAATTGAAAGACCTCGAGATGAATGGTATGGTTAGCCGCACCGTTTACGATTCAACTCCTGTCACGGTTGAATATGAATTGACAAAGTCAGGATTGACACTTACATCAGTACTGGACAAGATGATGGAGTGGGGTGTCGCTCACCGTAAGGAGAATATCAAGTAGAATGTAAGTATGTAAGAATGTAAGAATGTAAGAACGTAAGAGGTGTGTGAGTGGAGAGTCGAGTGACGAGTTTCCAGTGTCGAGAAATTTTACCTCGCGGGAGCGTAAGTTCGTAAGATGTGTGGGCATGACCGACAATTCGGTTTTGTAGGGTCGTGTTGCACCCGACCTAAAAAACGAATTGAGAGCGTGAGACCGTAAGAACGTGAGAGCGTGAGAGGTGTGTGAGTGGAGTGTCGAGTTTCCAGTGTCGAGAATAGAGTTGTCAATCGTGAGTCGAGGTTGGTGAGCTGCGGTTGGTGAGCTGTAGCATGAGGATGAGAGTAGCAGGTCGAACCATAGCACAAGGATGAGAAATGCAGGTCAAACCATGAGTCGTGAGGTTTGATCCTACCAAGCGGTCGCAGACCGCCTCTTCATGATTGATCAATGGAGTTTGATTGATATATTGATTTGAAGTTAAAAAATCATGCCTATGGCTTGATGGCGCTACTAGCGCACACTTCAATTAGCGAAAGGTGAACGTGTCATGAGTCTGGAGTCTGCGAGTCTGACGTCTGAAGTCTAAAGAGAATCGTCAATCCACAATCGTAAATCGTCAATTCCTTATTCCTTCTTTGTTGTTTATTATTCAATATTCGTTGTTTATCATCCGGTATTCGTCGTTCGGTCGATTTCACCCAATGCAGGCAAAAACGTTAGATGGATGCCTTTATATTTGCCGGTATTAATCAATCAAAAAATCATACACTAAAATGAAAAAATTAATTTTTACCATTCTCCTCGCTGTAGGGATGTATTCAGGTTCGCTGTTTGCACAGGAAGTTCGTGTCCAGGGTACGATGATGATACTTGGTTATATAGACGGAGCCTTTTTAGGTGTCGGTGCCGGAATCGAATCACCGCTTGGTACACATTTCTCCCTCAACTTTGATGTCAATTGGGCTAGCCAGGAAGTTGGATCCACCTTAGAGTTGAGACCTGCAGTCAATTATTATTTTGGCAAAGCACAACATGGTTTGTTTGTCGGCGCTGCCGCAAAATACATAAGCCTGAATGAGTCAGATGACCAACAACGGTATGACGATGACCTTTATTCCATTGGTTTCAATCTTGGGTTCAAGGCATTACTATCTGAAGCGTGGACTTTATCCTTTGTCGCCAGCCCGCACAAAACTGTTGGCGGTACAACAGAGTCGGATGTCGCAGGAATTAGCGCACAGATGGCCGTTGGGTATAGATTCTAAAAGCGTAAGAAGGTAAGAACGTAAGATCGTAAGAGGTGTGGGTATGTCCGGCAATTCGTTTTTGTAGGGTCGTGTTGCACCCGACCTAAAAAACGAATTGAGAGCGTGAGAGCGTCAGAACGTCAGAACGTGAGAACGTGAGAGGAGTGTGTTATGAGAGTGGGTGTATTCCAATTTTCAATTAATTCACCACAACTAACTAACTAC
>Ga0138256_10005675_pt1 | contig 13193 bp, 12 predicted proteins | sample KNB2016incub_MG_FD_105486 | JGI IMG/M metagenome (GOLD analysis project Ga0138256, IMG submission 105486) | Active sludge microbial communities from wastewater in Klosterneuburg, Austria - KNB2014incub_MG | ecosystem: Engineered > WWTP > Activated sludge > Unclassified | place: Austria...
ATCGCGCACCGTTTCCCCTACCTGGACCCGCTCAACCACTTGCAGGTGGAACTGCTGCGGCGCTATCGTCAGCGCAGCGGCAGGCCCGACAAGGGCGTCGAAAGCGTGGAGCGGCTGCAGCGCGGCATCCACCTCAGCATCAACGGCATCGCAGCCGGCTTGCGCAATACTGGCTGAACGCGGGCGAACCGTCCCGCCGCGCACGCAGCCCCCGGCCCTGCGCCGTCATGCCCGGTCGCCGGCCAGCGCCGCCCGCACCGCCGCCACCTGGCGCCGCGACACCGCCAGCCACTCGTCCAGCGGCGCCACGCGCACGGCCCAGCCGTCGGCGTCGGCCTGGGCTTCGTCGCTGCGCAGTTGCAGTTCGCGGATGGCACGCCGCGCCACCAGCGCATTGCGGTGGACGCGGATGAAGGCATCGCCCAGGCGCTGCTCCAGTTCGGTGAGCGTCTCGTCGAGCACATAACTGTGCTCGGCGGTACGCAAGGTGACGTATTTCTGCTCGGCCTTGAGGTACAGCAGTTCCGCATAAGGCAGCCGCAGCACGCGGCCGCGGTCGTTGACCACCAGCGCCGGGCCTTCGGGCAGCGGTTCGGGCGCCGGACGCAGGCGCTGCTTCACCCGCTGCAGCGCAGCCAGCAGGCGTTCGCGCCGCACCGGCTTGGTGAGGTAGTCCACCGCCTCCAGCTCGAAGGCCTTCAGCGCATGCTCGGCGTGCGCGGTCACGAAGACCACGGCGGGCGGCTGCGGCAACGCCTGCATCGCCGCAGCGAGCCGCAGGCCGTCGCGGCCGGGCAGGCGGATGTCCAGCAGCACCGCGTCGGCCGGCACGGACTGCAGCAGCGCCAACGCGCTGTCGGCGTCGCCGGCCTCGCCCACCACCACCGCACCGGCTTCGGGCAGGCTTTGCAGCAGCGACTTCAGTCGCAGCCGGGCCAGGGCCTCGTCGTCGACGATCAGCAGGCGCAGCGGCTCGCTCACGGCGTTTGGGCCTGTTTCACTGCCTATGCCGCGCGCTCACGCGGCCAGCGGCAGGCTGTGCCACCACAGGCGGCAGGTCTTGCACAGACCGCCTTCGAATTCGGCCTGCAGCACGCCGTCGAGCACCATCTTCGGCAGTGGATCGCCGGGCTGGCGCGCCACCGTATTCGTGCCGGTGGAGCGGGCCCAGATCTGGAACAGCTCCTCCGAAGCCACCTGGTAGGTCACGTGCCAGTGCGCGATGCCGCCGCTGCCGTTGCGCGCCAGCACCTGGTAGACCACGTGCACGTCTTCCTGCAGCTTCACGCGCTGCCAGTAGGCGGCCAATTGCGCATGGCCTCGCTGCACCGCGAACGGCGTGTTGTGGTATTCGCCATCGGCGGCGAAGAGGGCACAGAACAGGCTCTCGTCGCGGCCTTCCCAGGCGGCCCGGTAGCCCTGCATGAAGCGTTCGATATCCATGGGTCAGCTCCTTTCGAAAGGTGCGCTTCAGGGTGCCGGCAGCACGATGCGGGCATGGAACATCTCACCCTCCGGCGTGGGCTCGCGCCACACGTCGCACTGCGCCGCCACGTCGTGCAGCAGGCGCAGCCGCTCGCGCACGTTGTGCAGCGCCATGCCGTGGCCGGGGGTGCCGGGCTCGCTGCCGACGGTATTGCTGACCTGCACCACCACCTGCCCGCGCTGCACCGAGGCGCTCACAGCGACGCGGCCGCCGCCGACGGCCGGCTCCACGCCGTGGCGCACCGCGTTCTCCACCAGCGGCTGCAGCACCAACGGCGGCACGCGCGCGGCTGCCACGCGGGCGTCTTCGCTGATCTGCCAGCGCACCTGCAGGCGCGCTCCGAATCGCACCTGCTCGATGGCCAGATAGCGCTTGGCGAGGTCGATCTCCTCTTCAAGCGCCACCGAAGCCCCGGCCTCGGCCAGCGCCACGCGGAACAGCTGCGCCAGGTCTTCCAGCACGGCCTCGGCGCGCTCCGGGTCGGCGCGCACCAGCGCCAGCGCCGTATTCAGCGCATTGAACAGGAAATGCGGCCGGATGCGCGACTGCAATTCCGCCAGCCGCGCGCTGGCGTTCGCCGGGTGCCAGATGCGCGAACGCAGATCCAGCCAGGCCCACAGCATGCCCGCCAGCGCCACGCCGGCCAGCGCCACGGCGGCCACGCGCAGGCCGCCGGCATCGCCGGCCAGGCCCGCCCACCACAGCGGCACCCAGGCCAGCAGCGAAGCCGCACCGCCGATGGCCAGCACCACCGCCGCGCGCGCGTGGGCCTCGAAGCGGCGCAACGGCTGGCGCAGCGCGCACACCATCACCAGCCACAGCAGCGTGGCGGCCACGCCGCCGAAGGCCAGCGCCGCCTGGCGCGCACCCCATTCGGTCAGCGTCTCGGCGCCGCCCAGCGCCACCAGGGCCAGCGCCACCTGCACCAGCAGCACGGCGCGCAGCGCCAGCGCGGGGTGGCAGACGTCGAACGCTGCCGCGGCCTGCGCCTGCAGCCGCGAGCGTTCCTCGGCCATGGGGTCGAAACGCGTGGTGGCGAAGCTGGAACTGGGCGCGTCGGCCGGCCGCGTCGTCTCGGGCCACAGGCTCGCCGGCCGGGTGCCCGCCAGGCCGTCGGTGGACGGGAAGTCGCTCGCGGCGTTACGGGGCGGCCCGGGGCGGTTCATCGTGCGCCGGATAATACGGACTCTCCTTTTGCACCGCCGCGCAGCGGCCCCGCCCCATGTCCCACGATCCCCTGGCCAACAAGCAGCAGGCCTGGTCGGCCTTGTTCAGCGAGCCGATGAGCGAATTGGTGCAACGCTACACCGCCAGCGTCGGCTTCGACCAGCGGCTGTGGCGCGCCGATATCGAAGGCAGCCTGGCGCATGCCGAGATGCTGGCGGCGCAGGGTGTCGTCAGTGCGGACGACCTGGTCGACATCCGGCGCGGCATGGCCGCCATCACGAGCGAAATCGAGTCCGGCCAGTTCCCCTGGAAGCTCGAACTGGAGGACGTGCACCTGAATATCGAGGCCCGCCTCACGGCGCTGGTCGGTGACGCGGGCAAGCGGCTGCACACCGGCCGCAGCCGCAACGACCAGGTGGCCACCGACGTGCGGCTGTGGCTGCGCGGCGAGATCGACCGCCTCGCCGCCTTGCTGGCCGAGATGCAGCGCTCGCTGGTGGCGCTGGCGGCCGTGCACACCGAGACCGTGATGCCCGGCTACACCCACATGCAGGTGGCGCAACCGGTGAGTTTTGCCCACCACCTGCTGGCCTATGTGGAGATGTTCTCGCGCGACGCCGAACGGCTGGCCGATGTGCGCCGGCGCACCAACCGCCTGCCGCTGGGTGCGGCCGCGCTCGCCGGTACCAGCTATCCGCTGGACCGCGAACGGGTGGCAAAGACGCTCGGCTTCGACGGCGTGTGCCAGAACAGCCTGGACGCCGTGAGCGACCGCGATTTCGCGCTCGAATTCAGCGCCGCAGCCAGCATCTGCATGGTGCATGTGTCGCGCCTGGCCGAGGAGATCGTGCTCTGGATGAGCCAGAACTTCGGCTTCATCGACCTGGCGGACCGCTACTGCACGGGCAGTTCCATCATGCCGCAGAAGCGCAACCCCGACGTGGCCGAACTGGCGCGGGGCAAGAGCGGCCGCGTGGTCGGCCACCTGATGGCGCTGCTCACGCTGATGAAGGGCCAGCCGCTGACCTACAACAAGGACAACCAGGAAGACAAGGAGCCGCTCTTCGACACCGTGGATACGCTGGCCGATACGCTGCGCATCATGGCCGAGATGGTGGGCGGCATCGAAGTCAAAACCGACGCCATGGAACGTGCCGCGCTGAAGGGCTACGCCACCGCCACCGACCTGGCCGACTACCTGGTGAAGAAGGGCCTGCCCTTCCGCAGCGCACACGAGGTGGTGGCGCATGCCGTGAAGAACGCCATCGCGCGCGGGCTGGACCTGGCGCAACTGCCGCTGGCCGAATTGCAGCAGTTCGACGCGCGCATCGGCGAGGATGTCTTCGCCGTGCTCACGCTGCGCGGCTCGCTGGCTGCGCGCCAGGGGTTGGGTGGCACAGCGCCGGTGCAGGTGCGCGCGCAGATCGAAAGGCACCGGGCGCGGTTGCGAGGGGTCTGACGCCTCGGCCGCCATGCGCCGGTGCGTCGTCAGACCGCGGACGCCCGGCACCAGGCGAGCGCGTCCTCGAGCCGGTCGTCGCCCCAGAAGATCTCCTGGCCGACGACGAAGGTGGGCGAGCCGAAGATGCCGAGGGTTCGAGCACGGTCGGTCGCAGTGAGGTACGCCTGCTTCGTCGGCTGCGCCGACGCGCGCGCGATGCAGTCGTCGGCGTCGCGGCCCAGCGCCGCTAGGATACCGCGCAGGGCTTCGGGCTCGCCGGGGTCGCGCCTGTCGAGGAACCAGCAGCGATAGGCGGCCTGCGTGAACTCGCGGCACCAGCCCTCGCCGGTGGCGAGGGTCGCGACATGGTTCGCCAGTTCGGCCGGGTCGACCGGATACGGCGGAATGCCGTCGAACGGCACCCCGAACCGGGAAGCCCGGCGTTCGAGATCGCGCCACATGTAACGCATCTTCACCGGCTTGGTCGCGAACGGGACGTTGTCCTGCTCGCGCATCAGCGTGCGCACGCTGAACGGACGCCAGTCGAGCACGACCCCTTCGCGCGCGGCGAGGTCCGCGGCGCGAGTCACCGACAGGTACGAGTAGGTGCTGCCGATGAAGTAGAAGAACTCGATCTGACGCATGCCTGGCCCTCCGATCGCTACAGAGACCATTCTGCGCGCGGGCGCTTCGCTGCGGCGTGTGCGGTGGCGGCGCGCCGCAGCCGCACCGGCAACGGCAACGGCATCCGCGCAACGTGCGGCATCGACGGCGCCTTCGGCGGCCGGAACGGTCCCCGGCGATCAGCCGCGCACGCGTGTCATCGCCGGATCATAGAGCGGCTGCAGCGAGGCCTTCGCGGCAACGCGCCGGCCGACGACCTCGACCTCCCAGCGACCGGCGGCGATCCACGCCGCGTCGAGCGGCTGACCGGCGTCGATCATCGCCAGCCCGACCGCGCCGCCGAGCGTGTGGCCGTAGGACGCGCTGCGCAGGTAGCCGACGCGCACGCCGTCGCGCCAGACCACCTCGGCGTGGAACAGCAGCGGCTCGGGGTCGAGCAGCTGGATCTGCAGCAGCCGCCGGTGCGGCGGCCCGGCCGCGCGCTGCGCGACGGCGGCGTCGCGGCCGATGAAGCCGCCGGGCTTGTCCAGCGCCAGCGCGAAGCCGAGGCCGGCTTCCCACGCGTCGTCGGTGTTGTCGATGTCGTGGCCGTAGTCGCGGTAGCCCTTCTCCAGCCGCAGGCTGGCCAGCGCCTTCAGCCCGACCGGTGCGAGGCCGAAGGCGCGCCCCGCCTCGACGAGGCACTCGTGCACGTGCAGCGCCTGCTCGACCGGCACGACCAGCTCCCAGCCGAGCTCGCCGACGTAGGTGATGCGCACCGCGAGCACGCGCGCGTAGCCGAGGTCGATCTCGCGCGCGGCGCGGAACGGGAACGCGGTGTTCGACAGGTCGGCCGCGGTGAGCGTCTGCAGCAGCGCGCGCGAACGCGGCCCCTGCAGGTTCAGCTGCGCCCAGGCGCCGCTCAGGTCGGCGACGAACACGTGGGCATCGGGCGCGAAGTGGCGCCGCATCCAGGCCTGCACGTGGCGGTGCGCGGTATCGGTGGCCACCACCAGGAAGCGCTCCTCGTCGAGCTGGGTGACCGTGAGGTCGGCCTCGAGCCGGCCGTCGTCGTTCAGCCACTGGGTGTAGGTGATCCGGCCGCTGATGCCGCTCACCCGGTTGGCCGACAGCCGCTCGAGCGCCGCGGCCGCGTCGCGCCCCTGCACCAGGAACTTCGACATGAACGACATGTCGATCAGGCCGGCGTTGTCGCGCACCGCACGGTGTTCGGCCGCCCAATACGGGAACCAGTCCGGCCGGCCCCACGACAGCCGCTCGACCTTCGGCGCGACGCCCGGCGGCGCGTACCAGTCGGCGGCCTCCCAGCCGCTCACGTCGCGAAAGTGCGCGCCGGCCGCGGCGAGCCGGTCGTGCAGCGGGCTGCGCTTCGCGCCGCGCGCCGTCTGCGGGCGCAGCGTCGGGTAGTGGCAGCGGTAGACGAGGCCGAGCGCCTCGGCCACGCGCGCACGCCGGTAGGCCGGGTTCGCCTGGTACGGCTGCAGGCGGTCGACGTGGATCGCGCTCACGTCGACGTCGGGGCGGCCGTTGACGATCCAGTGCGCGAGGATGCGGCCGATGCCGCCGCCGCTGAGGATGCCGATGCTGTTCAGCCCGGCGGCGACGAAGTAGTTCGTCAGCTCCGGCGCTTCGCCCACGATCGGGTTCAGGTCGGGCGTGAAGCTCTCGGGGCCGCAGAAGAACTTGCGGATGCCGGCGGTTGCGGTGCACGGCACGCGGCTCATCGCGCGCTCGAGGAACGGCGCCATCCGGTCCCAGTCGGGCGTGATCTCGCCGAAGCCGAAGGCCGGCGGAATGCCGTCCACGCCCCAGGCCGCGGCCTCGGGCTCGAACAGGCCGACCATCAACCCGCCGCCCTCCTCGCGGTAGTAGCCGTAAGCGCCGGGGTCCTCGAGCACCGGCCAGTCGCGCGAGACGCCGGCGATCGGCTCGGTGATCAGGTAGTAATGCTCGGCGGCCTGGTTCGGGATCACGACGCCCGAGCGCGCGCCGAGTTCGCGCGCCCACATGCCGGCGCAGTTGACGACCACCTCGCAGGCCACGTCGCCGGCCGCGGTGCGCACGCCGGTGACGCGGCCGCGCGCGTGCGTCACGTCGAGCACCGGCACGCCTTCGACCAGGCGCGCGCCCAGCTGCCGCGCGCCCTTGGCCAGCGCCATCGTCACGTCGACCGGGTTCACGCGGCCGTCGTCGGGCACGTAGAAGCCCGCCAGCAGGTCGTCGGTGCGGGCCAGTGGGAACAACTCGCCGACCTCGCGCGGCGAGATCTCGTGCACCTCGACGCCACAGTGGCGGTTGAAGGCCGCGACGCGGCGGAACTCCTCGAGCCGGTCGGCGTCGGCCGCGGCCTCGATGAAGCCGCACTGGCGCAGGCCGGTGGCCTGGCCGGTCTCGGCCTCGAGCCGGGCGTACAGGCTTCGCGAGTACTGACGCAGCTCGGTCGCGGTCGCCGAGGTCGAGCCGAAGGTCACCATCAGCCCGGCCGCGTGCCAGGTGGTACCGCTGGTCAGGCGGTCGCGCTCGAGCAGCAGCACGTCGCGGCAGCCCATCTGCGCGAGGTGGTAGGCGACCGAGCAGCCGATCACGCCGCCGCCGATCACGACCACGCGCGCCTGGCTGGGCAGCGGGTTCATGAGGGCACCGCCCGCTTCGGCCGCGCGGCCGAGCCCCATCGCAAGCGGCAGTTGGCATTCGGCGCCCACGGTGGCGCGGGCGGGCGGTTCGGGGTCATCGTGTCGTCTTTCATTGGTGACGCGGCAGCGCGCCTTCGATTCTGCCGAAGCGACAAGGCCCGCGACCCGGCTGCCGGCGCGGCCGCGGGCTTACCATCATCGCGGTTCCATCCGGAGGATTTCCATGGCAAGGATCGAAGGCGTCTGCCGCGAAGTCTGCGACGCGACCGAATACGTGACCATCGTGACGCAAGGCCCCGACGGGCCGCACCTGGCGGGGCACTGGGGCAGCTACATGCGCATCGTCGACCCGGGCGCGACGGTGGTGTTCCCGGTCGGCCGCTTCCAGCGCACCGAACAGAACCTGAAGGCCAACGGCCGCATCCAGCTGATGGTCGCGTCGCACAAGGTCGCGGGCACGCGCAGCCCGGGTCAGGGCTGCGTGATCGCCGGCAGCGGCGAGGTCGTCACCGCCGGCGAGCACGTCGACCTGGTGCGCGAGAAGTTTCCCTGGGCGCGCGGAGCCCTGGTCGTGCGCGTCGAGTCGGTCGCGACCCAGCTCTGAGCGGCGGCGCGGCCCGGCGCCTGCAGCCGGGTGGTGCAGGTGGCGAGGAAGGCGAAGGGAAACTGCTTGTCCTTGCGGTTCTCGGCCAGATGGACGTGGATGCGGCCGACGAGGTTCCAGGCAGGGTGGCGCGCCTTCAGGTAGACGCCGAGCGGCTGGCCCGAGGCCTGCAGCTCGGCGTGCAGCCAGGCGTCGAGTTCCTGGCACAGCCGCTCCAGCACCCCGACCGACAGGTATTCGGCCCCGTCCATCGGCGGCGCCGACCACGTCAGCGCCTGCAGCTCGCCGGCATTTGGCGACAACACGCGCCCGGGCAAGTGCTCCGCCACCTCGGGAAGCGTGCACAGCGCGGTCAGGTAGCGCACGGCCAGATCGCGCCACCACGCGATCACCGGCGGCAAGGCCGCGCCGACGTGTTCGGCGCCAAGCCCCAGCAGGACCTGGCCCGAACCCAGGACGCTGTCCATCACCAGCGGCTCGGCCAGTTCGAACGGCAGCTGCGGGGCGTCCGGCACGGACACCGCGGTGAGTCGGCCGTGTGGGGTGAGGGCGAGGGTGTTGGGGGTCATCGAACGATTTACATCGAACGGGGCAGCATGAGAACGGGGCAGCATGAGGCCAGAACGTTCCGGCGACCCGCCCGAAAAAGGCGCCATTGCACCGCTGCGCGGTCCAGCCAAGGCCATGGCTGACTTCCATGCGGCCGGACACGGCGAGTCGAGGTCGGGAGGGCGATCGGTGGGGATCGGATGCCCCAGGTTCATCGCCGACGACGAGGACCGGCTTGTCCGGCTGAGGAACGCGATCTTCGAGCGGCTGCTGCGCGATCCGCAGCACCACACCATGCCTGCGCTGGCTGGCCAGCGACGACGACCGTGTCCTCGACGCGGCGTCGCGCTTCATTGCCCAGGGTGGCCGGCGGCGACCATCGAACAGGTTGGCTCAGCACATTGACGACACGGACCTCGGGCGTGCGCAGTCAAGCCTCCACCCGGGCACCCGATGGCTATCGCCTGAGCGGGCACCCGTGGGCATCGGCAATCGGCCAGGAGTCGGCCGCCACCGGCTGCCGAGGGGTGGCTCGACTGGCGCGCAAGAGTCAGCGCGGCCCGTTTTCTCAAGCATCGGTTGTCACTGGATCTGGAGCACCGCTCGAACGGCAGCGGTGAGCTCAGGACCATCGCGACCATCCTGGAACGGCCGGTGATCGACAAGGTCGTGATCAAGGTGGGCCTGGAGCCGAAGCCGCCGCCCAAGGCGCCGGAGCGTGGACCGGCCCATCGCGCGGGCTTGGCCGCTGCGGCCTTCACGCGCGCGATGTGAGCGGGGCCACACGACGACGCGGTCAACCAACTCCAGACCTGCAGCCAAGGCGGTGCTGGGCATCGCGTGGGAAGATGCTCACGGTATCCGGTTGAGCCTTGCGCCCGAGGCAGCAGAACCGAAACGGACCGGCACCGCGACCTCGTCGCGCACGGGGGGACAGCGATTGAAGCGGTCGGCCTCGAGGTACTTCACGCCTGAGTGGGCCGGCCGGCTGCGTAGGCAGCTCTAAGCCCGGCTTCGAGCCGAAAGATGCGCGGCCAAATTATCCTATCCTCCGACCGCCCAGGTGGTTTATGCTAGCCCCACGTCTTCGGTCCAAGATCGGCGGGCCAAAGGAGGACTGCGATGGCGAATCCTACGCTACGCTACGCGTCGAAAGGCAACGACGTGGTCCGTCTGCAGCAGGGCATGAATCTGCTGCCGAGTGCTCAGCCCCGGCTCACCGCCGACGGCGTCTACGGCACGAAGACCACGGCGCGCGTGCGTGAATTCCAGAGCGCGAATTCGCTGACACCGGATGGCGTCGTCGGACCGCTGACCTGGGATCTCCTGTTGCAGCTCCTTGCCCAGCTCCCAGCCGGGATCCCGCCGGGAACGCTGCCGTTCGACGCGCTGCGGCCGTTCGTCCTGACCATCGCCCAGAAGCACATAGGCAGCGTCGACTTCTTGAAGCTCGTGAACGGCCGGCCCAGGGGCATCGACTTCCTGATCGAGATGTTCAGGGTGGCCGCGAACACCTCGATCACCGACGCCGCGTTCAAGCTGCCCAACGGAGCGTGGGTGCAGGAGCCGCTGATCGGCGGACAGCGTAAGAGCTGGTGCGGCGTGTTCGCGGTGTACTGCTATCGAATGGCGGGGATCCCGGTGTTCTGGGACATGGTTACGGGCCGGCCGGTCGGCCCGCTCGCTCTGAACCGATGGCGCCCGACCTTCGCGGCGGGCATCAAGCCGGCGGACATCGGCGCCGTTCGATCCAAGAGCCACCATTTCCTGATCGAGACTGTTGGGGCCGGACCAGTACCGCGCATGACCACGATCGACGGCAACCAGCCCGCCGGCCGTATCGACCGCATACCATCGGGCTCCGGGGAGGCGCACCAAGTCGGCGTCGACAACTTCAACTACTACTCGCTGATCTAGGCCGGGGCCCGGTACTGCACACGGTGGCGGAGGACCTGAACCGCCAAGCTCTCCGCGACCCGTTCGAGGTGAACCTGTTCAAGGACAAGCCGGCGGACGGCCCCTGTCGGGTCCGTGGCTTGCCCACCGCTCCCCGACAGATGTCTACGGCCTGACGCGCTTCGCTTGCCGAACAGCCGATTGAAAAAGGGGACGAACACCCTCAGCCAAACAGCCCAAATCGACAACATCACCCCCCGCCTTCACCGGCCAAGGTAGTTGTCGCCGACCGGGCAGGATAGTTGACGTCACCCACCTGGGCCTGCTGTCCGAACTGGACGCGTCGGCGCTGGCCCTGCATTGCAGCGCATGGCATCAGGTCGTGCATGCAGAGACTGCGCTCAACGCTCAGCGGCAGCGGCTGCTGCAGGCCGGCCGCGACCCGGCCGAAGCGCTCCTGTCGGATCAGCCGGACATGCAGCGACGATCGCCGCTTGCCGTGGCAGCAGCGCAGGCCCGGGCCGAGTGCAACGCCTACTTGGCCGCCCTGGGCCTGACGCCGGCAAGTAGGCTACGGCTACCAGCGCCCAAGGCCGAGGCGGAAGACACCAGCCCCAGCAGGTTCTTCAAGGGGCCGCCGCCATGACCGCAGAGGCCGACCGCTTCGCCCGAGATCTCGTGCCGGTGGCGGCCCGCGACCTGGCCGAAGGCGCGGCCGTGATCCGCATGCTGGCCGAGGCCGTGTTGGTGCCGGGTGCGATGGCGAGGCCCGCCAGCGCAGCCGAAGCTGCTGTCGTCGAGGCGCTGGTGGCCCAGGCCCGGCGCATGCTGGCGACGCGGTCGACCGTGAACTGAAGCATGAGCAGCGTCACCTACCTGCCGCCGGTAGGCATCAAGCTGCCGCGCGAGCTGCGCCGCCTGGTCAACCGGCTGGCCCACCGCCAGCCCGACCGCCACGCCGTGCTTGAGCGGCATGCCGCCCGGCTGCTGGTCGAATACGGCCTTGAAAAGGCGCTGGCTACCCTGGTGCCACCAGCACCGCGATAGGCCCGCCAGCGTCAACGTCGCAAGCGCTGGGGCGGGTTGCCGAGTAGCGCATGGTGGTGACGCCCATGCACTGCACTTCCTGCACCGTCTGGTGCTCTCGGCGTGGTCGAGGTGGTCGGCGTGACTGGCGCCCGACAGAGGGGCGTTTTGGACACCTTTTGGACACCTGCCACATTTTCGAGCAGGTGCGCAAGCGAAGCGGAAACAACGAACCCCCGCAGATCAACGACTTGCGGGGGTTTTACCTGGTGGGCGGTGCAGGGTTCGAACCTGCGACCCCTGCCGTGTGAAGGATGGGGAACCGGCTTTTTTCGGACTTCGCCGGAACACGTTTACCTATGAAGATGGTCCGGTGAAGACCTAGAATGTGCGTATGGGTTTTTCCCACTTTTTTCCCACCAAGGGGACGCACATGGCAACCAGCATCGCAACCGTCACCGCCCGCGACAAGCTCAAGGCACGGCATGACCCCTACTACCAGAAGCTCACCCAAGGTCAGTACCTGGGCTTCCAGAAGCTCACCGCCACCAGCGTAGGCACCTGGGTCGCCCGCAGCCGCGACCCGGAAACTGGCAAGCAGTCCAAGCGCGGCCTGGGTGCCTTCGACGACATCCCGCCGAGCCAGCGCTTCGACGCCGCCCGGAAGGCTGCTGATGAGTGGTTTTCCCACTTGGGGCGTGGCGGCACGACCGAGAGCGTGACCGTCAAGGCCGCCTGTGCGAACTACGTCAAGCACGTCCGCGGCACGAAGGGCGAGAAGCAGGCCGTCGACATCGAAGCTCGGTACAGCCGCTGGGTGAACGACGAGAAGCTCGCCGCCGTCGAATTGCAGAAGCTCACCCGGCCGCAGGTCGAGGCGTGGCGCCGGAAGCTGGAGAAGGCGCCTGTCGTCGTCAACCCGCATGCCGACGCCAAGGACCAGCGCACCCGCGAGCGTTCGAAGTCTTCGATCAATCGGGACATGACGGCGCTCAGGGCCGCGCTCAACCACGCCCACGACGCCGGCCACGCCACTACCGACATGGCGTGGCGCGTGGCGCTGCGGCCCATCAAGAATGCCGACGGTCAGCGAGATGCGTATCTCGACCGCGCTCAGCGACGGGCACTCATCGCCCAGGCGCCGGTCGACGTGGCGCAGTTCTTGACCGGGTTGTCACTGGTGCCGCTGCGGCCTGGTGCGCTGGCCGGGTTGACCGTGGCCCACTTCGACCGCCGGCTCGGCGTGCTCACCATCGGCAAGGACAAGACCGGCCGGGACCGCCGGATCAAGCTGCCCGAGGTCGCCGCCGAGTTCTTCGAAGGCCATGCCAAGGACAAGCTGCCGGCCGCGCCGCTGCTGGCCCGGGCCGATGGCTCGGCGTGGAACAAGGATGCGTGGAAGAAGCCGATCCGCGCTGCGGCGCTGAAGGCCAAGCTGCCGGCCGCCATCACGGCCTACGCCATGAGGCATTCGACCATCACCGACTTGGTCAGCAGCGGCCTTGATCTGCTGACCACGGCGCAGTTGTCGGGCACGTCGGTCGCCATGATCGAAAAGCACTACGGCCACCTGCAGAGCCAGCGCGCAGCCGATGCGCTGGCTGCGCTGGCGCTGTGAGCGCGGTCATGAGCAAGCTTCAACCCAAGTTCAAGACCCCCGACGACCTGGCCGAGTGGCTGGGCATGAGCACCTTCGAGTCTACGGAGAGCAAGGAAGAAGTACTGATGCAGATTCAGGACGAGGGCGAACAACGCCTGGAAGCGGCC
>Ga0138256_10005676_pt1 | contig 13193 bp, 8 predicted proteins | sample KNB2016incub_MG_FD_105486 | JGI IMG/M metagenome (GOLD analysis project Ga0138256, IMG submission 105486) | Active sludge microbial communities from wastewater in Klosterneuburg, Austria - KNB2014incub_MG | ecosystem: Engineered > WWTP > Activated sludge > Unclassified | place: Austria...
CGTTGCTTTTTTGTCAAAATCTATTTTAACTAATCGGATCAATGTATCCCCTTTATTAATCAATTGACCTGCTTTAGGTCTTATATCTACCAATTGTCCACTTAATTCAGATTTAATAATAATACTTTCAGCTTCTGCGGTACCGAAATAATTATTTAGACTTTGATTTTGAACCCTATTTTTAATTAAATATAGAGAAGCTATTGCAATCATTAAACAAATATAAAGCCAGTTTATCTTCATGCTTTAGATACTATTATTCTGTTTCAAAACCTTCATTTTGTTTATTGATACGTTTCACGGTAAGACCGTATGCTTCTAAAATATCAATAAATTTTTTATGATTTACACCAGATTTTAAAATAACTTTATAATCCATTTCTTGAAATAATACATTCTCTTTTGTCATTTCATTCCGGAGAGAATCAATTTGTGACAAGGAACAATAATCGCGCATGATTTGATCCAATTCTGAATTCATTAAATGCTTTGGACCTCTGAACCGAATTTCCCAAATGGTTTGTCGCCCTAAATGATATGGCGTGATACTTAACAATATAGCAATTACACAAAAAATTGTAGAACCAAATATAGCTATATAAAATCCAAATACACCACATGCTATACCATTTCCCAAACATGCAAACATAAATATGATATCCCTGGGATCCCTGAAAGAAGTTCTAAAATTGATAATACTCAATGCCCCGAGCATCCCAAGACCTACACCAACATTATCTCCAATGGCCTGTATGACGGTGGTTGAACCGATAGAAGCTAAAATTAATGATTGGACAAAGTTTGCAGTTCGAATAGAATTAGGTGTCGTTTTTACATAAACTATTGCTATAATACTGCTTAAAATAAAAGCTAATAAGAAAGTAAAGAAAACCATCTCTAGTGTTGGGTTTTCTATATTTTTATAAAGGGCTAAAAATTCTTGCATAATCTATTAAAACACTAGAGAAATAAACTCCTTAAAATTATGATTAAGGACACCAAAGATAGTCTTTTACCAATAATTTATCGTTATGATAAGTAGCTTTTCAACCATTTTGTACTTAGTAGAGTTTAATATTTTATGAAAATCAGTATAATAACCATAGGAGACGAATTATTAATAGGACAAGTTGTTGATAGCAATTCTGCTAAAATTGCCACCATGTTAGGCAACCTAGGTCTTAGTGTTCATAGAAAATGGTGTGTTGGGGATTCAAGAGAAGAAATCGAATACGCACTTGCCCAGGCTGAAGAATCAGCTGACCTTATACTTATAACCGGCGGGCTAGGTCCTACAAAAGATGACATTACTAAAAAAATTATGGCTGAATACTTTAACAATGATTTGGTATTTAGTGATCAGCATCTTTTACATTTAGAAAAAATGTTAAAACCTCGAGGTATTGAGGTAACTGACGCACACAAAACCCAGTGCTATGTACCAGACCATGCTGAATTATTAGATAACCAATTAGGGACAGCATTAGGTTTAAAAATGGAAGTCAAAGGAAAAACATGGATTAGCATGCCAGGTGTGCCATATGAGATGGAATATATCATGGAACACTCTGTGTTACCGTATTTAATGACCATAAACCAAGATAAACATTGGTATGCCTATACCATAAATTCCATTGGGATGGGCGAAACTGAGATTGCTTCTATTATTGAACCCCTTCTAGAAGACATGCCATCTTATATTTCGATAGCTTATCTGCCTTCCATTTCGATGGTTAGAGTTAGATTGACTGGCAATCATTCAGATCCGGTTTTCCTAAAAAGCCAAGTAGATGCTTACGCCAAGATCGCTGAAGATTCATTGGGCTCAAAGGTTCTAAACAGAAACAATAGCACTATTGAAGCGGAAATTGCCCATTTATTATTAACACAAAATAAAACCATTGGCACTGCAGAAAGCTGTACAGGAGGGAATATTGCCTCTAAAATAACCAGTATACCCGGGAGTTCTAAATATTTCATAGGCAGCATAGTGGCCTATTCTTATGAAGTCAAAACCCATTTACTAAATGTTTCGAAGGAGCGTCTGTTAGAATTTGGGGCTGTAAGTGAAGAAACAGTAATATCTATGATGGTTGGAGCTTGTGAAAGTCTACATGCAGATTTCACTATAGCCGTTTCTGGTATTGCAGGACCAGATGGGGGAACCCCTGAAAAACCCGTTGGAACCGTTTGGATTGCAGTTGGAAATGCGCTGCGGTACAAGACCAAAAAATTAAAATTAAGTAGAGACCGGCATCGAAATATTGAAGCTGCCAGTATTCTAGCCTTAATTTTAGCTCGTGAATGGTTGTTAGATTGAGGTACTTATACTTTACTTTTAATTATCTTTGCCCAACAAATATGCCCCCAGGGGAATTATTCAGCATTTAACTGATAAATATCAATAAAATATCAATTTATGGCTCAGGTAGAATTGATCATGCCCAAAATGGGCGAAAGCATCATGGAAGCAACTATTCTAAAATGGTTAAAAAAAGAAGGTGATACCATTGAACTTGATGAAACTATATTAGAAATAGCTACAGACAAAGTAGATAGTGAAATTCCTTCACCCTCCAAAGGCACCTTGGCTAAAATACTATTTAAAGAAAATGACGTAGTCCCAATTGGTAAAGTCATAGCCTATATTGAAACATCATCTACAGCCGATGTCCAATCCAAGGCACCCGAAATTAAACCTAGTTCTGAATCCAATGCCAATTCACCTGTTCAGCAAATACAAGTTCAAAATGTTCCTTCAACTGAATTAAATCCAATTAAATCCAGTCAACAGCGTTTCTATTCTCCGCTTGTCAAAAACATTGCAAAGGAAGAGCGAATATCTCAGGCACAACTAGACCAACTCGATGGATCAGGACATGGCGGACGAGTTACCAAACGAGATGTTTTGAATTTTCTTCAACAAAATAATACGAACACAACAATCAGTACTCCCGAAGTTTCCAAAAAAGAGACAATCATTCCACAAGCTACTGAATCCGTTAAGATTGAAGGTGGAAATGTTGAAATCATTGAAATGGATCGCATGCGTAAATTAATAGCCGATCATATGGTTATGAGCAAGCATGTATCACCTCATGTTACCTCATTTGTTGAAGTAGATATGACCTCTGCAGTGTTGTGGAGGGACAAAGTAAAGGACCAGTTTTTAAAAAAATACAATCAAAAAATAACCTTTACCCCCTTATTTATTCAGGCTGTTGCTAAAGCCATTCAGGATTTTCCATTGATAAATATATCTGTAGATGGTCAACGAATCATTAAGAAACTGAACATTAATATTGGAATGGCTGCTGCCTTACCTACAGGTAATTTAATTGTACCTGTGATCAAAAATGCGGATCGTTTAAATTTAGTCGGTTTAACCTATCAAGTGAATGATTTAGCTGATCGTGCAAGAGCGAATAAACTAAAACCGGAAGAAATTCAAGATGGTACTTTTACTATAACCAATGTGGGTGGTTTTGGTAATGTCATGGGGACCCCGATAATTAATCAACCTCAAGTTGCAATACTTGCCACTGGAATCATCAAGAAAAAACCAGCAGTAATAGAGACACCTACAGGAGATTTAATAGGAATTCGCCATATGATGTTTTTGTCTCTGTCTTATGATCACCGAGTTGTGGACGGATCTTTAGGTGGAAAATTTTTAAGAAAAGTAGGAGATTATTTGGAACAATTTGATGTCAACCAAACCATCTAATTGATTAGCTATGAATTTTTCAGGCTACATGTTATTTATTTTATGTTTTGTAGCATTTTTACAAATAGGAAATTCACAATCTCCTTCTAGTATACTCAAAACGGCAAATGATTTTTTTGATAAAAAAGAATATCGAAATGCCGCAATCTATTATGACAGGTCCTGGGACAAATTAATTAAAAGCAATAAATCTATATATAAATCAGGCATTTGTTTCTTTGAAGTCAATGATTTAGATAAATGCATAAAGGCTTTTGAATTGCTTTCTGATTCAAAGAAATATCGAAAACAAAGTAGCTGGTATTTAGCAAAATGTTATCAACAAAAACGAAATTTTAGATCTGCAATAGCTCAATACAAAAAATATTATAAAACGCTTGACAAAGATGATCTGGAATGTCAAAACATAAAAAATGAAATTACCAGATGTATCAATGGAATTCAATGGAATAAAAAGGATCCCATTGCTTTAGTCGAACCCATAGGAGGTAATATTAATACTGTAGAAGATGAGTATGCTGCTTTTCCTAGTATTCATCATCCGGGTAGATACTATTACAGCGCAGTAACTAAAGACAATGAAGGAGGAAAAAGAAATCACATTGGTGAAATTGACAAACAGGAAGGAATTATCAGATCGGACCTTTTTAAAATTGAAGAAAATCAAGGAATATGGTCAGCCAAAAGTGAAATGAGCACGTTATTAAATAGTAGCCGAAATGATATTTTGCTTGATTTTGCAAATAATGGTTCTGTAATTATGTTTTTACAAAGTTGGAATGAATCTGAAGGACAAATACTCACCGATACATTCTCAAATCAAAATAAACGCATCCAGTTCATCCCATTTGAAAGTCCTCTTTTTGGTCAAATTGGAGATCATAGCTTAAGTTTATTCCAAGATTCCATTTTGATTTTTAGCAGCAATAGAATTGGCGGATTTGGAGGATATGACTTATATCTAAGTGTTTATAGAAATCATAAGTGGATAGAACCGATAAATCTAGGCGCAAGTATAAATACTCCTTTTAATGAAATAACACCTTTCATTGCTAAAGATGGGCATACCTTATATTTCTCATCGAACAATTTAAAAAGCATTGGCGGCTATGATATATTTAAAACCAGATATCAAGCTGAATCGGGTAAATGGCTTGAAGTAGAAAATTTGGGAATTCCAATTAATAGTTGCAGTGATGATGTACATTTTAAATTGAATAGTGATGGACTCAATGGTATTTTTACATCAGACCGCAAGGATGGGAGCAAAGGAAAAAGAGATATTTTTATAGCCTATTTTAAAGAAGAGTTAGAAGAACAAATCTATCCTTCATACGGATCTGTACTTTCCAATATTTTGCTTCCAATGAAAGCTTTTAATCCAACAATAGATGTATTGAGTTCCAAATCACCAATCAATACCAATCCAAGCATTCGTGAATACGTTATAGAATCCATCAATTATAATGACGACAATTTTATTAATGATCAAAAAAATATAAAAATTTTAAATCAATTGGTTTCTATGATGCAAATCTATCCTGAAACCAATCTTGAAATTATAGGGCATTCTTATGAAGAAAGTCCCACAGCTATTAATTTGTATTTTTCTGTTAAAAAATCAATCCAGGTAGCCGATTACCTTGTTTCAAACAACATATCTCTGGGAAGGTTGAAATTGATAGGTGTAGGAAATGATTATCCTATATCTAAAATAGATGCCAATGGATTAAACAATGGATTAGCAAATAAATATAATAAAAGAATTGAATTTAAGATATGGTTAAGCGATACAACTGAAATTAATATAAATTATCTACAACCCAAAATAAATGCATCACTTATTTATACTAAACCCAATTTGTTCGGAACCTTACGAGAACATTTAAGTTATTCCATATTTCTAGGAGACGCAGAACAAGTATTGAATCATCCATTCTTTCTACAAAAAAATATAAAATTTTGGGTAGAAAAAAATCCTGTAAATAATAAATTCAATTATTATATAGGTAATTTCAACGATTTCAAATCTGCAAAAAAACAATTTGATGATTTATCATCTAATAAATCTCTGACCATAGTCCCATTTATTAATGGTAAAAAAATCGATAGGAAAAATATCATTGATTATGTTATTTCATATCCTGATTTGATTTCAATCATTAAATATTATAATCAAAATTAAATACAGAACATGGCAAATTTAGATTTCCTCCGTGAAGGAATTAAAAATATGAAGACCATAGGTTCTGTATCCAGAACCTCCAAGTTTGTCAGTAAAATGATGGTCAATCAAATTGACTTTGTTCATTCACAAGTTATCGTAGAACTTGGAGCTGGTGATGGTGCTATAACACATCATATATTAGAAAAAATGAGCCCTAATGCCAGATTACTTGTCTTTGAGGTAAATCCTGCATTTTGTTTGATTCTTCGCAATATAAAAGATGACAGAATGGAAATTATAGAAGATTCCGCATTATTTATTGAGAAACATTTAGCTTTAAGAAATATTAAAAATATAGATATCATTATTTCCGCCATTCCATTTGTTATCTTACCAAAAGATGAAGTTCAGGGAATTTTAAAAGAAGTTCGCAAAGCAATGACATCTACTAGTATTTTTGTTCAGCTACACTATTCATTAGTTCTTAAAAAAATATACGAAAAAATTTTCACTAAAATTAAAATCGAATTTGTAGCGCTCAATATTCCTCCGGCATTTATTTTTATTTGTCAAAGATAACCTAGAAGAATAAATATTTAAAAGCACAATAAGACGAACCAAATCAATTTGTAATCGAAATTTAACCGATGAAAAAAATAATATGCTCTATAAGTGTTTTTTTTATTTTAAATCAATTAAATGCTACCATTTGGAATGTCGGAAATACCCGAACTTATAAAAAACCAAGTGCTGTTTCAGGACTCGTACAAAATGGTGACACTGTACTCATTGATGCTGGTATTTATACACAAGATGTGTGTCTATGGAAAGCTCATCACTTATACATTAATGGATTAGGAGGAAAAGCTCATTTGAAGTCTGAAGGTAAGGCATATGGACAAAAAGCGATTTGGGTTATTCAGGGAGATTCAACAATTATAGAAAATATTGAATTTTCGGAATGTAAAGTTCCGGATAAAAATGGAGCAGGAATTCGTCTAGAAGCTACACATCTTGTGGTGAGATTTTGTTACTTCCATAATAATGAAAATGGAATATTGGCAGGTGACAATATCAACAGCCAAATCATTATAGAATATTGTGAATTTGCCTTTAACGGTTATGGAGATGGTCAATCCCATAATTTGTATATCAATCATGTAAAACATCTTTTGTTTCAGTATAATTATTCGCATGACAGTCATGTTGGGCACCTTATTAAATCAAGAGCTTATGCTACTACCATTCAATATAATCAATTGTCATCCGAAGCTGGTGATGGCAGTTATGAAATAGATCTTCCAAATGGTGGTCAAGCCATTATTTTAGGAAACATCATCGTTCAAGGAACAAATAGTCAGAACAGTGGAATCATTTCATATGGTTTAGAGGGCCTCTCAAATCCAGGTTTACAACAATTAGTGCTGAGTCAAAATACCCTTGTAAATGAAAAATCAACTGGCAATTTTATTAACATTGATTCCAAAACCAGTCTATTGGTTTTATTCAATAATATTTTTGCAGGAGCCGGTCAAATCATGAGCAATACACCACTGCAAGTTCAAGATATAGGAAACACAAAGGCTAAAAATATAAATTCAGTTGGTTTTGTAGATCCGAGCAAATTAAATTACAAATTAACTTCAAAGTCAAGTTCATTCAATGCAGGAAAAAGCTATTTTGGAATTCAAAAATCATGGATACCAATACATGAATACGCACATCCAGCGCAAAAGATTATCCGCGACATTGAATTTCTTCCTGAACCAGGTGCATTCGAAACCCATTCGATTCATAAATTTATTCAACCTGTCGCGGGAACATATGGGCGTGATTATATTATAGTCAACTACGTGAATTGGAGCGATTCAATTTTGTCAGATGCTTATTGTGGAGACAAAACGTATTTAGGTCATTTGGGGACAGATTTTGTAATTAGTGGATTTCAACAGATGGATTCGAGTGTATACATTCAAGCTGTAGATTCGGGAGTTGTTACAAGCATTAAGGATGGTCTTTTTGATCGTGAAACGATAGCTGATACATCGAAACGTTTAGGTAATTATGTTGCCTTGAGACATGGAGATAAATATTATACCTATTATGGACATTTAAAAAAGAATTCCATTTTAGTAAAACCCGGAGATGTTGTTTATCCTGGTCAAATCATTGGTGAAGTGGGTTCTAGCGGAGATGCAAGTGATCCTCATTTACATTTTGAATTGTGGTATGATAGTTTGTATGTGATTGATCCCTTTGAAGGACCATGTGGAAATGTCAATAGTTTTTGGGCTAAACAAGATCCTTATGATACTAGTTTTCAAATATGGCGAAGTGGATTAATTGCTACCCTACCTGTATTGGATACATTAAGATTTAGAAAACACGATATTAGAAATTATACACTACAAAAAGACCCAATTGTTACTTATTGGAATTTACAATATGGATTAAAAGCTGGAGATACATCTTCTGTCTTATGGTATAATCAAAACAAGGAACTGAAATTCAGATATGATTATATTCAACCCAAAAATGCTTGGCTGCAATACTTCTGGACCTATATGACCATTCCTGAATTGGGCATTTGTAATTCTTGTACTGCAGTATACATGAAAAATAGTAAAATAATCGAACAAAAATTCTTTAGTATAAGTCCTGTAAACCAAAACTTTGATTCTAAAAAAGATAGTCGGTTGGTTATTGCCAATCAACGAATTACAAATTTATATGATCATGAAATAGTTGGAACTATCTACAACATTTCCGGAAATTTAATGACCACATTCAAATTAAATCCAAATGAAACCCTTGATATGAATCATTTGATCAGTGGATTGTACATTATTAAATACTATACAAATCATCATGAAAATCAAATTAAATACCTTCTAATCCATTAATTTTTATTTCCAAAATAATCTGCCGACTAAAAATATTACTGCTATTATAAATTGGATTAAATACTTAAATAATTATTAAAAATAATTTACCATGGCCTTACCAAATATTTTTACCAAATCCATTTCTGATTCGATCATTCAACGAATAGAACAATTAACTTCGGATACAAAAGCACAATGGGGTGTGATGACTGTAGATCAAATGCTCGCACATTGTAATGTTACCTACGAAATGGCTTATGAAAACATTCATCCCGAACCCAACTTTATATTAAAGTTGATTTTAAAAGCCTTTGTCAAAAAAAGAGTTGTCGGGGAAGACCCATATCCTAAAAATAACCCTACTGCACCTGCCTTCATTATTAAAAGTAGAAAAGATTTTAACCAAGAAAAAAACAGGCTTATAGCTTATATCAATAAAACTCAAATCTTGGGTGAACAACATTTTGAAGGCAAGAAATCTCTATCATTTGGTGTTTTAAACAAAACCGAATGGAATAATATGTTTTACAAACATTTAAATCATCATCTAACACAATTTGGAGTATAATAACTTTAGACCTATAAATATAATAGCAATAAATTGGTTTGTATATTACTAAAACATTTTATCTTTATTGAATTTTTAACTCAAAACTAAATTCTATATTATGACCGCAAAATTTAATATTCTTGAAATTGTTAAGGCGAGCATTGTTGGCCTTTTCCTCATGTGCTTTGTAAGTTGCACTTCTAATAAATCTACTGAAATGAAAAACCAAAGTGCCACAGCTGCAAAAAATATATTATTAGAGCCATGGACAGGACCCTATAATGGTATTCCACCTCTAGATAAAATTAACATTGCAGATTTTAAACCTGCACTTTTAGCTGCTATGGCTGAAGACAGTATGGAGATCCTTAAAATAACTTCTAATCCTGATACTCCCACATTTGAAAACACCATTGCAGCTTTGGAACTTACGGGATCAACCTACCTACGAGTATTCAATCTATTTAACATCTGGAGCTCTAATATGAATACGCCTGAGTTTCAAATTATTGATACTGAAATGCAACCCATTATTGCTGCTTTCAATGATCAAATCAATCAAAATGAAGCCCTGTTTAAAAGAATAGAAGTAGTATACAATAGTCCTGAGAAACAAAAATTAACTTCAGAACAACAACGATTGGTATGGAAATACTATACTGATTTTGTATATAATGGTGCTCAATTGGACGCAGCAGCTAAGAAAAAAGTTGCAGATATCAATCAAAAATTGGCTTCATTAAATACAAAATTCAGTCAAAATTTATTGAGTGATGAGGGTGATCTATTCATGGAATTAACAAAATCACAGGTAGCAGATTTACCAGATGCTATTAAAAATGATGCTGCCGAAATGGCAAAATCAAAAAATAAAACTGGATGGTTAGTAGCCAATACGAGATCATCCATTGAACCGTTTCTAACCTATTGTTCAGATAGGTCATTGAGAGAAAAAGCCTGGCAAATGTTTATTAATAGAGGCGATAATGGTGGCGATCATGATAATAATTCTATAATCACAGAAATACTTGCACTTCGCGCCGAAAGAGCATCATTATTAGGATTTCCGACTCATGCACATTGGAGACTTAGTAATAAGATGGCTAAAACACCAGAGAAAGCTATCGACTTATTATTACAAGTTTGGAAGCCGGCAGTTGCACGCGTTAAGGAAGAAGTAGCAGATATGCAAAAAATTGCCGATCAAGAAAAAAAGGGAATCAAAATAGAAGCATGGGATTACAGATATTATGCTGAGAAAGTACGTAAAGCAAAATACAATCTGGATGAAAATGAAGTCAAACCTTATCTTCAACTTGAAAAAATGCGCGAAGGCATGTTTTGGATGGCCGGAGAATTAATTAATTTTGAATTTACACCATTATCTGATGTTCCGGTTTTTCATCCGGATGTAAGAGTTTGGAAAGTGAGCGATAAAACAAGTGGACAGCAAATTGGCTTATGGTATTTTGATCCTTATGCTCGCACAGGAAAACGATCCGGCGCCTGGATGACGGCATATCGTGAACAAAGTAGAAACAATGGAGATATTACGACTATCGTTTCTAATAATTCTAACTTCATCAAAGGCAAAGAAGGTGAACCTATATTGATTTCCTTTGAAGATGCAAGGACTCTTTTTCATGAATTCGGTCATGCATTGCACGGTCTTTCATCGAATGTTACTTATCCAAAATTAAGCGGGACTAATGTATCGACAGATTATGTAGAATTTCCATCACAAATTTTAGAACGTTGGTTATCCACTCCAGAAATCTTAAATAAATTTGCATTGCATTATAAAACAGGTGAAGCTATTCCAAAAAATTTAGTTGATAAAATTGAAAAAGCTGCTACCTTCAATAAAGGATTTAGTACAGTAGAATATCTGTCCAGTGCATTAATTGATATGAAACTGCATCTTGCAGGAGCAACAAAAATTGACCCAGATGCTTTTGAAAAAAAGGAATTAGCAGCTTTGGGAATGCCGAAGGAAATCGTTATGCGACACAGAACACCGCAATTTGCACATATTTTTGCAGACGATGGATACAGCGCAGGATACTACAGTTATTTGTGGTCTGATGTATTGAGTGCTGATGCCTATGAAGCCTTCACAGAAGCCGGCGGAGCTTATGATAAAGAAGTTGGAAAGCGATTAAGAGATCATGTATTCAGTGTTGGGAATACCGTAGACGAAGCAGAAGGATATAAAGCTTTTAGAGGTAAAGATCCAAGCATAGGAGCCTTGATGCGCAATAGAGGATTTCCGTATTCGGGAAAATAAAAGAGTTATAAGGTTCGGTTTAAATTATACTAGAGTTTTATATTTTAGTTTTTTTAATTATTAAATAGATATCGATTTTTTAATAAATCGAGTCTTTTAAAATTATTAATCTATAATTTTAAAAATCAACATTGATTGGCCATGTGAAAAAAAAATGGACTTTTTCTATCAATTCAATTGTGGCAATATATTTAGATTGTGAGATTAATTTACAAAATAAATTTAGAGCTAATCCCATTCCATGTAAACAACTATTTGATAAATAACATTTTATTGATTTTGGTAATTCATATCAAAATAACTTTTATCAAATAAAAATGATTATTTTATAAAATGGCTTAGTAAAGCAATATGAATTATCAACGGTAAAATAGATCAACTGATTTGGCTTATAAGAAAATTATTTCTTACACAATAAACAAGAATACTTTTATGATGATTTATTTATGGTAAATCATTTAATAGCCCTGTTTCACTTTCATACATAAAAAATAACCTCCACCACCAGCTCCACAAAGTTTAAGATAATAATCATTATTATCCAATCCCTGTTGCCAATATTTTTTTACATGTGTTGGAATAAATGCATCATAAATCTCAAGACTATTTATACTCAATTGTTTCCAATTTTGAATGACTAAATCTTCATACTGATTTAATAACGCATCAATTAAATGATGATTCACTTGAATAATTTCTTGTTGGTAAAGTTCACGGAATGAAGTTGAATTTATTTTTTCCTTAAACACATTTACTAATAGTTCTGTATGACGGCTTTGGCCGGAATCATATAATGAAATAGAATATTTCTTAGCATTCAATTGAATATGATTAGGAATCAATTCAACGTGTCCAGTGTGCTTGACCCATAAGGTTTTATCCATATAAGAAACCAAAGGGTCTAATCCGGAACTCTGTCCATGAAAAAAAGATTCCATCATTCCAAGAATCGATTTGATTTCATTTAATTCTCTGAAATGAGCTTTTGAAAATTGATCTAAAACAGCAGCACACAATGCCCCACTACTTCCTAAACCATAGCCTTCAGGGATATTACTTTTGAAAAACAGTCCTTTAGACAATTCATTTTCAAATGGAGTGTGCAATATAATCTTACTTAAAGTTTCATGATTCCGAATATAATGCAATAAAGGATGCAAACTGGGATATTCATGGATTCCATATTGCCACACACCATAAAAAGTATCATAACAAATACTTAAGGCATCTCCACCCACTAAAAGTGCATATTCACCAACCAAAAGTAATTTAGAATGATATTTCTTATTTGTATTCAATGTCTCCACGAATTGCAAATCTAAAACATTTACTAAAAAATAAACTGAATTGGCCCATTCCCCAATAATTAAGATTTTGATAATTAGAATAGTTGGAATTAAGTTCGATATCCATTGACATAGTGATATCTTTGTGAAGTAATATAAAACTATGGCAATAATTGATATTAAGGTTCCATCCATTGGGGAATCTGTAACTGAAGTAAGTCTTTCTAAGTGGCTTAAGGAAAATGGTTCGATGGTTAAACTGGATGAGTTATTATGCGAATTTGAATCCGA
>Ga0138256_10005677_pt1 | contig 13193 bp, 11 predicted proteins | sample KNB2016incub_MG_FD_105486 | JGI IMG/M metagenome (GOLD analysis project Ga0138256, IMG submission 105486) | Active sludge microbial communities from wastewater in Klosterneuburg, Austria - KNB2014incub_MG | ecosystem: Engineered > WWTP > Activated sludge > Unclassified | place: Austria...
ACAACCGGAATAGTGTATTGTGGTGGCAATGCGCTTCGGTCATGTGGTTTGCTGTTTAAAACGGAGTCCAGTTGGTGGGTATGGAATAGAAAATTTTTTCTGTACGTGGCATCCGTGGCCATCAGGTGTTCATGGCGGTCATCCGTGCCGCAGTTGCCTTGGTCATCCGGATATAGTTGATGCGAGGTTAACTCCCGGGCTGGCACATTGCCTTCAGGTATTGGTATTAGCTGCCCCTGGGCAATGGATTGTTGTAAGAAAAAAAAAGTACATATGGTGATTAGGAGGGTTGGGTTCATAGTTCGTGTGGACTCCTGCTTTTAACACCATAAATGGTGCCAAAAATGAATGTTCGGCTGAAGTTTTTTGGGATAGATTTTAGTTGAATGCACCACTTACCCCCTTTGCCCCCTGAATGGGGGTACCTAATACAATGATTACCCTCTAGGCCCCCTGATGGTTCGACCTGCTATATCCCAACCTTGGGCTCTAGATCACCAACCGGGTTCACTAAATACAATGTATCTCCTACTACTAAATACTCAACTTCTCCCTTAACTTTCCTCAAAATAAAGATCGCTCGTTTAAGCCTCAGACTTAAATGCAATATATGCTCGTCTCCTGACGAGCGAGATACCTCTGTTTTGACCCCCTTTGCCCCCTGAATGGGGGTACCAATTATCATGTATGTCTCCTGCTAAATACTCAACCACACTCATCGCTAATTGCAGTTTGCAACTTCAAATCAATTACATAATCATCTACTTATTGGAAAATCATTGTAAGGCAGTTTGCAACTGCCAGGGAAAAATCACTCCGACATCACTTTGCCCCCTAGCCCCCTGAATGGGGGTAAAATCAATTTTTAGGATAGCAAATGGAAGTATGCGCTCTTAGGCATTTTCAGCCTCTTGAGCCTCTTAAGCCATGCCTATGAAAATCTCTATCCTGCAGAAATAATATTTATATATTGTAACAACAAAACCAAACCAAAACCACTATGAAACCCCGACTACTTTTGTCCCTCCTGTTAATCTTCATATCTGTGTGTGGCCACAGCCAGTACAGAGGCTACCTCGCCGTTTCTCTTGGCCCAAGTTTTCCGACCAGTGACTTTCAAAACCAGGACATAGATTCTGATAATGCCGGAATTGCTACAATTGGGGCAACAATTGATGTAAGTATAGCTCAAAAATTAGGAGACATCTTTGGTGTTACTGCAATGTTTCGCGGGAAAACCAATTCAACAAATAACAAACCCCTGTTAAATGAACTATACAACCAGAATTCAAATGCAACTTGGATTGTCAATGGAGATAATTGGGATCTAAGCGGGCTACTTTTTGGTGTTTTGGCTTCTTTTGAAAATAAATCAGGACAGACAAATTTTGAAACTAAAGCTATGATAGGGTATATGGACACATACAGTCCGGAACTTAACATCTCAGGAACTCAAAGCAATAATTCGGCTTGGTTAATTCGCAACAAAACATACTCAAACGCAGTGGCATACTTACTTGGAGTTGGCATTAAATTCGAAATTAGCCATAACCTTTGCATACTAAGCAATATTGATTATTCCCACACCACTCCTGAATTCGTTGACGTATTTACAGAGACTAGCTCTGGCAATAGCTATTTAGAAACATTTAAACAAAAAATAGATACATTCAATTTTTTAATAGGGATTGGACTTAAATGGTAATCTTAATTTATCACTTATTAATTCTAAAATAACCTAAAAGCATAATTTATAAGTTAAACTAAATAAATTATAAAATGATCAACATAAAATCATTCAATACTAAACGCTTCTTAAGGTATTTTAGCCTGCTAATCATTTTTTCAATACTTCAAAGTTGCTGGCCAAACTTAGCATTAATGGAAGGCTTCGGCTTAAGAAGTCTGGCATTAAGTGCAGAAGATGCTGCCCTGCTTAGAGCTGGCACATTACGTCTAAATGCTGGCCGAATAATAGTCGCTGATGAAGCAGCTTTCGCTTCTCAACTAGGCAAAATTAGATTGCTAAGGGCGCCCAATAGTAATCCTAAACTATTTATTCAAGGCAGGTCAAAAGCATTCGCAGAAGTACTACCTAGTCGCGGCAAAATCCGGTTGCTAGACTACAACAAAGAATTCAGTATAGACAGAAATATATTCTCTGTTGAAGGAAATGCTGTAAATATCAGGTCTACAGCTTCCAGTATTTCAAACAGTAATATTGTAGGGCAAGTAAACAAGGGAAGCATGGTAATAAAGCTTGGGGAAAAAAATGGTTGGTATCAGGTTAAGCTTATCGACAAAGGGAATATTAGCTATGGGTACATTAAAGGCTCCCTTTTAGCTCCATTAGTTTTGCTTGAGCAGAGTTACTATCCATTAGATAGTATTGAAACTAAAACAAGTTCGTTGAATCTTTCATCAAACTACAAGTCATATGATGGACCTCCAATTACACTTTATCATGAATACCTAAAGTTGACTCTTTCATCCCTTGATATTGAAACCTCTACCATTAAAGTTGTTATTCAATGCGAAAATATCAGTTCCTCCGGAAAGAGATTGGCGCTAGCTTTAAAAGCTAATGGTTCAGATGGTCTGGCAGATTATTGGAAATTCTTCCCTTCAGCATTAGGATCGATAACTGATGCTTATGGCAATGAATATGTATTATCACATACATCTGGTATGGGATACGCAAAAACAGCAGAAGATTGGTCCATTCTCAATCCAACTGAATCCGTATATTTAGGATTGACCTATGAAAACTATAAACCAATTATTATTCCTAATACCTTTAACCTAAATATAGAGATCCGCTTAGCATACCTTGATCCATTTAATACTCAGCAGCATCAATCATTTGTAGCAAATCTTAATTATATTAAAATGTAATATCGATTCTATAATTTGTAATATAAATAATTGCATATGACTCCCTGGTATAAATCGCTTAAAATAGATCGTTCTGGAAAATACATCATACAACCAAGGCTTTCGAGACAGAGTGCATCGGAACATTTGTATTTCTTATCAAATACCAATGCCATTTCATAAAATGTGACAGGTTCATTTGAAATACAAAACAAAAGCCACCTATCATTACTCTCATCAATATAAATTCCAACTCCGCATCTTACATTCTTATTACTAGATTTTTTATTAAACTGTTGATTAATTACTCGATTTTCTACTAACATAGGACCTGATTGTAACCCAAGTCGAACTTTCTGATAATTTGATATCTTTGATGATTCGCAGATTATCACATCAGTTTCTGTAAATAAAATTGCGCCGTTAGGTTTCAAATAAAAATTACCGGAGTCAGTCTTTAAATTAATTGGTCTTTTCTCAATATAATTATCAATAAATAATCCAATCGGATTACATAAAGAGTCTGTAATGCTTGCATTAATAAAAAAACACAACGAATCGATTGCTAATTCCTTATGAACATATTCATCATTTTTTAATTGCTTTCCATTTTTGTTAACTTTAAATTCATTAACCATTGCAGAATCAATCTTAATCGCAAAAGCATCAAAAGAATTCCCAGCAAAAACACTATTTGGATATGTCTTAATCTGTCCATTAAGACTTATAATATTAACTAAAAAGTATAAAAATAATAATGTACTTTTCATATCATTATCGTTTGGTAACAGAAATAATAGGGCCATATTTAATACTAGACACTAAAGTATCAATATTCTGAATATACATATCAGAAATGGCGCCATCCAAAAACAGTGCATTCTTACATCTTGCCATATCTTTAAAAAATATTCCAAAATCATAAAAATTACTTTCATTAATTGTGACTGCAAATATCACATAATACTGACCTAGTATTCCAACACCACTTCTAATTTTCTTGTTTACAGAACCTTTAGTAAATTTTGGATGGAGCTCTCCATCAACAACAAGCATTGGACCCGATTGTGTTGCCAGTTTCAATTCTGATCTTTTTCCAAAATTAGCTTTTCTAAAATTATCTGTAGTTAATATATTTGGAGTATTATTCGAGTCTAAATAAAAAACTCCGTTAGGATATAAATAAAAATTTGCATTTGAAATATTCTTGAGAGTATCGAGCGCAAAATAATTCTGGCCTCCATCCTCAATATATAAACCTTCTGGTTCAAATTTAGGGGTATACATGCCAGCATTGGTTATCATCAATGGCTCTTGTTTCTGGCTTAACAAATAGGACTTTACTGCATCTAACGTAAAATAATTCTCATTATTCCTATTAAACAAATGGATATTAATATTATCCTTCTTTGGATTGACTATAAATATGTTATAAATTACGTCACAAATATTTAATCTTGCTCCGCCTTGCTTGTGGATAATTTGCTCATAAATTTTAAGCAAATGGTTCTTAATCGAAATTTCAATGTTTATAGAATCTTTCCTTAGACTGTCAACAATCTCAATTATCTGTTTAATTTTTATTCTGCTTAAATTAATTTCCCTCTCATACAATTGATCCAAAGAATCCAATCTCTTATCTTCCAAGTAACTATTTATTGAATCCGCTATAATAATTGAATCGCGAAATTTAATGACTGTATCAACCAATTCTATATAATTTATTGCAATACGTTTATTTGCATTATTCAAAATAAGATTGTTATGAAAAGAAATATTTTTATTGTGGTTAAACACCGTCACCTTCTCACTTTCTATCTCGCTTAGATTTATCTTAGCTTTATTCAGAATATCACAGTATTCATCTAAAAAATGTTGTAATGAATCCAAATTAAAGGTAGATATCTGCATACTCTTTAGGATAGGATTGTCTGCCCCAGCCGGGCTGTTGACATCATTAAACGACAAAAGCCAAATAACTATGCTTACAAGCACTAGAAATTTACCAATATGCTCAATCATTCTATTTGACATTCTTACAATTTAAATCTATCGAAGCAGCAATACCAGGGCTTGAATGCAAAACTCTAAAAAGATAAGGTTTAGTAAAATTCAACAAATTCTCCTTGCCCAAAAAACTACCATTGTAAAAATCTATTCTAAGTGTATTGGGACTTATAGCTCCATTGTTCCAAGCTTTCACCACAATGATATTTCTTAGTTTTGGATCAATATACAATTCTTTAATAATAGTACCATTCTTTTTTAATTTAATTTTTTCTTTCTTTACAATCTCTTCATTGTTAAAGTATATTGATATAGTATCTGAATCTTCAATGTTATCATCATAGATTACGACGGTAATGATACAATCATCTAATCTAATAACTCCATTATCGATAATGGTATCAGGAATAATAGCCTGATTTTGTACTTGTTGGGCAATATTATCAATAGGTTCATGCTTCATTGTATCCTTGACAGTGATACTAAAATAACAAGAAGAACTATTGCCATGTATATCAATCACATTAAAAACATTTCTACTGCTTCCAATAGGAAAGAATGAACCACTTTTAAGTCCTTCAGTTTGAGTGATTGACTTTACACCACAATTATCTGATATTATAGGCATATTATAAGTGACTTCACTTCCATTAAATCCATCATTAACATAAACAGTCAAATCTTGGATACACGCTATTACAGGCTTTTCCATATCCTCAACCCTCACCAAAAATCTACAACTATCAACAGGATTCAGTCCTACAATTTTCTGAAAAATATTAGTTGTTGTCCCAATTGGAAAAAAGCCACCACTTGGTAGCCCTCCAGCTAATTTAATCTCATTAGATTGCTTTGGGAAATCATAGCTTATAACTGCACCACACTTATTGAAATCATTAGTCTTCAGAATATTTTCCGGACAAATGAGAGAATCTAAAATTACAATACTTCTTGCTTCTATTACCTTCACCACATATCTACATATGGACGAATTACCATTTTCATCTACGGCAATAAACTCTTGAATAGTTTCACCAACTCCAAATAAATCTCCAGATCTCAAACCCTTAGTCTGTTTAACCAAAACTCCAGAACAATTATCAAATGCTAAAGGGTTTGAAAAATTATACCTCATAGTTTTCTCATTCTGCTTAGTATAAATGATGGTATCACCAGGACATGTCATAGTAGGCGGGTCTTTATCCTCTACAGTTATCTTTGTTGTACATGACCTTTGCTGCCCTGTTTGACCGATTGCTTCAAATGTGATCAAATGAGTACCCACCTCAAACAGTGAGCCACTTACTAATCCAAATGTTTGTTGCAGTTTCGCCGTACCACAATTAATCTTTAACTCAGCTTGAGGATAGTATACTGTTGTATTACAGTTTCCGTATAACACAGGTATTCTAATATTTCCTGGACATTCTATTTCAAAATCCTCTTCAAAAAACAATCCAGACTCATCATTGTATAACTCCAAAATTCGATCCTCGCTTAATACACCTCTATAAATCCTCATTTCATCCAATGCTCCAGAATAATATTCCAAATTTCCAGGTATATCCATACCAATATATAAAGGATCCGTACTCGTATTAAACACACCATTGTATGGAAAATCCCAGATTTTAGTATCATTTAAATAAACCGAAACTGTACTTCCATTATATATCAATGCATAAAATAACCACTGACCAAAATCTATCACATGATTGTTATAATTTGCATCATACTCAGTAAAATCAGTACTCATAGAAATAGTACTCTGCGTATTGGATTGAAACATTTGAACGCGATACTGGGGACTAGTTTGCGATTCTAATGTATTGGCCCCTTTGCAAATAAAACTAAGCCATTTATTATCTGAAATCAAACTCTCTTCGAGCTTAAACCAACATGTAAATGAAAAGGATTGATCAATAGATTGTAAGGATAATGAATTATTAACTTTAATAAATCCATCAATGCCATTAAATCGAAAAGCTCCACATGGATTTCCAAATCTATCTTCACAAGTTTCCACTCCTCCATATTTAATTCCACTATTTCTATATCCACTGACATCATCGGCGTTATGATTAAAAGGAAAATAAGCTATTAGCTCTTGACAAAAAATACAAGTATGTGCTAATAATAAAACGATTACAATTAATGTGCTGTATATTTTCTTCATTTCCTTACTATAACTCAATCAACATAGTAGACAAGTAAATTAGACGCCTTTGAAACGGATTACCTCCCATCTATTGTAATAATAATAGAACAGTCTCCACTACAAATCATGTTAACCATTTCATCACATAAAATATATCTTAGTATCACTCAAAATAATAAGCAAGAATATTAATGGCAACATTTAATGCATATTTTCCCTTAATTGCCTCATTAAGCTGGCAATCATTACTATACAAATTGAAAACATTTTGAGATCCTGTATCCAAATTTATCATAAATATAACATCCATATCCAATACAGAATTTAAGAAGTCCAAAACTCGTTTCGTGCCTTGATAAAGTGTACATTCAAAAGGATAGTCTACAATAACATGAAGAAGTTTTCCATTAATATCCTTGCCAACAGCAAGAAATCTCCTAGTTGCAATCTTTTGGGAAGAATTATATGATGAAACCTGTAATTCATTCTTATAAACTAATAAATGGGTTTGAAATACAGTAGCCTCTTCACTTGCCGCCCAACTTGTAAACGCTTGTAAATCCCATGCCGAACTAATTATATCATATAGCCTATTAGGATCAACTCCGGATCCTCTTAATTTTAAGTCACCATTTTTCAAATTTGAAACTGCAATTCCACCATTTGCATAAACAATAACCAACCCGTCCATTTTGTCAGTCAATGTGTTATTTACAGTTATGCCATTATCAATTGTTAGGCCTACTGGCGTTTCTGTACCGTCAACGTAAGTGCCAGCAGATACTAATATTATTTTTTTATCTCTAGCCCAATTAAGGTATCGATTATACGCATTATTACCCAATCCGTCGGGTGCTGCAAAATATCTAGCTTTAATTCTGCCACCTTCTCTTTGCATGCTAACCATGCTATATGCCTGATTATCGTGCATTCTTACTGAAATTTCAACGAAATTCTTATCGTAACAATCCCCGGAACTGCCCTGACCCGCTAATAATTTAGTTACGAAAACTAATACCAACCAAATAAAATATCTCATGATAGTTAGATTTTATGCATTTTGTATATAGCAAAGCCGCCATATATGAAATATATTAGACAAAATAGTATAGTTAATTTCTGAAGTGGTGAGGAACTGGTTTGAAACTTATTGATCAAGCGGGCATAATCTTTGGCGACAAAATTATCCATAACTTTTTCCATGTTACTCTTGTTTATGGGACAACCAAATTTTCTTTCTTTCAATCGACTATTAATATATTTAAATTTAAAATCATATCTGATGTTTTCATCAGTTTCATAATATGAAATTAGTTTGTTGGATAAATAATTAAACCAATGTAAATATATTGACTGATATAACATAGCATTGTTGGTATCAATTTCTGAATAAGGTCCAAACTTCTCTGCCCATTGAAGGATTTCTATCAGTGAATCAGGTTTAAATACTCTCAAATTATCATTAACCCTCTCTTCTAGTTTGTTTGTTAACGCAATCGATAATACTTGTTGATTTAGGCTTATATCATTTGGATATAAAGAATTCAGGACTGCTAAATTACGTCTGATAGAATTAATACTACATTCTCTTAAAGAGTCAAGAAAAAGTGAATATGGAAAATCATCCTTTAATTTTTCTCCTTCAATACCTTCAAGCATCAAAGCTAAATTGGGCTTAGGGTCAAGTTTACAGGGTCTCTCTTTCGGCATCTCCATGCTATAGTCCACACTTGCAGAAAAAAATAAAAGATAAATGAAGAGCCCCCCGACAAAAGACAGAGTTGCAACATAAAATACTATTCGACTTGTTGTCATCATTATTGCTAAAAGTATTAAGACTACCTGTTATTAAATACAATTGAAACACGATATAAAGCATTCTCAAAATTGTCGCCTGTAAAACTAAAGTCCTTCTGTGTCTGATTAAACACAACGTCAAATTGAAACTTCAAATCACTTTGACTCCACCATGACAAGCCGGCTCCAACTTTCCAGCTTGAAAGACTAAGGTCTTTAGCATATTTAAATATATCATCTGGTCTAACAATACTCAACGAATAAAGTATATCAAACATGTTTCCCGGCCTATAAGACTTTCTAGATTGATACCGTCCAATCCTTAGACCAAAAAAAACGGACTCCCGATTAATGTTTTCATTGTATGTATATGTGCTGGAATCATCAAAATAGCCTGGACTTTCAACTTTTGTAAAGTCATTCAGCTGGCTGCTCAAATGGTATCTAACTAAAATCTTAACAGCTTCGAGACCTAAGGTCAGTTCGGATTCCATTTGGAATCGTTGATACAAGTAATCTACAGTGGATTCAGTATAATAATTGTCACTTTCCGTCGCGCTTCCGAAGGCACCTCCAATGGCATATGATGGCATAAATCCGAGACTCACATGATCATTCAGAATCGGAAAATAAACCAGTTCTAGATTCAATCCTGTACCTCCAACGGCAATATAAAAAGAGTCAAGTGCTGTGAGGTGACCATTGCTGTTCTCCAAATATTGTCCCGGTTCTTTGAAATGAAGATATTCTAGACCAACCCCAAGACCAAGGTGTCCATTATTATTGAAGCCCCCCTCTGGACTTCGTCTGATTGGATCAACTAATATGGAAGCACATTCTGTTACGTTACATAATCCAACAGCCTTAACAAAGTAAGTTCTTGATTTACCTGTCCGGATAGACAATGTACTTCCATTACCTACCAGCTTTCCATTATCACATGATTCCTTGTACCATTGCCAATCAGCTTCATAACCCAATGAACCTCCATTTAATGTTAATACAGCATCTTTCCGTTTATAAACCTCTTGAGGCGCAGCGATATCCCAAGGAATTATGGATGCCTTTCTAACCGTAATTGTAATGGAAACACAATTAGTAATGAAGCAAAGCCCTTCACCTCTTACAAAATATGTTGTAGTTACAGTGGGGGTTACAGCAATAGATGATCCAGATGCAATACTAAAATATGATCCGCAACTTCCTGAATACCACTCCCAATCTGCATCATTGGACAAGTCACCTCCATTCACTACCAAATAAACCTTCTCTCCTTCGCAAATTGTAGTAGTTCCAGAAGCATTAATCGATGTTGGCTCAATAGACTTTTCCAAAACATTAACTCGAATTCTTTTAAAGTCTGTTTTATTGTATTGTCCCTCTGCCCTGACAAAATAAGATTTTGCTTCTATTGGACTTACATTGATTGAGCTTCCTGTACCTATTCGTTTATCAAACCCATCACTAGAATACCAAACCCAATTGGCACCTATACCCAAGGTTCCTCCTTCAATAGAAAGGAGGGCGCTCTCCCCAACACAGATATTGGAATCACCTACTATACCCGTTGCTGGAGTACTTCGCAAATCAACATTTACTAATATTTCGGCGCATGCTGTAATATTGTTTCTACCTTCCGCTCTTACAAAATACATTTTGCTTTCCGTGGGCTTAATAGTAATACTTTTACCACTACCTACATTAACGCTACCACAATTTCCTTCATACCATACCCAATTAGCACCGCTACCAAGTAAGCCTCCCTTAACAGTCAAGGTTGTTGTTTCCCCAATTAATATGTTTCTAATACCATCAATTGCCGCTGGCTCTATTGATTTTGCTGGTGTTTTATATCCTGAGGATACCTTTTCTGTAGCTGACACGGTTACATCATAGAAGAGTGTTTCCAATGATGAACAAACAAATTTAGTATTCAACTGATCATAGACGGTAATGTCCTTCAATTCATACGATCCGTATGCTTTGACGATTTCGCTACCACCTATTTGAATCGAGCGCTGTTCAAAAAATAAATCTCCATTACAATTAATATAATCCATTTTCCAGGTAAGGTATTGAACGGTATATGAGACTTTACCATTAAAAATATATTTGAACTTAAATGGTTTCCCACCATCAATACAGCTATTGTCGTAATATGAATATTGCAATTGCACAGTTAAATTATTATCACTATATATTACATGCTTTTCCCCGCAGCCAGTCTGGGAAGTAAGCTGAATTGGTATATACAGACATAGTAAGATGATAATATACCTAATATTCATAACACTTCCTTCTTCGTTTAATTCTATTCATATAAGTTATACTTTTAAAGCATCTCAAAATTTACAAGATTAGTTTTGCAAATCTTCACAATAGATAAATGCATAAAACCAGTAAACAATTGGTAATCATAGAAATGGTCCATTCAAAAATATTTTTAAAAATAAAAGTCTGATTAAATAATAACCTCATATAATTATATTATTGAATTCAATTATCACATATCGGCAAAATGGGAAGAGTAAAAATGTATATATTTAATCTAATTTGCTTTGAAAATCGAAAAACAATTCTTGAAATGCCTTTTACGATACTTCACTGACAACAAATAAAAAAATGATAAAGACTCTCAAAATTTTATATAGTCGATTAGCTAATTTCAATGTGATGCGTTATTAATCATAATTGAAATCCTCCCATTATTAAAACTATAGGCAATCATTCATTTGAAAGACTAAATTTTGCCATCCTTTGATTGCTACGTCCAAAATAACAAATTTCTAAAAACAACCACTCCTTACAGATCAATAAAGTTGAAAGTTTTTGTTATTCCAATCTTACCTTGTTGAATGGTCTCGCACTTATAGTTACTAAATATTAAATTTAAATAATTAAATTATTGTTAATCAATATTATATATATGTGTATATTTACAATGTGTTGACAGCCGCAAAATTAATCCTACTACTCAAACTTCTAACGCTATCCTTTACGGCTACTGGCCAGGTGGTTGATTTAATCTCCTGGAACATCCAGGACTGCGGCCGAACAAAAGACGATTCCGAAATCCTCTTCATCGCCCAGACTCTCCTAGATGCTGACTTGGTCGCTATCCAGGAGGTAGTAGCCGTTGACCCTGCTGGTGCCAAGGCCATAGGCAGACTGGCTGATCATCTCAACAGAATGGGATCCAAATGGGACTACCGTATTAGTGACCCAACAAACAGTCCTATCAAAGGACAGTCCGAGCGATATGCATTCTTATGGAAGACATCCGTCCTGGATGTGATCCACAGGCCTTTTCTTGACTCTCTGCTAGCTGCCGAGGTTTTCAGGGAGCCATTCATTGGCCGATTCAGGCAACGATCCACTAAAAAGGAGTTTATAGTCGTCAATTATCATTCCCGCAAATTTGACCAACATCCGGAAGAGGAGGTTACGTACTTTTATTCCTATCCAAAGCGTTTTGATGTCCCGGTCATTATTGCTGGTGATTTTAACATGTCGGAGGACAATGCCGTATTCGATGGGCTTTACCAACAAGGCTACCATACTGCCATCGTGAAACAAAAAACAACCTTAAAGCAGACATGTGCCGATGGAGTATATCTGAACCATGCCATTGACAATATCTATGTTCCGGCCAAAATGAAGATTCAATATGGAGGGGTGATTGATTTTGTCAAAAATTGCGGGGCTCTGGAATATGCAAGGACGATATCAGACCATTTGCCTGTATGGTGTACTATCTCGTACTAAGGCTATTAAGCTCAAAATGCATAGTCCAATGAACATAACAATCAAACTCCTACTCGCTCTCCTCTTCTTCCTCTGCCTCCTCCACATGCCCTTTGGCTACTATCAATTCGTACGGTTCTCTGCCATGGTAGGTTTCGCGATACTGGCCTACCAGGCCAGCGAAAAGGAAAATAAAACGGAAATGATCATTTACATTGGAATGGCTATCCTATTCCAGCCATTGATCAAAATCGCCCTGGGACGCATGATCTGGAATATCGTTGACGTCATCGTAGCTATAGGCCTGTTACTTTCCGTATTTTGGGGATCTAAACAAAAACCATTATAACTGTAAAGATTTGCTCTCATTTCGAAAGCCCATGGTTAAATACCTTTTGTGCCTTGTGACCCTGATATGCTTCGCAAGTAACGTCAGTAGCCAATACGTGGAAATTACATGCGATAAGCCTGTCTTGATCTACAATAACCATGTAGGCAACGAATGGGCACATGCATTTGAACTGGATGGTAAATATGCTTCGATTTATAATCCATTTCTGGTTGAAACGAGCTCCGCATACAAATTGAAATTTGTTACTTCTGAAGCAAAAGA
>Ga0138256_10005678_pt1 | contig 13191 bp, 10 predicted proteins | sample KNB2016incub_MG_FD_105486 | JGI IMG/M metagenome (GOLD analysis project Ga0138256, IMG submission 105486) | Active sludge microbial communities from wastewater in Klosterneuburg, Austria - KNB2014incub_MG | ecosystem: Engineered > WWTP > Activated sludge > Unclassified | place: Austria...
TGATCAGACCTGTAGATTCCACCGTCTGTTGCTAGATATATTTTATTCGGGTCTAAAGGATTCGAAACGATATCATGGAAATCCACATGAAGGTTTAATTTCTGCATATCCATTCGATTGAATTTATTTCCGGTGCCACTTTCGTCAAAAAATAAATCAACGCCACCAGCTAAAATTTGGCTTGAATCCGTGTCTTTAATATATAATCCTTTGGCATACCATCCTTGATAGGAGCTAATGCTGGGTATTCCATTGATAAAAAGTGAATCAAAACTATTTCTACTTCGAAGAAAATAACGACTGTCGTAAGCGTCCGATAACAGAGCATAAACCCGCTTAGGATTGCTTTTATACATACCTAACATAATACGGCCCTCATAGGAATTAACAGAAGTTTCAAGTACTATTTTTGACCAACTGATTCCGCCATTATGAGATTTATAAATGCCATAATCATCACAACCAAATCCGCCAACACCAACATAAACATTAAGGGGATCATGTGGATCTACCATCATATCCATACACATTTTCTTATCTAAAATCAATTGCCAGTTTGATCCGCCATTTATAGATTTATATACACCTTGTGTAGTTGCTGCATATATAATGTTCGGATTTAATGGATCAAAAATAATTTTCCAAATACCTTGATTTTCTTGAGATGACCAATTTAATGTATGAGACCAGGTGTTTCCACCATCTATTGATTTTAAAATTCCAATTCCCCAAGATCCTCTCAATGTTCGTTCTTTTTTGCCGCCATCGGTTCCAACATAATTATATATTTCTCCGGTGCCTATTAATATTGTACTGGACTCTTTAGGATGCAGCGCTATGCAACTTACTGCAAGCACTGGGAAACCAGTTTTAATGTTTTGCCAGGCATTTTTACCAAGTCCTCCTGAATTGGATTTCCAAAGTCCTCCTGAAGCTGACCCGGCCCAAATTTGATTGGTATCATGTGGATTTATGGCCAAGCATAATGTTCTACCACCAATATTATCAGGCCCAATGGATTCCCATTGTGCAACATTTCTAAAGGTTTGATTTATTTTCGGTAATAATTGGCTCTGTCTAAAGCCTTTATTATAAGCATCTTCAGGGAAATTATGATCGGGAAATGTATTGGATGTATTTTGAAAAATGAAACTTTTAAGTGCGCCTTTTATAATGTCTTTTTTTGGTTGTTGAGAGCAACTCGATAGTAATAAAATAAACATTACAAAAAGGAAGGGTGATATGTTACTAAGTAAATGCTTCATGATGGTCTAACCGCCTGTTCTTTTTGTGTTTTTATAACCCATTTCTATCAGCATGCCAATAATTTTATTTACATGATCTCCTTGTATAATGATGTGTCCTTCTTTAACCGAGCCACCAACACCACATTTTTGTTTTAATTGTTTAGCTAAGTCATTCATTTTTTCTTCTGATAAATTCAATCCCATAATTTTTGTTGCAGACTTTCCGGCTTTAAGTTTGGTATCCAATTGCACCCTTACTACTTGTGCTTTTGGAGCAATTTCAGTTGCATCTTGTTCTTCTTCAAAAAAGGATTTAAAGGAATCATGAGTTGAGAAAATAAATCCCAGGTCATTGGTTATTTTTCTATTCTTGCTCATGTGTATAGTGATTAAATAGTTTTTCCTTGTAAGGCGTCCTGGATGATTTGATCCATGGCAATATGTGCGATAGGAGTTGCAAAGTCATTGAGTTGATTTAAGGCTGCCTGAATTTTATTTTTATCTTTCAGTGTGATCGAATCTTCTAGTGTCGAAATTAAAATTTTCATTTGTTCGACTTGATCTTTGCTCATTAATGCTGCGTGATTTTTAATGAATTTTTGTGAATTGAGAATAATGGAATTGGCCTCATTAGTCACATCAATCAAGCCTTTCAACGCTTGATCTGATTGGGCGAAAATGATAGATTCTTTAAGCATTTGTGCCATTTCTGCTTCAGGAATAGCAAATTGTGATTTGATGTCAATCGATTGAGTTAATCCTGATCGTAATTCTAGTGCTTTAACGGTTAAAATGCCATCTGCATCAATTAAAAACCGAACTTCAATTTTTGGAAAACCAGCTGGCATTGGAGGAATATTATTCAAAATGAATTCTGCTAATTTTCTATTATTAGCTACCAATTCGCGCTCTCCCTGGTAGACCGCTATTTTTAAGTTGATCTGTCCATCTTTTGAAGTGGTATATTGTCTTGCCTGACTTATTGGAATTTTTGAATTTCTAGGAATGATTACATCCATTAATCCTCCAAGAGTTTCAATTCCTAGTGAAAGGGGATTGATGTCCAGTAGTAAAAGGTCTTTTCTATTGCCTGCTAGGATATCTGCTTGGATAGCCGCACCCAAAGCAACCACTTCATCGGGGTTGATGGTATCATTGACTTTCATTTCAAAAAAATCAGCAACCCTTTTTTTAATATAAGGCATTTTTGTTGATCCGCCAACCATCAACACATCAGATAAATCGCTCTTTGAAAGTCCACTGTCCTTTAATGCTGCAATACATCCGTTTATTGTTTTGTCAATGATTTTAGAACAAGATTCCATGAGCTCCTGATTGGATAACTCCAAAGTAATATCATTCCACAATGAACTTGTTTGATTTTTGTTGGACAATTCAATTTTTGAATGTTCGGCGAAAAGTCGCAATTCATTCATACCTGATGGATCAGTAGGTATTGGAAAATCATATTTTTCAGACCAAAACTTTATAATTTTTTGATCGATATCGTCCCCACCTAAATAGGTATCCCCATGTGTGGATAAAACTTCGAAAATGCCATTTTCAATTCTTAAAATAGAAATATCGAAAGTGCCTCCACCTAAATCATAAACAACAATATTTTTTGTTTCATCCTTATTTAACCCAATACCATAGGCCAGACTCGCTGCGGTTGGTTCATTGACTATTCTTAAAACTTCAAGGCCCGCCAGTTTGCCCGCATCTCTTGTAGCTTGCCTTTGAGCATCATTAAAATAGGCTGGGACCGTTATAACAGCTTTCGATATAGGTTGATTGAGTTTTTTTTCGGCCCGAGATTTTAGATAGCTCAAAATATAGGATGATAATTCTATGGGCGAATAGAATTTGTCATTTACCTTGACTTTTATAACCTGGTCTTGTGACTGATCTGAAAGGGTATATCCAAAATTTTGTTTTCTATCATTCAGATCTAAATAGGACTTGCCTAGTAATCTTTTTACAGAATATATGGTTGCCTGTGGGTCCGTTATGAGATTTTCTTTGGCTTCATCTCCAATTACTAAATGACCGTTTTGATCGATATGAATAATGGAAGGTACCAATAAATGGCTGTCATTGTCTTCTGTAATCACTTCAGCCTGACCATTCTGTACAACGGCAATCAAACTATTTGTGGTGCCTAAATCTATGCTCACGATGAAGTCATATTCCTCTTTAAATGTTCCGGTTTTGAAATCAATGTCTATTTTACCCATGGTTAAGAGTATACTAAAATTTCTGTTTATTGTTCTATGCCTATGTTAAACTGCAGTAAAAATAAGTCCAATTTATTATTTATTGTTTTGGCGGGTATTTTTATTACCAATGCGCTTATTGCAGAATTCATTGGAGTTAAAATTTTTTCGTTAGAGCGCACCTTAGGATTCGATCCATTAAATTTTAATATATTTGGTTCTGAAGGCTTGTCTTTCAACCTAACAGCCGGTGTTTTACTATGGCCTGTTGTATTTGTAATGACAGATATAATTAATGAGTATTTTGGTACTAAGGGGGTTAAGTTTTTATCTTATTTAACCTGTATTTTAATCTCTTATGCTTTTTTAATGGTGTTTTTTACAATTCATTTGGTGCCGGCCGATTTTTGGCCAAGATCGCATTTGATTCCAGGTACCGAAGTTTTAAATCCAGATGTCTTGAATTTAAATACAGCATTTCGTTTGATATTTGGGCAAGGGTTATGGATTGTAATAGGTTCATTAACAGCGTTTTTATTAGGTCAGGTAATTGACGTTTATATTTTTCATCGAATTAAAGAACAAACAGGAGAACATAATATTTGGTTGAGGTCCACAGGTTCAACATTAATTTCGCAATTTATTGATAGTTATGTAGTACTTTTTATTGCATTTTATATAGGAGCTGGTTGGTCATTGGCCCAGGTTTTAGCTATAGGCACGGTGAATTATATTTATAAATTTTGTGTCGCTATTGGCATGACACCAATTATATATCTCATTCATGGTTGGATTGATCGTTTTCTAGGGCATGAATTGGCAGCAGAGCTTAAACAAAAAGCAATGAGAATTAAATAATTCAATTTCATGAAAACAAAACAACTCACTGACACCATATTGATGATACGTCCAGCCCATTTTGGATATAATGAAGAGACTGCTCTGAATAATACCTTTCAAAAGAAATCTGATGCAACATACGAACACATTTCTAATCTTGCCAAGGAAGAGTTTGATCGAATGGTGGGTGTATTAAGGAATGAAGGGATAGAAGTTGTGGTCATTGACGATACACCAAAGCCCATTAAACCTGATGCTGTTTTTCCAAATAATTGGATTAGCTTTCACAATGATGGTACCATTATGACTTATCCAATGAATGCTGTTTCAAGAAGATTGGAAAGACGCGAAGATATCGTAGACTATTTCAATAAACACTTTAAGGTTTTCAGAAGACTTAGTTTGGAAATTTTTGAACCAAAAAATCAATTTTTGGAGGGAACTGGAAGCATGATCTTAGATCGTTTAAACAAAATCGTTTATGCATGTTTAAGTCCAAGAACTAATATAGAAATGCTACAACATTTTTCATTGCTGATGGATTACAAAGTGTGTTTTTTTAAAGCTACAGACCAAAATGGAATAGATATTTATCATACTAATGTTTTAATGGCTTTAGGTGTTGATTTTGTAGTTTGTTGTATGCAAGCCATTGAACCTTCTAAAAAGGAAGAATTAGAATCTTTGTTTGCAGCAACTGGAAAAGAATTAGTTGATATTTCATTTGACCAGATGAATTCCTTTGCAGGAAATATGCTTCAATTATGTAATCATAAAGGAGATCCGATTTTAGTACTGTCCAGGACTGCTTATAATTCTTTAACCAAAGAACAATTGAACATACTTAGTTCTAAAACCAAATTACTTCCCATTGAAATACCTACCATAGAATCGATTGGAGGTGGAAGTGCTAGATGCATGATTGCAGAGGTTTTTCTGAAAAAATAAGTTTATAACGGTTTTAAGGTTCAAATTGGCTCATTTTTGTAATTAACCCTTGTTGTCTTTCAGGCTGAAAGGACATTATTTATCCATGCACCAGCGTGGTCATAGTTTAAAATTGTATTTTATGGGGTATTAACTGCTATGATCAAATGACTGTTTTTTATCATATTATTAAATTGTAAAATCTTATATTGCGACATATTTCATATATAAATTATTTTAATTTTGCCAACTATTATTCACTTACTATTTAAAAATCAATGATTTATGTTTAAACTAGTTTTACAAAAAAAATTACTAACAACTTGTTTTGTTATGTCGTTATTATGTTCCAATGTGATCTTGCAGGCTCAGGGAATCACTTCAAGTCAATTGTTGGGTCAAATTCTTGACAGCAAAGGCGAACCATTGGTAGCAGCATCTGTCAAAGCCATTCATGAGCCATCTGGAACCATTTATGGGGTTTATACTCGCGACGATGGGAGATATAACATCCCTAATATGCGAATTGGCGGTCCGTACAAGATCACCATCAGTTATATAGGATACCAAACTAAAACTGAAACCATTCAACAACTTTCTTTGGGTCAAAATTTTAGGCTAAATGCAACTTTGATGGAAGAAGCCATTTCATTAGGAGAAGTGGTCATTTCTGGTGCTAAAGATGAGTTGATGAATTCAGATCGCACCGGGGCAGCAACAAACATCAATAAAGCTGCTTTGGAATCGATGCCTACTATTGGTCGAAGCATCAATGATTTTGTTAGATTAACACCACAATCAAGATCTTCTTCTGTGGCATCCACTACAGGATCAGGTGTTTCATTCGGTGGCCAGGATTCGAGATATAATAATTTAACCATAGATGGTTCTATATTCAATAACAATTTTGGGTTGTCTTCATCACCTGGTGGGCAAACCAATTCTACGCCTATATCACTAGATGCAATAGCTGAGATACAAGTTAACCTTGCTCCCTATGATGTAAGACAAGCTGGATTTACAGGAGCAGGAATCAATGCAGTAACACGTTCAGGTACCAATAAAGTAGAAGGATCAGTTTTCTATAATTTTAGAAATCAAAGTATGGTTGGTAAAAATGCTGGAGCGAACCCTTTGGTCATTACTGATTTTGACGTAAAACAAATAGGACTCAGACTTGGCGGTCCAATTATTAAAGATAAATTGTTTTGGTTTGTTAATTGGGAATCTGAACGAAGAGCCGACCCTACAACATTAACTGCATTTAGAGATAGTGCTTCGAGAAATTCTAATACTACGCGAGTTACCGCGAAAGACCTGGATGATATTTCTAAACTTGTAAAAGAGAAATGGGGTTATGAGACAGGTGGTTATGATAATTATGTGAATGAAACAAAAAGTGATAAAGGCTTATTTAAGTTAGATTATAATATTTCTAATGGGCATCGATTATCCTTTAGATATAATTTCTTAAAATCAACTAGAGATGTATTTATTAGTAATTCTGGTACAGTAACCAGTGGAAGTAATAGAAATAGTATTAATGCATTGAGTTATAAAAATTCAAATTACATTATCAATAATGATGTTCATTCATACATAGCTGAATTAAACAGTATTTTTTCGAGTAGAGTTTCGAATTCATTTAGTGTAGGTTATACAGCTAATAGAGATTATAGATCGAGTAACAGTAGTGTTATTCCATTAATCGATATTTTAGATGGCAGTAACAATCAATATATAAGTTTGGGTTATGAGCCATTTACACCAAATAATACTTTGAATACTGATGTTTCTCAGTTCCAGGATAATTTGACTTTTTATTTAAATAATCACACATTAACTGCAGGAGTTAATTACGAAACATTTGCGTTCGATAATTTATTTACACCTACTTTTTATGGTCAATATGTATTTAACAATATTAATGATTTTAAAAATGCGCTTAACGGGGATAGTGTAGCCTTAAGAAGATATGCATTGAATTATTCTGCATTGCCTAATCAGGAATTGCCATGGGCGACAACCAAAGTTCAAATGCCGGGCGCTTATCTTCAGGATGAAATATCTTTATTGAATAACAAACTTTCTTTGACTGTTGGAGTAAGAATAGATGTTCCAATTTTTGCTGAAACGGCATTGCGAAATGTGTTGGTAGATACAATGAAGTTTAAAGATGAGAATGGTAATGTTGTTAATTTTGGAACAGATAAATTACCTAACAAACAATACATGTTCTCGCCAAGATTAGGTTTTAATTATGATGTAATGGGTAATCGTAAATTACAAATTCGTGGTGGAACAGGCGTATTTACAGGTCGTCCACCTTTCGTATGGATTTCTAATGTTGTAGGGAATAATGGTGTTTTGCAAGGAAGTATTACCCAGGATAATACCAATACTAGAAAATATAAATTTTCAAATGATGTCACAGCAAATATTCCTGCCAATGCAACGGCTTCACCATCTTACAACTTAGCATTAATTGATCAGGGCTTCAAGTTTCCTCAAGTGTGGCGAAATGATTTAGCATTTGATTTTTCGCTTCCTCAAGGATTGATTTTAACTGTAGAAGGTATTTATTCAAAAACATTGAATAATATCTATTACATCAATGCTAATCAAGAATTATCAACAGGTAATTTTAGTGGTGATGATTCAAGACCTTATTTTCCTGGAATAGATAAATCATCTACTGCAAAAACAAATGCTTCCAGAATTTATGATAATATTTCTGATGCTACAGTATTAAAAAATACAGATAAAGGTTATTCATACAGTTTTACCACTAAACTTGAGAAACCTTTAACAAAGAATTGGTCAGCAATGGTTGCTTATAATTTAGCAGAAGCTAAAGATCTTACCTCTGCTGGATCCATTGCCTTAAATTCCTGGAGAGATAATAAATCGGTGAATGGAAATAATTTACCCGATTTGGCTTATTCAGAATTTGATCAAAAACACAGAATTATTGCAGGTTTATCGTATAAAGTAAATTATTTGAAAATTGCTTCTACTCAAATTTCATTATTTTTACAATCTGGAAATCAAAGCAGATTTAGTTTGTTTTATAGTGGTGATCAAAATGGAGATAATCAAAGTGGTAATGATTTAATGTATGTTCCAAACAAAGCTTCCGATTTAAGTTTCAATGATTTGATCAAAAAAATTGGATCTAAAGATTCTGTAATAGCTACTAAACAACAACAAATTGACGCGTTCGAAAATTACATCAGCAATAACCCTTTCTTAAATGATAATAGAGGAAAAATAGTAGAAAGAAATGCTTTAATATTGAAATGGTTGACAACAATCGATTTGTCTATAGTACAAGAATTTGGGGTAAAAATTAGTGGAAGAGAACACAAGTTTCAAATTCGAGGGGATATATACAATTTTGGAAATTTGTTAAGCAAAGAATGGGGTGTAGGATATAGGATTAATACGAACTCACCTTTGAATGCTACTAATGTTAAAGATGCTGCAGGTAAACCGGTTTATACTTTTGGATCTGTTAGTTCCGCTAATGTATGGCAAAAACCATTGCCAATTGTTGAAAAAAGAGCAACATTAGATGATGTGTGGCAAGCACAAATTGGTTTAAGATATACTTTTTAGATAACTGCCTATAAATCTAAATATAAAAAGCTGGTCTAGAAATAGATCAGCTTTTTTTATTAGCGTAGCCAATATAATTTTGTGGAGTCAGTGATTTAAGTTCTTGTTTGATAGCATCATTTATTTCTAAGGTGTCAATGAATTGATGAAGTACATCCTTGGTTATACTACTGTTCCCGCGGGTTAAATGCTTTAGTGCTTCATACGGATTCGGATAAGATTCTCTTCGCAATATAGTTTGTATTGGTTCAGCTAAAACGATCCAATGATGGTTTAATTCATCATCAATCTTTGATTGGTTAACATCAAGTTTTTTTAGTCCGGATAGCATCGATTTAAGAGCAAGAAAAGTATGCCCAAATGGAATACCTATATTGCGCAATACCGTGCTGTCAGTAAGATCCCGCTGTAACCTTGAGATGGGAAGTTTTTCTGCAAAATGAGAACACAAAGCTGATGATATTCCTAAATTGCCCTCTGCGTTTTCAAAATCTATAGGATTTACTTTGTGCGGCATCGCTGAAGACCCGATCTCTCCTTCCACTGGAATTTGTTTAAAATATTCCATTGAAATATACATCCAAATGTCCTTACAAAAATCTAATAATATGGTATTGATTCTGATAAGTTGATGAAACCACACAGCTAATTCATCATAATGGGCAATTTGCGTAGTGGTCTGTTGTCTATTGATCCCAAGTTTGTTTTTTAGAAAGTTGTCTGCCCATTGTGGCCAAGTTATTTGAGGATAAGCAGCATGGTGAGCATTAAAGTTTCCTGTTGCGCCACCAAATTTTCCTGAATAAGTACAATGTTCCAAAGTTTGGAATTGTAATTCAAGGCGTTCAACAAACACTAAAATTTCCTTGCCTAATGTTGTGGGACTGGCAGGTTGACCATGTGTTCGTGCAAGCATAGATAAACCGATGGATTGTGTACTTATGTCTTTAATCCTTGTAATAAGTTCGTTTAAAGTGGGTATCAATTCATTGGAGGTAGCATCTTTTAATAAAAGGGGAATCGCTGTGTTATTGATATCCTGTGATGTTAATGCAAAATGTATGTATTCTTTATATTGTCCCAAGCCTAATGATTCAATCTTTTCCTTTATAAAGTATTCTACTGCTTTGATATCATGTTTGGTTGTTCGTTCGATGGATTGTATATGTTGTGCATCTTCTATGGTAAATTTTTCGTAAATGAGTTTAAGTAGTCTTACTTGTTCTTCATTCAATTTTATAGGAAGTGAATCAATGGTTGATAGTTCAATGAAATATAATATTTCTACTTTAACTCGATATTGGAATAGAGCAAATTCTGAAAAATAGTTTCCTAATTCTTGTAACTTATTATGGTATCTACCATCAAGTGGGGAAATCGCTTTTAACATGATTTAATTTTATAATTGTTTTTGGAACTTAACAAAATAAGTTCTAAAAAACCAATAGATGAGAAGAATGTGTAAAATTCCAAAAACATCAAATCCAATCAGATGATATGGAAAACCACCAGTTATAAATATATTATTTGCCTTTGGAGGGGTACAAATGTATATGTAATTTGAATTTAGAAAATAATTGATAATACCTACAAAAAATAGTAAAATATTACTGGCGACAAAAATAGTTTTCCAGGAATGTATTCTTGGAATTTCATTTAAAACAAAAACACCGTAGAGTGGTGCAAATACAATAGCGCCATGGCTAACATAATAGTCGATTAAAAAATAATTAGATAAACCATGAGTTAATTCAGGAGTTATAAGACTGTAAAAAGCAGTGGGAAGTCCTAGCATAAGCAAGTACTCAAATAATAAAGCTTTTGGATTGTAGAAATACAATATGACGATGAAGTAAGAAATATTGCAAAGTTGTAATGGTAATGAATCTACAAAAGTAAATTTTCCGGTAATAATGATGAATGAATAATAAACGATTTCTCGAATCAAAAAAAAGTAGAAAAGTATTTTTCTATAATTGTTTTCTCTTAATTTTAAACGAAAATTTAAACCAAGTTTAATTAAAAAAATAATGGCAAGGACGCTACCAATAAGTCCTGTCCACCATAAATTGGATAAAACCGGTATTACGTAATGCTCATGCATATTGGAATATTCTTTTCATATCAAACATTAGGAATCACTCTTGTCTCCAACAAAATAATGCTCTTTATATCTAAAAAGCACATTAAATGTAGTTAAACTTCCATAGATACGTGTAATATATTGTTGTAGGTTAACTTTTTCTTCATCAGTCAATTTGCTGGCATTTATTCTTTGTTCCATGACTCGAAGGCGATCACGGGTCATAACGATCTTATGAAAAAATGCATCTATCGGAATTTCTTTATCTTTAAGAGTAGGGTCACCTGATCTCAAAATCATAACACCTTCTTTCCACTTGTCTCCCAGAGGTACGACTTCAGTTACATCAGACCAGGCGCGCAAAATTTTAGCCAGTGATTTTTCAGCTTCATTGAAAGAGACCGTTTCAGTTGGTTGAATGCGATCAATAATTTCCCATAATGAATAATCCTTACCTACTAATTTAATTCCAAACTGGATAAAGCACACCCTATATGCGGCTATATCGATTTCAATAATAACACCATCTCCAAATGCCGGATGCTTAACCCGAGAGCCGACACCCAATAATTGTTCTAATCCCATGTTTAAATAATTTTCTCAAATATAGTAATTCTTTAATTTATGGCAAGGGTATAAGCCATTTTAGCTTAAAGTTAGGATAGGGGCTGATTTAAAAAAAGCCATGGATTACGAACTTTTGTATTGATTTTCATGGATTTTACATTCAGCTTGGGAATCATTTAATAGCTCTGGTGATTTCTCTTTTCCCAGGAGGTCCCTTTAAACTTTCTACTTGAAATCCAACCGATTTTAATCTGCGCTTGAAAATTCCTTTGGCGCAATAGGTTAGTAATAATCCTCCTGGTTTTAAAAGGTCATAGAGTTTCTTCAAAGAGTCTTCGAGCCATAATTCTGCTTGTGATTCGGGGGCGAATGCATCGAAGTATATGAGGTCAAACTTTGAAGAAGTTTTGAATTCGATCCAATCTAATTTTCTTTTTTCAATATTGAAAGAGTCTGATATTATACTTCTTTGATTCCATTGAGCATGATGGAGTTGGTCAAAATGATATTTGCCATTGGGAAATGGATGAATATTTGGATAATTCAATTGGGACCATGTGGATTCTGTAATTGGGTCAATCTCAATTACTGTATATTCTATTGCTTGTTTCTCAGTCAGAGTAAACTCCAGACTAAGCCATGCATTCAGGCCAGTGCCAAAGCCGAATTCGAAGACTGAAAGAGGATTTCCTGTTTTATTTAATACATGCAGTCCATTTTCTATAAATACGACCTGGCTTTCCTTTAAAGCACCATGTATGGAATGATAGGTAGTTTTTAGGATTGGATGAAGAAGGGTATGCGAACCATCAGCAGTAATTATTATTTCAGGTGATATCATTGAAGCTGGTTTCGTAGGCTTAATTCGATGTGGACTTATTGGAAGGCGATAGTTCAGTGATGCAAAAGGTTTGAATACTTTCTTCTTTGGCTATAAGTTTTTGACCAATACATTCAGCCTAAATTGAAATGGATTAGAGCATTCTATAAAATAAAAAACCAGCTTCAATTACTGAAGCCGGTTGTATTTTTATGCTATTTGTTTAGTCTTTCTTAGAAAATTAAAGCTATCACTTTTACAACAGCCACCACAATAGTGCTCAATGTATCTGCAATGCTGAAATCGTAAGGACAACCGTAACCACGATTGCATGAACTTAAGCCAATAAGTGCTACCAACACCAACATAAGTCCCGGAATAGATCTTTTTTGATTTTTCATATTATGCAGTTTAGATGTTAAAAAACAATATAACAACAAAACGAGACGCAAAAGTAATTTATTTTGCGAATTTAACCTATGTTTGAGTCAATTAATTGTTAATTATTATATGCCTTCAAAAATTCATTTAATTGCTATCGGCGGGAGTGTGATGCATAATATGGCTTTAGCCTTGGTTCGACAAGGTCATAAAATAACCGGCTCAGATGATCAGATATTTGAACCTGCCAAATCCAGACTCGACAGAGTGGGCATTTTGCCTGATAAGGAAGGCTGGGATTCAAGTAAGATTAACTCAGATTTGGATGCAGTTATTCTAGGGATGCATGCCAAAATAGATAATCCTGAACTTATACGCGCATTAGAACTTGAAATACCTGTTTATTCATTTCCAGCATATGTCAGCGAAATGTTCCATGGTAAATTAAAGGTCGTTGTTGCCGGGAGCCATGGAAAGACAACTACGACATCA
>Ga0138256_10005682_pt1 | contig 13189 bp, 8 predicted proteins | sample KNB2016incub_MG_FD_105486 | JGI IMG/M metagenome (GOLD analysis project Ga0138256, IMG submission 105486) | Active sludge microbial communities from wastewater in Klosterneuburg, Austria - KNB2014incub_MG | ecosystem: Engineered > WWTP > Activated sludge > Unclassified | place: Austria...
CGCATCGAAGCGCCGCCAGACGTCTACGTTGCCCGCATCGACGGGTCCAACGAGCGGCGCCTGACCGCGCTCAACGACGATATGCTGGCCGGCATCGCGCTCAGTCGCGCCGAACGACTGCAGTTCGCCAGCGCCGATGGCACGCCCGTGGAAGGGTGGCTGATGCTCCCGTTCGGGTATCGCGCCGACTCCGGTTCGTACCCACTGGTGGTGAGCAACCACGGAGGCCCGCACGCAGCCGATGGTTATGCCTTCGACTTCAAGGCCCAATACCTTGCCGCCAACGGCTATTTCGTCCTGAAGGTGAACTTCCGCAGCAGCACCGGTTACGGCGAGAAGTTTCTGTGGGGCACATGGGGTGGCTGGGGGACCAGGGACGGCGAGGATGTGATGGCCGGCATCGACTACGCCATCGCCCGCTATCCGATCGACCGCTCGCAGGTGGCCACGATGGGGCACTCGTATGGCGGCTTCATGACCAACTGGCTCATCACGCAGTATCCCGATCGCTTCGCCGCCGCCATTCCCGGCGCCGGGATCGTGAACTGGGTCAGCGACTACGGCACCGCCGACATCGCCCGCACCAAGGAGACGGAGTTCTTCGGGACGCCGTGGGATCCCGTCGCGCGCGACTTGATGATGCGCCAGTCGCCGCTCAGCTACGCGAACCGGGTCAAGGCCCCCACGCTCTTCGTCCATGGCGAGGTGGACCAGCGTGTGCCGTACTCCGAGGCCGAGCAGATGTACGTGGCACTCAAGAAGAACGGCATCCCGACGAAGATGATCCAGTACGAGGGGATGGCGCACGGCATCAACGGGTCATGGAACCAGGTGCATCGAATGCTCAATGAGCGGCGCTGGCTCGATCGCTGGCTGAAGGGAGGGAAGGTGAGCTGAGCGACGACGCGAATGCCGGCACGTGCCTCCGACACGTTCGCCCGGTACACGGGCCCGGTACGCGGGCCCGGTACGCGGGCCCGGTTCGCGCCCGCGCCGCTCCTCCTTCGCCAGCCGTCGTGCCACCCTCGCGAGTCACCGCGGCACGCTCGTAGATTGAGGGGATCCGTCCACGCTCTCTCCAACTATTCCCGCGCATGTCCAATCCTCGGCGACGATTCCTCGGCTGGCTCGGTGGCGCCTCACTCGCGGGGGTCGCCGGCACTCCGTCGATCGCCCACGCCATCTTTCCCGCTCGACCGACCTCGTCGCCGACGCCGAACGACCATCCGGAGCCGGTCTCCGAGACGTGGGACGTGAGCTGGACGGCGCGGGTAACCGGGAAGTACAAGGCGGTCTTCGACTCGCCCGACATGTCCGACGGGGCCGCGCTCGTGCGCGCGGTCGCCTGGTGCGACCAGTACAAGGAAGTGTACGGCGCCGAGCGTACCGAGATGTCGCCCGTGCTCGTCCTGCGACACTCGGCGATCGACCTCGTGATGACCGACGACTACTGGGCGCGCTTCGAGATCGGCAAGTCGCACAAGCTGCGAGACGCAAACGGGAAGAAGTGGGCGCGGGCGAATCCGCTCAGCGCACGCTCCGCCGGCAGCGCGGCCGGGGCGACCAAGTACAAGCTCGAGACGTTTCTCGAGAGCGGCGGCATCGTGCTCGCCTGCGGCTGGGCCTTCCGCTTCGTCTCGTCGCACTATCGCAAGGCCGAGTCGCTCGATGCGGCGGCGGCCATGGCTCGGGCCAGGCAGGATCTCATCCCGGGCATCATCATGCAGCCGAACGGGATCTTCGCGGCGCTGCGGGCACAGGAGGCCGGTTGCGCGTACATCATGGCGAGCTAGCGGCGGGGGCTGCCTGCGGAGGTCAGCCGGCGGCCGTCACGGCGATCCCAGCGCGGCCCGCCGCTCCGAGCCCTGCCGCCCGGCCGGTCGCCCACGCCCACAGGAAGTTGTAGCCACCGATCGGGCCGAAGGCGTCGAGCACCTCGCCGCAGAGAAAGAGCCCGCGGTGCCGTCGGCTCTCCATGGTCTGCGGGTGCACCTCGCCTAACGCGACCCCTCCCCCCGTGACCTCGGCTTTCTTGTAGCCCTCGTCGCCGTCCCAGGGGAGCGTGCCGCGGACCAGGACGTCGATGAGGCGACGTCGTTCGTCCCGGCGCAGCTCGGAGAGGGCGCGGGTGGCGTCGACTGCGGCTGCGTCGAGCAGCACGGCGGCCAGTCGGTCGGGGAGCTGTGCGCGCAGCGCCCCGGTCACGCTGCGAGCACCATGCGGCTTGAGCGCCGCCTCCCACTCCGCATCGCCCCACGGGGTCCATTGCACCTGCAGGGTGGCCGCGGCCTGCTCGGCGCGCGCGCGCACCAGCACGTGCGAGACGTCCAGCACCGAAGGGCCGCTGTATCCGCGATGGGTGAACAGGAAACCGCCGCGAGCCGTCGCTGAGCGCGCTGCGCTGCGTGCCGTCAGCGACACCGTGAGCGAGACGCCGGCGAGCGCGGAGAAGGCGGGCGCGTCGGCGGTGACGGGTGTGAGCGCTGCGTAGGTCGTGTGCATCGCATGCCCCAGCGCTGCGAGCATTTCCAGCCCTGCGCCGTCGCTCCCCGTGTTGGGGACCGAGAGTCCCCCGGTGGCGACGATCACGGCATCGCCACGCAGCGTCTCGCCGAGTTCGGTCGTCACCTCCCACCCCGTGGCACTCGGGGCGATCCCGGTGATGCGGGTCTCCATCAGCAGCTGCACGCCGACGGCACGAGCGTGGGCCAGTAGCCCATCGCGCACGTCGCGCGCGCGATGCGACGCGGGGAAGAGCTTGGCCGACACGGTCTCCTCTTCGAGCGCGATGCCCAGCGTCTCCTCGAAGAACGCCCGTTGCTGCGCCAACGGCCACGCGCGCACCATCTTGCGCAACAGGTTCGGTGAGGAGTCGGTCACGAAACGGGACTCGTCCACCCGCGCCGGCAGTACGTTGCACCTGCCGCCGCCGCTGATGAGGATCTTGCGCCCCCCGTCGCGCGTCCGCTCGACCAGCACCGTCTCGGCGCCGGCCGTTGCCGCGAAGCTCGCGGCCATCAACCCCGCGGCGCCCGCGCCGATCACGATCACCTTCGGCATCGGTCTCCCCGCCGCCGGGCGCTCCACACCTGCCGGCGATCTGCCGCGGCGCGCGCCCTGGTCTGGTGGCCACCTCTCACATAGTCGACGGCTTTCTGCCGCCGCAGGACGCCGGCGCAGGACGCCGGCGCTCCGGCGACTATTCGCGAGATGGCTCGACGCGAAATGTAGCGGTTGCGCCCTGGGCCACGAGTCCGTCGGGGCCGCGGGCGTCGAGACGCACAGTGGCGCCGAGTTGCTCGGCGGCCAGTCGCAGCGGCGCGCCGTCGAACACCGGGCGCTCGCTGCGGAAGGCAAAGGATCGCACAACCCGCGCTCCTGGTGCTGCAACGTCCTCGGCCAGCGCCAGCAGGAGCATGGCGATGAGCTGTCCATGCACGACCAGCCCCGGGTACCCTTCCTCGCCCCGGGCATAGTCCCGGTCGTAGTGAATGCGATGCGCGTTGAACGTCAGTGCCGAAAAGCGAAACAGGAGGCGTGCGTCCGGGTGCACGAGGCGGGTGTGCACTCCGGACGATGGAGCGGGGAGCGCCACCGAAGCGGTTGCGCCACCGGCCGGCGATGGATCGCGGTAGACGATGTCCTGCTCCTCCTCGATGCACAGCGCGCCGCCCTGGAGGTAGCGATACCCCACGCGCACGAACGCCAAGGACCCGCTGCGACCCGTCTTCATCGTGACGTCGCGAATCTCTCCCTCACGTCGCGCGGCCTCGCCCAGCCGAAGGGGGTGGTGTACGGTGATCCTGGCGCCGGCAAACATGCGACGCGGCTGCGGCACCGGGGGGAGGAAGTCGCCGCGCGGCGCGTGTCCATCCGCGGCGAGCGTGTGCTGCGGCACGGGCGCGTGGAAATAGAACCACTGCCACAGCGGCGGGAGCGGCTGGCCTGGGCGAAACGGCGCCCCGTCACGATCCAGCGTTGCAGCTGCGGCGTCGGCCTGGGCCGGCGCCAGCGTATCGTCGATGGTTTCGGTGCGACCGATCCAGCGCGTATATTCGGCGTCGGGTGCGTGCATGGGAGGGGGTGTCGTCGGCGCCCTCGTCCGCGACAGGACGAGTGGCACACGCCGAGGAGTGGGTGGGTGCGCTCGCTGCTCAGTGGTGTTAGGGCCGTGGAAGGCAGGTACACGCTGGCCGGTCCGACGTCGCGTGTCGTGGTCGTCGTGTCCCCGGTCGACGGCGACCCGGTACCGAGGTTTCGTATGGTACGCCACCGATTTGCGGGCACGCCAGAGCCTGGGGACACTTCCCGGAGCGCGTCGCGGCACGATGGACTCGGCACGACGCGGATGAGCGCCGAGACCGGCTCACCAGTCCTTCCCCTCCGGGGCGCCCCTGCCTAACACCACAGCACTGGAGGGTCGTACGAGTGAAACTGCCGAACCGCTTCTATGCGCCGCTGGCGATCGGCGCGCCGGCGCCCGTGCGTGAGCTGCCAGTCCGGCCCGAACGCGTCGTGCACTTCTTTCCGCCGCACGTCGAGAAGATCCGCACACGCCTGGGCGTCATTGCGCGACAGGCCGACGTGCTGTGCGGCAACCTGGAGGACGGAATCCCGCTGGACGTGAAGGGCGAGGCGCGGGCCGGTTTCATCGACGCGGCACGCACCACGAACCTGGGTGCGGCCGCCCTCTGGGTGCGCGTGAATGGGCTCGACAGCCCGTGGTTCCTCGACGACGTCGCCGAGATCGTCGCTGCCGTGGGCAACCGGCTCAACGTGATCATGATCCCGAAGGTGGCAGGGGAGTGGGACATCCATTTCGTGGACCAGTACCTCGCGTTGCTCGAGGCCCGCCACGGGGTGACCTCGCCGATCCTCCTGCACGCCCTGCTGGAGACCGCCGAGGGAGTCCGGAACGTCGAGCAGATCGCCTCGGCGAGTCCGCGCATGCACGGCATGAGCCTCGGACCGGCCGACCTCGCCGCATCGCGCGGGATGAAGACGACACGTATCGGAGGTGGACACCCGTTGTATGGCGTGTTGGGTGATGTGCCGGCCGACGGAGGGGCGCGCGCCTTCGCGCAGCAGGACCTCTGGCACTACACCATCGCTCGCATGGTCGATGCGTGCGCGTCGAGCGGGATCCGCGCCTTCTACGGACCGTTTGGCGACCTGCACGATGAAGCGGGATGCGAGGCGCAATTCCGAAATGCCTTCCTCATGGGCTGCACGGGCGCCTGGTCGCTGGCCCCGAACCAGATTCCGATCGCCCGCCGCGCCTTCAGTCCCGACGCGGGCGACGTGAAGTTCGCGCGGCGCATTCTCGAGGCCATGCCCAGTGGCGCCGGCGTGGTCACGATCGACGGACGCATGCAGGATGATGCGACGTGGAAGCAGGCGAAGGTCCTGGTCGATCTTGCTCGCCTGATCGCCTCGCGCGATCCCGAGTATGCCGCGGCCTACGGCCTATGATGCGGTCGCGCTCCCCGTCGGCCAGGCGGCTGTGCCCGGGATGCGCGGCGCCAGGCGGCACGCATCGCGACCGGTAAGAAGCCCGTCAACTCCGGCCCGTGCACCTGACGGTGGAGTTCGCCGAGTTGTCGCGCCGCCTGCACGCGGCGCGCGAGGCGTAGCCACTCCCATAATGGTTGGACTTGCAACAAACCTTTGTTGACATGCTATTGGATGCAAGTCTGGCGGCGACCCCCCCATATGGGTAGGTCGCCGGAACTGTCGCGCCGAGCATATTTGCGCGCTCACATGGACGTCGACCAGTTGTCATTGCGCGGTCGGCTATCCCGACGATTTCCCCCAGCTCGGTTCGCCTATGCCCGCGTTGTATCGTTCGAGTTCGATAGCCCGGTTGCTCGTTGTCCTTTCGCTGTGGAGTCTGCTCCCGCTGGCGTCGCTCGACGCGCAGTCGGCGGTGGTCACGGGGAAAGTCACGGCGGTCGACGGAGGGCTCCCCCTGCAGGGAGTGACCGTGCTGCTGCGCGGCACGAATCTGGGTACGCTGACCGATGCGGCGGGCGCCTATCGCCTCGCCCTGCCGGCCACGGGCCGCGCCGACATCCTGACGTTCCGTCTCATCGGCTATAAGCCGACGGACGCGACGATCCAGGGGCGCACGACCGTCGACGTCGCCCTCGAGACCGCGACCACCACACTGTCCAGCCTGGTCGTCACCGCGAACGCCATTGTGCGCGAGACGAAGGAGCTGGGGTACTCCGTGGCGCAGATCGAACCAGCGCAGCTGGTGGTGGCGCGCAGCTCCAACGTGCTCAACAGCGTCGCAGGCAAGGTGGCCGGGTTGCGCGTCACGCAGCAGTCCGGGACGGTGGGCGGCGGGAGCAAGGTGGTCATCCGCGGCGTCAACTCGATCGCGTCAGCCTCCGAGCCGCTCTTCGTGGTGGACGGCGTCCCGATCTCCAACTCCTCCTTCGCCGGCACCGAGACCGAGATCGTCACCGGCGGCGTCGATGTCGGCAACCGGGCGCAGGACATCAATCCGGACGACATCGAGTCAATGTCGGTGCTGAAGGGGGCGGCAGCGTCGGCGCTCTACGGCTCGCGCGCGCGCAATGGCGTGATCGTCGTGACCACCAAGCGCGGACGTGCCGGCGATCGGCGGTTCACCTACAACGGGACCACGCGCGCCGAGCAGATCTTCCGGGCCCCTGAGTTCCAGAACGAGTACGCCCAGGGATTGCTCGGGGTGTACAACACCGCCAACGCCAATGGCTGGGGGCCGAAGATCACCGGTCAGACGGAGCCGAACATCCTCGGTGAGCCAGAGGTGCTGCGCGCGTATCCTGACAACTTCACGGACTTCTTCAATACCGGCTACACCAACGTACACTCGATGTCGTTCGCGGGTGGCACGGAAACGAGCGACTATCGGCTCGGCGGCACCTGGCTCGGCCAGACCGGCATCGTCCCCAACTCGGAGCTGCAGCGCTACGCGCTGTCGGTGAACTCGGGGCAGCGGTTCACCGAGAAGTTCAACGCGCGCCTGGCGGCCAACTACGTCCGGACCGGCTCATCGGGCCGCGCCTCGCAGGGGCAGAACGGGCAGAGCATTCCGATGTCGCTCTGGAGCTTCACGCCGCGCACCCTGTCCACGGCATTCCTGCGCGCCGACCGCGTGCGTCCCGACGGCCGAGCGGGTTCGATCGACGGCACGGGCACCAGCAACAACCCGTACTTCGTGACCGACAACAACGGTCTCGACAACACGATCGACCGGCTCTACGGGAACACCTACCTCTCGTACGATGCCAATAGCTGGCTGAACATCGCCTTCCGGGCCGGAACCGACATCGCCGTTGAGAACCGCCGATTCATCACCGCCAAAGGGACGCGCGGGCGCCTGGACGGCGAGTTCGACACGCAGGACTTCAACGAGCGCGAGCTCAATACGGACCTCATCGCGTCGGTCACGCGCCAGCTCTCGCCGAACCTGTCCTTCAAGGGGCTGGTCGGGCACAACTTCAACAAGCGCACGTTCGACCGGCAGCGCGTCTTCAGCCAGGGGCTGAACATCGACAAGCTGTACACGCAGGCCAACGCGAACGTGAACGCGGCGACGAACTTCACGTCCGAACGGCAACTGTATGGCGCGTACGGCGAGGTTGGGTTGGGGTGGCGCGATTACCTGTTTGTGAACGTCACGGGGCGCAACGACTGGTCGTCGACGCTGCCGGTCGACAACAACCGGTACTTCTACCCCTCTATCTCCACCGGCTTCGTGCTCTCCGACGCCATGAAGGACGCGTCGATCTTCTCGAATGGCACCGTGAGCTACGCCAAGCTGCGCGCCAACTGGGCCAACGTCGGGTCGGACGAGGAACCGTACCAGCTGGCGTTCTCCTATTCGCCGCTCTCGCTGCAGGCGGACATCTACACGTTCAACCAGAACTTCCCGTTCAATGGGGCGTCGGCCTTCGCCGCCACCAACGTCATCCCGCCGTCCAACCTGCGTCCCCAGCGACAGAACTCGTGGGAAGTCGGCGGCGAGTTCCGGCTGCTGAACGACCGCATCGGGCTCGACCTCACCTACTACACGGTCCGGAACTACGACCAGATCGTGTCGATCTCGGTCCCGCAGAGCACCGGCTTCAGTGCCCGGCGCCTCAACGTGGGCGAGATCCAGAACAACGGCATCGAGGCGCTGGTCAACTACTCGATCCTGCGCGCTGCCCGCAACGGCATCGGCTGGGACATCACGGCCAATTGGAGCCGGAATCGCAACGAGGTCACGAAGCTGGCACCAGGGCTCAAGGAGTTCGTCGTCACGTCGGGTGATGGCTTCGGCACGCTGATCGCCGCCCGTCCAGGCACCACCTTCCAGATCCAGGGCGTCGGCTACCTGCGCGACTCGACCAGCGGCAAGTACATCATCAATCCGCAGAACGGCCTGCGCATCGTCGGCGACCGCCGTCTTTTCGGCAACATCTACCCCGACTGGATCGGCGGGGTGAGCAACTCGTTCAGCTTCAAGAACGCCTCGCTCTCGTTCCTGGTCGATATGCGCAAGGGTGGCGTGATCATGTCCAGCACGGTGTCGTCCTTGCGCTCGTCAGGCACCGCCAAGGAAACGGCCGACCGGACGCCGTTCGTTCAGGACGGCGTGCTGCGCAACGCCGATGGCACCTTCCGGGCGAACGACGTCCCGGTCGCCAGCGTGCAGCAGTACTGGGGCAACCTCGACAACTCCGTCAGCCCGGAGAACAACATCTTCGACGCGTCGTTCGCCAAGCTGCGCGAGATCCAGTTCGGCTACAAGCTGCCGAATTCCTGGGCCGCCTTGATGCGCAGCAGGGAAGCGACATTTTCGATCGAGGGACGCAACCTCTGGCTGATCTCGAGCAACGTCCCGCACATCGACCCCGAGGCCAACGTGCACGGCGCCGGCCTGATTGGCGAGGGCATTGAACGCAGCAACCTGCCCTCCACGCGCTCCGTCGGTTTCAACCTCCGTCTCAACTTCTGATCACCCCACACGTGACAATCCATACCATGATGAATCGCCATCGTCGGGTGACGCTGCGTGCCAGGCAGTTGGGAGCGGCCGCGCTGCTCACGCTCACAACTGCCGGCTGCTTCGAGGACGGCGCGCTGAACGTCGATCCGAACCGGTCGACCACCGCCGAGCCGGCGCTGCTGTTTTCCGGCGCCGAGGTCAAGTTCTCGCTGCTGCGCGTCGCCGAACTCACCTGGCCCGTCGCCCTGATGAACCAGATGTGGGCGTCGGGCGCCGCCTGGGGGCTGGCGCAGGCACAGTATGACCAGACGCGCGTGCGCAGCGCGTGGGGGAGCATCTATGTCGATGTCCTCAAGAACCTGAAGCTGGCCACCGTCGAGGCGAACGCGCGCACGCCCAAGCCGAACAACACGATCGCCCAGTTGATGATCTATCAGGCGTTTGTCTTCTCGCAGACGACGTACCTGTGGGGCGACATTCCCTTCAGCGAGGCCGCGTCGGGCGAAGTCGACCTGCCCAAGTTCGAGACGCAGGAAGCGGTACTCAACGGCAGCATCAAGATGCTCGACGATGCCATCGCCCTCATCGATGCCAACTCGATCCGGATCGGTGCGCCGAACGACCTGTATTACGGCGGTGACATGACGAAGTGGCGCAAGTTCGCCAACTCGCTCAAGTTCCGGATCCTGATGACGATGGTCGATGCCGACCCGAGCAAGTCGACCGCCATTGGCGCGATGGCCGCGCAGCCGATGATCAGTGCGCGCGCGGATGACATGAAGTTCGCGTACTTCGACTCCCCGGGACGCCAGAACCCGCGCTTCTCGTTCACCCAGATCTTCCGCGGCGGCGTGCAGCAGGACTGGTACGCCTCCAAGGTCATGTTCGACGAGATGGTGCCGTTCAACGATCCGCGGCTCCCGATCTACTTCCAGCCGGGACCGTCCGCAGCACCTAACGAGTTCCTGTCGCTCGTCGGCGTCGACCCACGCACCCCCAAGTCGTCGCTGGTGCACCTCAACCTGCTCAAGGCCAACCTCCCCGAGGTGTCGTTCTCGTACTCCGAACAGCTCCTGCTCGAGGCCGAGGCAACTGCACGCGGCTTCTGGCAGGGCGGACTCGCCGCCGCCGACCTGCGCTTCCGCGCCGGCGTGCGTGAGTCGATGGGCGCGTTCGGCGTGGCATCGACCGCAGCCGAGACATACATCGCGGCCCTGCCAACCCTCAACGCCACCAACTTCCGGCGCGAATTGAACCGGCAGCAGTGGCTCGACCTGTTCATGCGTCCGCTCGAAGCGTGGGTGCAGTGGCGCCGGAGCGGCCCCGCGGGACAGGAGTTCCCAGCCATGACCGTGCCACAGGGTGCGCTGGCCAGCGCCCTCGTGCGGCGCCTGGTATATCGTAGCGAAGAGATCAATTCCAATCCGAACACGCCGAGCGGCATCACGCTCGACCGTGCCCTGTGGTTCGACAAGTGAGGACACTCAACATGACGACAAATGCTCTCTGGCGCCGCACAGCCGTTGCGTGTGCGCTGCTGGTCACCGCCGGGGCGTGCGCCTCGGGCGGTGGCGAGACAGCCGATACCGCCTCGGCCGCAGCAGAAATGACGGCGACGACCAGTGCGATGCGCCGCGTGCTCATCGACACCGACGCCGGTCCCATCACGGTCGAGATCAACGAGACCGCCGCCCCGGTCACGGCTGCCAACTTCATGCAGTACGTGACGGATGCCCGCTACGATGGTGGCGCCTTCTATCGCGTCGTGACGATGCAGAACCAACCCACCAGCCCGATCAAGATCGAGGTGATCCAGGGCGGAGTGGATGGCGACTCGACCAAGATGCTCCCGCCCATCGCGCACGAGACCAACGACAAGACCGGCCTCAAGCACCTTGACGGTACCATCAGCATGGCGCGCGGCGCGCCGGGCACCGCAGCGAGTGAATTCTTCTTCTGCATCGGTCCCCAGCCGGACCTCGACTTCGGAGGCATGCGCAATCCCGATGGTCAGGGTTTCGCGGCCTTCGGGACGGTCGTCGAGGGAATGGACGTCGTGCGCAAGATCCAGCAGATGCCGGCCGATTCTGCACCGCCACAGCGGCTCAAGACGGTCGTTCGGATCAAGAGCATCCGCATCCTCTAGGGTACTGCCTCGCGGCAAGTGGCCCACTGATCGGGTGGTCGCGTTGGACACCCGAAAACGCCGAGGGCGGAACGCACAGTCGACGCGTTCCGCCCTCGGTCGTTTGTTGGCGAATGCCCGCCCGGCCGGTGGGTACTACGCGCCCCGCGGTTTCGGCTTCACCACTGCGATGTTCCACGTCCGATCCTTCTCGTTGAGCGCTGCACACAGGATGCGCTTGCCATCGGTGCGCACGTTGATCAATCCGTAAACGAGACCGGTCACCATGTAGCCGCCGCGCAGCCGACGCTTCGTGGTGGTGGGATTCAGGTCGCCAGCCATCGTGACGCGCGCGGTGGCGCGCAGCGTCGCGAGGTCGAGCTCGGCGATCTCCACGTCGGCATCGTCGACGGTGTGCATCTTCGAGAACTTCCCGAGCTCCGCGCTGCGGGCCAGCTCCGTCAGGTACACGAGCGGGGTCACGACCTGGTCCTTGACGACCTCGCGATGTCCCGTCATCGCGCTCGCGGCGATGATCTCGGGACGCGGATGGTCGTGCCCCTCGCTATCGCCCGACGAGATGACCGTCACGCACGGCGCCATGGCCTCGAGGAACGAATAGGCGACGTCGCCACTCCCATGGTGACAGGCCTTGGCGACATCGCACTCGAAGACCGACTCCATTCCCTTGTAGTCCTGAAGCAGCGCACCCTGCGACTTGGTGTTCAGGTCGCCGGTCAGCAGGACGCGCACGGCGCCGCAGTCGAGCCGCAGGAGGACAGAGTTCCCGTTGGTGCTGATGTCGGAGCCCCCGGTGAAGCTGCGTAGCGCTGGTGCGTCGTCCACCACGAATTCCACCGGCGCCAGGACGTGGATGCTCGGCTCCGGCGTCTGACCGGTGGCGGTCGGCGTCGTGCCGTCAAAGCCGGGGAGGAAGCCCGTCAGGTGACTCAGGCGTTGCACCTGGGTGGGCTCGCCGGCGCGGGTCTTGGCATCCCGAACTTTCTCCAGAAAGTCGCCCCAGTAGCCCTGCAACCTCGGCAACGCACCGGAGGCGAGGCCGGCGACGAGGCTGTCCCGGTCACCGAGTAGCAGCGTCTGCATCCGGCCCATGGTCGTCGATGCCGTCGAGCCGAGCGTGCGGGAGTCGGTGGCTGTCTTCCACCACGAAAGTCCGGCGTGATAGAACCGGTCGACGAAGACCTGGGCCGCATCGAGTTCAACCTGCGCGCCACCCTGCCGCTGGTCGGGATCGAGCAGGTCGCCCAGGCCGCCATAGTGGTCGTGATCGTTATGCGTGCAGATCATCGCGTCGAGCTCGATCGCCTTGTCTGGCGACTCGTAGTCCTTCACGAACTTCCAGTCGACGAAGTCGGCGGCATTCTTGCCGGTCGGCTGGCTCTGGCGCGGGTAGCCGCCGTCGATGAGGATATGGCGGCCGTTGGGTGTGCGAATGAGCACGCCGTCGCCCTGCCCAACGTCGATGAAGTAGAGCTCGAGCAGGGGGCGGGTGCCCAGGTGGGCGCGATCGATCCAGCCGAATCGTCCGCGCGCGCGCGCCCGCGCCCGCCCGTTCTCTTCCCGGATCGACCCGTCCCGGTTCAGCTCCAGGCGGACGCGGTCGCCCCACAACAGCTCGGCGACCGCCGGGTCCTTCGGCGTCGACGCACGGGCGGTGCTGAAGCGAAAGAGGCGCGTGGTGTCCTTCTTCACGTAGAAGATCGTGCCATCGCTACGGTCGGTGAACGGCATGGCGTACCTCGTGGTTCGGGAGAGCTAGCGTGGCCAGCGGTCGTCGGGGTCGAACTGCAGCACCCGCATGGTGGGGAGCGCGGCGCGGTCCACCAAACGCCCGCCCTTCACCACGTGCCGGATCTGGCGCAGGTGACGAATCTCGGCCAAGCGATCCGCATCGACCACCAGCAGGTCGGCCACCTTGCCCACCTGCACCGTGCCTAACGAATCGGCCAGTCCGTAGGCCTCGGCCCCGTGGCGCGTTGCGGCCACCAGGAGCTCCATTGGTGACGCGCCGGCCTCCTGCAACCCTTCCATGACCTCGAAGTGACGGCGCCCCATGCGCC
>Ga0138256_10005683_pt1 | contig 13187 bp, 10 predicted proteins | sample KNB2016incub_MG_FD_105486 | JGI IMG/M metagenome (GOLD analysis project Ga0138256, IMG submission 105486) | Active sludge microbial communities from wastewater in Klosterneuburg, Austria - KNB2014incub_MG | ecosystem: Engineered > WWTP > Activated sludge > Unclassified | place: Austria...
AAAGTAAAAACAGGATTGGCTAACGTTGATTTAAAAACGGAATCGGAACTGGGGAAATTAAAATCCCATTGATAGGCACTGGAACTTAAACTGTTATTGTAGAACTCAACAGTCAATCCATCACAATCTGACTCAGAAGTTGTAAATTGAGCAAATGGAGGTTGGCTGCACACTCTTACATTGAATTGAAAATCTCTTCTGACTGTACTAAGTAAAACCCCATTCCTGTACTCTTCAACACAAACACCTACCAGAAACTGACCTACTAAATTTGGAGTTGCAGTAATTTCACCAGTCTTGCTGTCAATTTGTAGGGGAACTCCACCCATCATATCTGCCAATGAATACGGAGGTGCCCAGGCAATACCTACATACGGTGGAAATCCGGGAGGTTGAGGTTTGGGATTTATCTTTGTTGCTCCTAATGATGGTAAACATAATTTATAAACCAGTGAATCGGCTTCTGTATCTGTAGCAGAATGATCAAAAACAAGTGGTTTATTAGCACAAATGTAAACATCAGGCCATTTATTAAATGTGGGCGTACTGTTTTTTAAACTTAATGATTGATCAGTAACCGCAATCCAATACGTAGAGCCTGTTTCGAGAGGATTAAGCACATTATTTAATGTGGCGTTTCTGCAACAACGCTGATATGCCAAAATATAACCTCCGGGTCTGGTTGGCAAATTTACATTACCAAGATAGGTTGTCTCGTGTACACATACCTGAGTTCCTTCAAAACCACAATCACTTTGTATGTATTCATTTAATGTGTCAGATGACATAAATGGTATTTTTATCTGGCCGTTAAGACCCAGCCAAATAGCCAGTGCACCGCTATTCGTAAAGATACCAATTGCTGCAGGATCATCAAACTGAGCTTCAGGTGATCCTAAAAAGCAATCCCTTCTCAGTACTAATTTAACCTGATATGTTGTTCCTGATATATGCTTATAAGTCAAATTTCCTCCCACAATATGTGTCGCTCTAATATCTTCCGGTGCAACAAACCATAGGAGTATAATCAAAAAAATATTTTTTAAATACAATATTTTATTTCCCATTTCCTTGGTTTTTTCTTTTAACAATATTATTTCTGGATGCCCTTAAAATCTCAACTCTTCTTTCTTTAGCAGCTTTTATGTTGTAAATGGAGTTTCTTTCGTCCTTTATATTACTATCAACATCGGGTGGAGCCAACTCCTTGCCAAAAGAAATGTCAGTTATAACCAACTGGCCTGAAAGGAAGTATGATTTAAGTTCCTCTGATTCAAAAAATATCATTTCGTTTTTCACTGAATTCACTCGGCGTTGCCCCAAGGTCAGATTGTATCTTGATTCTGCTCTAGGTGAAGTAAATCCTTTCAAAATCAGCTCAACTTTATTTCCGGCCTCCAACTCCTGTACCAGATTATTGATAAATAATTTGAATTTATCATAGCCACCTTTTATATCTCCTTCAAAAAATGTTTCATAATCATTATTTGCTTCTTCTTTGATGGATGGCGGAAGAGGTTTAGCAAATTTTTGTTTATATTCTTCTTTACGACCCATATAACTGTTGACTAGATCTCCATATTTTGCTTTAGTTGTGGTTTTACGACTGGCTACATCCGGCAAATCATTGTCAAAATACAAAGTAATAGGAAGTAGATCCTGTAATACAAATTTATCAAGGTATAAATCTCTGGTTATCAAACCCGACTTATCGTATGGTCTGGTGTCGACAATATCTTCAGCATCAGTAAAACCTTCTTTTCTTGCTATTATTTTATACATTTTTCCTCTATCCAGCATAAAGTTAAACTCATTGGACAGTGGATTTACCTCAACAATATCTTTTGCAGACTGATCAGACATATCAATTAAAGTAACTGTAGTTCCTTCCAATGGCAATTTTCCTACTTTGGTAAAAGTAAAGACGTCCAGTAACATCATATCAGTGCTGAGATACATCTTTTTTATAATAGATTCGGATTTTTCTGCGCCTATTGTTGAAAAAGTAATGGTATCCGGATAATAGTTTTCTCTTTGTGCTATGATAAGATAATTCCTATCTTCTGACAAAGGAAATTTATGATCATTTCCTGTATCATTTATATTTCTGGCTAACTCCTGCCCGGTATCCTGATCTATCAAAATAACGGTCGCTTTTTTTAATGACCTTCCTGTCAGTTTATCAAAAGTAAGAGCATTGAGATCTAATTCAAGCTTTGTAATATCCAATTTGTAAATATCATAACAACAGGATTCAAAATAACTGTCCAAAAAGAATGAACCTTCGCGGTTGGAAGATAAAAATGCCGTATTACCATCCTCCTTTTCAAAATAATATATGTCGTGATAACTGCTGTTCAGCGGTGTTCCTGCATTTATGACTCCGCCAAATTCATTATTAATTTTTCCAGATTTATATACATCGTATCCTCCCAATCCTTCCCGGCCATCTGAACTAAAATATAAAAAATCACTACCTTTATTATAGAAAGGGGTTATATCATTATCTGCTGTATTTATCTCAGAAAGGTTTACCGGTTCAGAAAAACCGAATTTGGCATCTATCAGACAATACCATATATCCAACCCTCCTGCTCCTCCCTGACGATTTGAGACAAAATATAAAATTTCTTTTCCGGATATTTTATCCATAGTCAGGTGTGGATGAGTAGATGTTGTCCCCGGAAGGTTGATTAGTTCCGGTAATTTGGTTTCATTGGAAAGCTGACCATTTTGGTCAATATTACTGCGATAAATTTCGCAGGTCAATTCACTGCCGTTGATGTAATTACAAATAGTATAATAAATTAATGTACCATCCGAATTTATGGCTGCATTTGAAATCAGAAGGTCTCTTTCATTTAGGTATCCTGGAATCAGTGACACTAAACTATCTTGGGATTGTTTAAGAAGTTTGGAAATATCTCTTGCCGGAAGCGCAAGTGGATTAGATTCTTTATATTTCATCGATGAAAAATAAAACTCATCATGAATTATATTTCCAGCTACTTCAGATGCCGGACTGTTAATATTTTCACCCAGCTTATCTAGTTTTATATTCTTTTTAGGTTTTGCATGTAAACTTTCTGCATAATCCAGCGAGGCAAGCTCTTTTTTTGTTTTAGCTGTATATAAAGTGTCAATATTACCAAATTCAGATAAATAAATATCATAATATTTTCTTGCTTCAGCATATTTACCTGCACTTTGCTTCATTTTTGCCAGCCAGTAAATAGCAATTGGCTGTGTATTATCTCTCAATGTATCGATCAGATACTGATATTTTTCAGCTGCCTTGTTATAAGCATTAAATTGGCGGGCTGATTCTGCGGATTTAAACAGTATTATCGGATCGTTTTTGTCAAATTCCAATGCTTCATTATAATATAGCAGTGCCCCATAAAAATTTTTATCAGCAAATTCCTTTTCTGCCGCTTCAATAAATTTCTTTTTGGTGGGTGACTGACCTGATGAAGAATGAATAACTATCAAACAGGCTCCGAAACAAAGCAATAAATTAAGTAATAAACTTTTCATCTCTTCCTGGTTTGATTAATAAATGGGACAAACTTTCACTTCTTTGAGTGGTTTAACATTGGCAATGATATACCGAACATGTATTTCTGGCCCTCCTTTATTCGAATTTAGAATATCATTAAATTTATTGGTATCTACATCATAACTCAATCCAACATAGATATTATTAAACTGTGCTGCAATAGTAGGAATAAATGACTTGGCTGTACGATATCCAATTCCGGCATGCAATTGGAATTGTTTTCCACGTTGTTGATTCACATATATCTTACCAAGGCCACCAAATAATGTTTCAGTATATTCTCCCTGTATCTGATGGAGGATATGCAATTGTACATCCAATAATTCCATCAATCTGAACTGACCTATTCCTGTAAGAGAAATTCTGCGGGGCAGATCAGAAACATCACTGCCATAAAATGCTACATTTGGCTTAAATAAATGAAGAAGCGAACCCCCAATATCCAAAAATGTCCGGCTATCCTTCTGATATCTGTAGTTCAGACCTAAACCGGTCTCAAGAAAATTAACCCTTTCAAAATTTCCGAATGACTCTCCGGTAGGCAGGTTACTGTTAAACACCTCTCCATCCCATTGTTTATCCCACGTCAATGTCTGACTGTTAAATCCTCTTGAAGCTAAACCAACATTTAATCCCGCACTCACTATATGTCTGGGTGCTAATATTCTGTGATAAGCCCCATTTAGGTTGACAGAAGTAAGATTCAGTTCAGAATCACCTTGCCTGTCATGATTGAAACTTGCTCCTGCACCGATAAAATGCTGGTCTCCCTTAAATATAAAATATTTACGATCATATGCCCCGCTCAGTGTAAACCAGGGAACAGGAACGAATCTCCACTGGTCTCTCACGGATAACATAAACCTATGATCGCCATTGAAGACTCCGGTAAGAGCAGGATTTATATTCTGCGGGGAATTATAGAACTGACTGTAGTGTATATCCTGTGCATTTATTTGTAAAAATAAAACAAAATATAAGACAACAATCAGTATTTTTTTAATCATTTGTGTTTTCAAGCACTCGATATTTAATTATATTAAAACAAATTGTAATATATATAGATAATAAATACAACAATTTAAAGCATTATTACTTTAAAATATAAATTTCACTTTATTATAAAGCAAAAACCATACTAATTATAAAAATGCTGTAAACAGTTTTATCTGATTTCAAATGCAATACTACTGACGGATTGGCCTGATTTTTTTTCGATGATCTGTGTTTTTATCATTTCTTTGGCCATAGGCTGATCAAACACGGTATCCAAACTTTTGATATAACAAAAAGGAATCATATTAAGTTCCAGCAAAAATTTTACTGTATCAAAATTTACTTTGCTGAAATACTGCTGCAATATTGTCTGAAGCTCACTTCTCTTCTTAATTCGATCTGAATTGAATTCAAAAGTACTGAAATTTTCAGGGGAAAGATTCAGGGTAAACCATAGTTTTTTAAATTGAGCGTCACTACCAATGGCCAATATAAACCGAATATTATCCATTGAATAAAATATATCGCCGTACGGAGCAATATTTGGATGTAATGTTCCAAGGGGAACAGGTATATGGTTTTCATTCAGGAAATTTGAAGCTTGATTAGCCAATCCTGACAAACCACTTTTATAAAGTGACACATGAATAATGCTTCCCGCTCCGGTTTTAGCCTTTTTCAACAAAGCTATCAATATGGCTTCTTTCATTTGATGAGATGCAAAAATGTCTATGATAGCAACAGGCAATTTTGCTATGTGGTTTGTGTCTGTACCATTCATGGATAACCAGCCAGTCTCACCCTGCATGACCAAATCATAACCAGGTCGCGGATTATCAAAATTAAACGCACTTAACTGGGCAAATATGAGGCCTGGATATTTATTCGTGATGTCTTCTGGAAGAAAACCTAATTTTTGTGCCACATTTTTTTGAAAATTAGAAATCACAATATCACTTTCCGCTATGAGAATTTCGACTTTTTCCCTTTCTTCCATGTTAGTTAAGTCCACAAGAAGTACTTTCTTGCCATAATTTGCACTGAAATAATAGGCAGAAACTGTCGAATCCTTATCTTCTTTAGTAAGTTTCCATTGCCGTGTTGCGTCACCACCGGTGAGTTTATTTTCAACTTTCATCACATCGGCCCCCAATTCAGCAAAAAATGAAGCGGCGAGAGGTCCTGCGAGAACACTTGATAAATCAAGAACTTTCATCCCTTCAAACGGAAGAAAATTAATATTTGATGGTAGATTACCCATCAGACAAATTTTGGTGAGATCTTCATATCCTTTGATCCTTCAGTATACATGTAAAAACCTTCACCTGATTTCTTTCCAAGTTTACCGGCATTCACCATATTGACCAACAATGGGCAAGGCGAGTATTTTGGATTGCCAAAGCCCTGATACATTATTTGCAGAATTGACATGCATACATCCAGTCCAATAAAATCTGCCAATGCCAAAGGTCCCATAGGATGTGCCATACCCAATTTCATAACTGTGTCGATTTCATAAATACCAGCGACGCCTTCATGTAAAGCCCAAATTGATTCATTTATCATTGGCATTAATATCCTGTTGGCAATAAAACCGGGAAAATCATGAACTTCAACAGGTTCCTTTTTTAGTAAAACTGACAATTCCATAATTTTTTCACAGACAGCATCTGATGTTTCATAACCTCTGATTACCTCTACCAACTTCATGACAGGTACAGGATTCATAAAATGCATGCCAATCACTTTATCAGGTCGGGAAGTCACACTTGCTATTTTCGTGATGGATATGGATGATGTATTTGTAGCCAGAATACAATTTTTGGGGGCTGATTGGTCCATCATTTTGAAAATTTTCAATTTAAGATCAATATTTTCTGTTGCAGCCTCCACGATCAGATCAGCCTGAGATATTCCTTTTTCGATATCCACGGAGGACGAAATGTGATCAAGGGTAAATTGTTTAATTGAATCGCTGATAACATCCTTTTTTACCATACGATCCAGATTGGTTTGAATCGATTTCATTCCTTTTAGAAGTGCCATTTCATTTATATCACACAAAACAACATTGTATTTTTGCATTGCAAATACCTGGGCAATTCCATTACCCATTGTACCGGCACCTATGATGGTTACATTATTAATATTCATTATTATTTCCTATAGGTTTTCTGATTCTGTATTAATTGATGCTATTAAACCAATTGCAAAGATAGGTGAATACCAGCCTATACACCAAATATTACAACTATATCCTGCTCAATTATGATTAAATAAATACAATGCCTTACCTTTACATTTTAATCCTAAATCTTAGTGTCCATTATACAACAAGTAATATGTTTATAATAGTAGAAAGTGGGTCAACGAAAGCAGATTGGGTAGTGGTACGCAATAAAGATGATATCAGGTTTTTCAAAACAGAAGGAATCAATCCTTCTACTCAGACCTATTTTGTAAACTTGGAAAATGAGGCAGATTTACTTTCTAATATTAGAAAATGTCCGAATATACATTTTTATGGTGCCGGTGTTATAGACGAAATGAGTATTTCCCGCATAGCAGACTGGTTAATTTCTTCCGGCTTTAAAGGAAAATTATTTGCAGCCGGTGACATGATTGCAGCAGCGAGAGCATGTTTTGGTGACCAGCCAGGCATAGTGGGTATACTAGGTACCGGTTCCAACTCATGTATTTATGATGGTTATGAAATTACAAAAACAATCCCATCTCTTGGCTTTATCTTTAGTGATGAAGGTGGTGGAGTTCATTTGGGAAAAGAAATTTTAAGAGCTTATTTTTATGGAATGATGCCTCAAAAAGAATGTAAAATTTTTATTGAGAATTATAATGTAACCAAAGAATTGCTGATAGAAAAAGTATATAGATCAGAAGGAGGCAGCAAATATATAGCTTCCTTTGCAAAATTTTTAACCTTGGTAGAAGGGGAATGGAAAGAAAATTTGATTAAAAAAGTATTTAGAGAATTTATAACTTTACGGATCATGTCATACCATGAGCATACAAATTTAAAAATAAAATATGTGGGATCTACAGCACAATTTTATGCCAGACAGCTGCAGGAAGTTATGCACGAGTTTGGCCTGAATACTGAAGAAATAGTTCAACACCCAATCAACAAATTAATTGATTATCATTTAAATCACAACATAAATGAGTAATATAAAAAGAATAGCCGTTTTTACTTCCGGCGGTGATGCTCCGGGCATGAATGCAGCTGTAAGGGCTGTGGTGAGAACAGCAGTATACCATGATCTATATGTATTTGGAGTTTATCGTGGTTATGATGGCTTGGTAAATGGAGATGTTAAAAGACTGGATGTAGGAGATGTAGCCAACATCATTCAGCGTGGCGGAACCATGTTAAAAACAGCCAGAAGTGAAGCATTCAGAACACCGGAAGGCAGAAAACAAGCTTATGAAACTTTAGTGGCACATGATATAGACGGTGTGGTTGCCATAGGCGGTGATGGCACATATACAGGTGCTGATATTTTTATGAAGGAGTACAATATACCTTTTGTCGGACTTCCGGGTACCATCGATAATGACATTTTTGGCACAGATTATACAATAGGTTTTGATACTGCCATCAATACTGCGGTGGAGGCAGTAGACAAAATAAGAGATACTGCAGACTCACACAACCGGCTTTTTTTTGTTGAGGTAATGGGACGACATGCCGGATTTATAGCTTTGCATACAGGTATTGGAAGTGGTGCAGGTGCTATTTTTCTTCCTGAATTAGATAGTTCTATAGAAGAATTGTCAGAGACACTTCGCAGGTCAGTTAAAAGGCAAAAGTTATTTAATCTGGTTATTGTTGCAGAGGGAAATAAAAATGGGGATGCCAATGAAATTGCGAGTCAGATCAAAGAACGGAATCCTGAATTTGATGTAAAAGTAACGATTATAGGTCATCTTCAGCGTGGTGGTTCTCCCACTGCAATGGACCGGGTACTTGCAAGCCGAATGGGCCACTCAGCTGTCAAAGCATTGATGAGAGGAGAAGGAGGTGTGGCCTTAGGAATTATTAATGATAAAATTACTTTCACTCCATTCAAAGATGCCATCGGAAAAACAAAATCTTTAAATAAAGACCTAGTAAGAATGGCAGAAATCCTTGCTTTATAATGAGTGCTGCAATCTTATATGTGCCATGTCCCGACAGGAAGACAGCAGCTAATCTGGTAAAAAGATTAGTGGACAAAAAAATGGTGGCTTGCGGAAACATCCACAAATCAAAAAGCTATTATATTTGGGACAAAAAAATGGTCAAACAAAAAGAGTGGATTGCTGTGATGAAGACACTCTCATCTTTTGTTGTAACAGCAAAAAAAGAAATACTTAAATGGCATCCGTATGAGATCCCGGCAGTATTACATTGGCCTGCGGAATCTAATGAATCATATATCATCTGGCTGGAAGAACAACTAGGTTAATCTTTCGTAATTTTTTTAATTCCTTCAGATGTGATATCAATATATCGGTGCTTAAAAAGACTTCCTATGCTTTGTTTAAATACTTTTTTGCTCACTCCAAATATACTATAAATTACCTCGGGGTCAGTCTTATCATTGTAAGGCAGTTGCCCTCCGCTTTTGTCTATTAATTCCATAATCGTTTGTGCAAAAACATCAATCTTGGCATAACCAGGCTTATCCAATGTAAGGTCTATCTTATCATCATCTCTGACTTTCTTAATATATCCTTTAATTTTTTGTCCTGTACTTATCTTTCTGAAAATTTCATTTTTATAAACTACACCCAAATGCTGATTATTAATTATCGCTTTGTATCCGACATCTGTCAACGTCCATATAAGAAGATCAACCTCATCATTTGTACTATATTCCGGTTTACTTTTACTGAGGTATTTTTCCAATTTCATTGAACCTGTAATCCTTTCTGTTATTTTGTCAATATAAATATACACCACATAGGATTTTGACTCTTCCATCTTTATCTTCTGCTCACTAAACGGAACCATTAATTCTTTACTCAGACCCCAATCCAAAAATGCACCTACATTTTCTATTTTATTTACTTTAAGGTATGCAAAATCCCCAACTTGCGCAAATGGTTTTTCAGTCGTTGCTAATAGTCTTTCTTCACCATCAAGATAAACCATCACTTTGATAACATCACCAATTTTCATTTCAGGTGATGCATATCTTTTTGGCATCAGGATTTCACCCAGATTCTGACCATCCAGATAATAGCCAAAGTCTACTTTCCTCACAATCTCAAGATTATTCTGCTGTCCAAGTTGTACCACAATAATAATATATTCAGATATATTGATAAAATTTACGATTACATTTTAAAAGTCAGGAAACAAAAGGCTAACTGTTAAAAAGTAATTAATAATATAGAATTTATGAAACAAATGTATCCACTTAAAAGGTGACTAAAAATATAACCGCTCATCATCAAACAAAAAAAACTCATTTTTTCTATCTTTTACCAGGTATGTTAGGCATGCCCTGCATAAATCGATCCATACCCTTACCTTTACTCATCATTAGCATCATTTTGCGCATCTGATCAAATTGTTTGATGAACATATTTATTTCATGAATACTTTTACCGCTACCTGTTGCGATTCTTTTTTTACGCGACATATTCAGGATATCCGGATTTGTTCTTTCTGTGGGAGTCATGGATAAGATGATGGATTCTACTTTGCTGAATGCCTTGTCATCTATATTTATGTCTTTTGTGAGTTTACTCATACCCGGAATCATATTCATCAGTGATTTTACATCACCCATTCTTTTTATTTGATTCAGCTGACCTAAAAAATCATTAAAATCAAATTTATTTTTTCTTATCTTTTTTTCAAGCCTTTCTGCTTCTTTTTCATCAAACTGCTCCTGGGCTTTTTCTACAAAAGACACAATATCACCCATTCCCAATATTCTTTGTGCCATCCTGTCGGGATAGAATACTTCCAATGTTTCAAGCTTCTCACCTGAGCTCACAAACTTGATAGGTTTACCGACAGCATATTTTATGGACAATGCAGCTCCGCCTCTGGTGTCACCATCCAGTTTTGTCAATACTACACCATCAAAATTAATTCTTTCGTTAAAAACGGTTGCAGTATTAACTGCATCTTGTCCAGTCATCGAATCCACCACAAACAAAGTTTCTGTAGGATTTGCTGCATTTTTTATATTTTCAATTTCCTGCATCATCTCTTCATCCACCGAAAGTCGCCCGGCGGTATCTATGACGACTACATCATGGCTATGGCTTTTTGCGTAATTGATAGCATTGATGGCTATCTGTACCGGACTTTTACTATCTGGCTCTTTATAAATGTGCACACCTACCTGTTCAGCTAAAACCGACAACTGATCAACTGCAGCAGGTCTGTATACATCACATGCCACCAATAACGGATTTTTTGACTTTTTTTCTTTCAGATATTTGGCGAGTTTTCCTGCAAAAGTAGTTTTTCCAGAACCCTGAAGTCCTGAAATGAGTATCACACCGGGATTTCCTTTAATATTTATTCCCGCAGATTGTCCTCCCATTAGTTCAGTCATTTCATCCTGAACAATTTTTACCATTAATTCTCCGGGCTTAATAGAAGTAAGCACATTTTCAGTACCTAGCGCTTTATCCTTAATTTTATCAGTAAATTCCTTTGCAATTTTGTAATTCACATCTGCCGCTACCAAAGCTCTTCTTATCTCTTTGATGGAATTGGCTATATTAAGTTCTGTTAACCTACCTTCACCTTTCAGATTTTTAAACGCCAAATCAAGTTTTTCACTCAAACTTTCAAACATGATATTTATATTTTAAGCTGCAAAGATAAAGTTTACATATGATACCTGAAACTCTATTTAAATTTTTAAAAATTTATAGATGAAAAATGCACTGAAGAATAATAAAAACTCCAGGCTTTCATCTGAATAGCAAGAATTGTTTAAATTTGCTCCCTATCAATTACAGACCTGAAATGAATTCAAACAGAAGGCAGTTTATACAAAAAAGTGTAGTGATCATTCCGGGTATTTCAGTATTGTCATGCGTGGATATAAAAAAAGACAATCCAACTAAAAAGCCAATTGTGGTTTCTACCTGGGAAAGTGGTTTGGAAGTCAACAAAGTAGCGTGGCAAATATTGAAAAGCGGAGGAAAAGCACTGGATGCTGTCGAAAAGGGCGCCAATTCAATAGAAAATACTATAAATTGTTGTGTTGGTCTGGGAGGCAATCCCGACAGAGATGGTTACGTAACTTTGGATGCCTGTATTATGGATGATAAATTTAATTGTGGTAGTGTAGCATTTCTTGAGAAAATAAGGAATCCGATAAGTGTGGCAAGAAAAATAATGGAAATCACTCCGCACGTTATGCTCGTTGGTGAAGGTGCACTTCAGTTTGCTCTGGCAAATGGTTTTGTCCCGGAAACGGACAAGCTGTCTGAAGATGCTGAAGTAGAATATAAAAAATGGTTGGAGAAGTCAGAATATAAACCACAAATCAATATCGAACAACAGCAGTCTAAAAAACTCCTGCCTCCATCGACTCCTGTCAAACTGGAAAACGGAGACTTTAATCATGATACTATGGGTTTATTGGCTATTGATCTGGCAGGTAATCTCTCAGGAGCATGCACAACCAGCGGAATGGGTTTTAAAATGCGTGGACGTGTAGGAGATTCACCTATCATAGGGAGTGGTTTGTATGTAGACAATGAAATAGGTGCTGCTACATCTTCGGGCCAGGGTGAAGAGGTCATCAGAATATGTGGAACCCATGTTGTAGTAGAATACATGAGGGCTGGAAAGTCACCAAAGGATGCATGCAAACTGACGATTGAAAGACTTATAAAAATAAATCCTGAAAAGGCAAAGACATTTCAGGTAGGATTTCTTGCAATTAATGCAAAGGGAGAATTCGGGGCATTTTCTGTTCAGCCCGGATTTTCATATTCAGTGACAGAAGATAATAACAATGGCAGAGTATTTATGGCAGATTCTTATTTTAAGTCATAGCGGCGATGTATCAGCGATTTGATCTTTTCTCAAGCCGATGATGTAAAAATATCGCGTACTGTACCGTATTCAATGAGTCTGCCCTGATCCAGTATCATAACGTGTGTACATAGTTTTTTTATAAGATCTGAATCATGGGTAATAAATATCCCACTAAAATCATATTCTTTTTGTAACTTGATGATAAGAGTGATGATTTTCTGTTGATTGAATCTATCAAGAGCTGATAAAGACTCATCAAAAATTACAATTTCAGGTTTCAATAGTAATGTTCTTGCCAGCGCCATTCGCTGTCTTTGGCCGCCGGAAAGCTGTGAAGCAAATTTTCTCTTATGGATACCGGCATCCAAAGAAAAAATGGAGAGGGTCTGGTCAATCAATAATTCTTTTTCTTTTTCAGATTTGGCCATGCCATAATATGTCACCACCTCCCCTATTATTTCACCGATAGTTTGTTTAGGATTAAAACTATGATATGAATCCTGAAATATTATTTGAATTCGTTTTCTCAGTTGTTTGTCTTCAGCTAATAAAGATTTTGAAACAAGTTGGTCTTTGAATAGAATATTTCCTGAGGATGAGGATATAATACCT
>Ga0138256_10005684_pt1 | contig 13186 bp, 14 predicted proteins | sample KNB2016incub_MG_FD_105486 | JGI IMG/M metagenome (GOLD analysis project Ga0138256, IMG submission 105486) | Active sludge microbial communities from wastewater in Klosterneuburg, Austria - KNB2014incub_MG | ecosystem: Engineered > WWTP > Activated sludge > Unclassified | place: Austria...
ATCCAGAACCTGCAGTGCGCCGGGATAGCGGATCAGCCGTTCGATGTACTCCGTGACAAGTTGTTCGGGACTGATCCAGACGTCGACCGACAGCGCCTCTTCGCTGAACAACTCGGGATGGAGCGTGTACTCGGCCGAGCGGATTCGCGCGATCTTCATGCGCGTGCGGTACAGGGTATAGGCGACTTTGCAGGCCATCATGTTGACTTCGTCGCTCGAGGTGAGCGCCACGAGCACATCGGCGTTCGCCACCCCCGCCGCTTCCAGTACCGAGGGGTACGCGGCGTTGCCGGAGACCGTGCGGATATCGAGGCGGTCTTGCAGATCGCGCAATACTTCTTCGTCGATGTCGACGACCGTCACCTCGTTGGCTTCTTCGCGTGACAGGTGGTGAGCCGCGGTACGGCCCACCTGGCCCGCGCCAAGGATGACGATCTTCATGGGTGCCTACTTTACCCGGATGTTAGCGCTGTCGGTTGATACTCGAGTGTAGATCGGCAGCCGCTGTACGGGCCGCTGCCGCGAAATCGGGCCCGCCGCTAGCGTAGAGCACCGCGCGCGAGGAGCTGATCAAGAGGCCGGTCCCGTTTGCGGTCCGGCCACGACTCACCGCCTGCGCAACGTCGCCGCCCTGTGCCCCGACGCCCGGCACGAGCAACGGCAGGTCGCCGACTCGCGCCCGTATGTCGCCGAGTTCATCGGGGTAAGTGGCCCCGACGACGAGCATGCAATTGCCCTGACGGTTCCAGTCAGCCGCAACCTTGTCGGCCACCACCTGGTAAAGCCTGCGCCCATCCACCTGGAGATCCTGAAAGTCTCGCGCCCCGGGGTTCGACGTGCGACACAGTACGATGACGCCGCGGTCAGTGCGTTCGAGGAACGGCTGCACCGAGTCGAACCCCAAATAGGGGTTTATGGTGACGGCGTCGGCGCCGTAGCGATCGAAGGCCTCGCGCGCATAGCGTTCCGCCGTGCTGCCGATGTCGCCACGCTTGCTGTCGAGAATCACGAGCACTCGTGGAGCCCGCTCGCGAATGTAGGCGATCGTGCGTTCAAGCTGATCTTCAGCACCTTCCGCGGCGTAGTGCGCGAACTGCGGTTTATAGGCGGCGACCAGATCGTAAGTCGCGTCGATGATCGCCTTGTTGAACTCGAAGATAGCCAGTGGGCGGTCACGCAGCGGTGCGGGAAAGCGTGCCGGTTCCGGATCCAGCCCGATGCAAACGAGTGAGTCGTTAGTGCTCCAAGCGGTCTCGAGGCGCGTGACGAAGCGCATCAACGGGCGCTCTCCAGATTGGCGTACTGCAGCATCAACCACTTGCTGCCTTGTGCTTCGAAGTTGACCTGTACGCGCGCGCTGGGGCCTTGACCTTCGATATCGAGCACCACGCCATCACCGAACTTGGCGTGCCGCACGCGCGCGCCGAGGCGTACGCCGCCGTTGGCAGCGCTGTCTTCTACTGGCGGCCTGAAGCGCCCCGCCGCGACTGGTCGTGATACCTGCACGCGCGGGCGTATCTCCTCTAACAACTCCTCCGGAATCTCCTGAATGAACCGCGACGCCTGGCAGTAGTTATCTTGTCCATGCAGCCGCCGCTGCTCGGCATAAGTGAGAAAGAGCTGGCGCATGGCACGGGTAGCGCCGACGTAGCAGAGGCGGCGCTCTTCTTCGACGCCGTCGAGATCGTTGAGCGATCGTTGATGCGGAAATAACCCATCCTCCAGACCGCAGAGAAACACGACCGGAAACTCGAGACCCTTGGCCGTGTGCAGCGTCATCATCTGGATGCAATCTTCCCAGGCCTCCGCCTGGCCGTCGCCGGATTCGAGCGCTGCGTGGGCCAGAAACGCCTCGAGCGGCGGTAATTGCACGTCCTCGGCGGCGGCGCCCTCGGGCTCGAAGCCGCGCGCGGCGGAGACCAGCTCTAACAGGTTTTCAACGCGCGCTTCGCCGCGATCGGCCTTGTCCTTGCGATGGTGGTCGAGCAGGCCACTGGCATTCAGGACATGATCCACTTGCTCGAACAGTGGCAGGTCGGCTATCTGCTGGTGCAAGCGCAGGATGAGCTGCATGAAGCCGGACAAGGCACTCTGCGCGCGCGCCCCTAACGACCCGTCCGTCAGACTGGCCGCTGCCGCTCGCCAAAGGGAGGTGCCGCTAGCGCGTGCGGCCGCGCGGATGTCCTCGAGACTCTTCGCGCCGATGCCGCGCGTCGGCAGATTGACAATACGCTCGAACGAGCTGTCGTCATCGTGATTGGCAATCAGCCGCAGGTAGGCGAGCGCATCCTTGATTTCGGCGCGCTCAAAGAAGCGCAGACCCCCGTACACCTTGTAAGGGATCCGCGACGCCAGAAATACTTCTTCGAATACCCGCGACTGCGCGTTTGACCGATACAGAATCGCGATGTCCCGGCGGGCGCCGCCCTGCCCAACCCAGTCGCGGATCCGCTGCAACACGAATTCCGCCTCGTCGCGCTCGTTGAACGCAGCGTACAAGCGAATTGGTTCGCCTGCGACGCCGCTGGTCCAGAGATTCTTGCCCAGGCGGCCCGAGTTATTAGCAATGAGCGCGTTGGCAGCTGCGAGGATGTTGCCAGTCGATCGATAGTTCTGCTCCAGTCGAAACAGCTCGGCGCGTGAAAAATCCCTGCTGAACTGCTGCAGGTTCTCGACCCGCGCCCCGCGCCAGCGATAAATCGACTGATCGTCGTCGCCGACCACGAACGGCGCGCCATCCTTGCCGGCCAGGATCTGCATCCAGGCATACTGGATCGCGTTGGTATCCTGGAACTCATCGATCAGCACATGCCGGAAGCGTTGGCGGTAGTGCTGCAACAATTCCGGATTGTCGCGCCATAGCTCGAACGCGCGCAGCAGCAACTCTGCGAAATCGACCACACCGGAACGTTCGCATTGTTGTTCATAGTCGCCGTACAACTTGACCAACTGACGACGTGTCGGATCGTCACCGATCTTCATCGTGGCGGGTCTGTGGCCCTCGTCCTTGTTCGAATTGATGAACCACTGAATCTCGCGCGGCACCCAACGCGCCTCGTCGAGGTTCTGTGCCTTGACGATCTTGCGGATGAGCCGCAGCTGATCCTCGGAATCGAGAATCTGAAAACTCTGCGGCAGGCGCGCTTCGCGCCAATGCAGACGCAGCAGCCGGTGGGCGATACCGTGAAAGGTGCCGACCCACATGGCCGAGCCCGGAATTCCCAGCAGACCCTCGATACGGCCGCGCATCTCTGTGGCGGCCTTGTTGGTGAAAGTAACCGCCATGATCGAATGCGGCGACGCACCTTCGGTCTGGATCAGCCAGCCGACGCGGTGGGTCAGCACGCGCGTCTTGCCGCTGCCGGCGCCGGCAAGCACCAGTACCGGGCCAACGGGCGCGGTGACCGCAGCCCGCTGCGCATCGTTGAGTGGATTCAATAGCGACGAGACATCCATTAGGGCGCGAATTGTAGCAGCGCCGCGCGGGTGCTCGCGCCTCGGAAATCAGCCGGGACGCGCCTCAAACGGCTGGGTCGTCACGCTCGCGGCGTTCGGCATCGAGCATCTCGTCGGCGTAGGTAATCAGTGCGGTGACGAGCGTGAGAAACACGGGGCCCACGATGATCCCGATCGGACCGAATGCTGCAACCCCACCGACCACGCCGACGAACACGACGAGCGTCGAAACCGTGCCGCTACGCGAGATCAACACCGGTCGCAGGAAATTGTCGGATACCGACACCAGCACGCCCCACGCGAGCAAGAAAATCGCTCCGCCCCAGCGCTGCGCGAATGCGAGGTATGCCACCGCAGGTAGCCAGACGATCGCGGTGCCGCCCGCGGGCAACAGCGCCATGATCGCGGCCAGCACGCCAAACACCACTGGCGAGGGCAGGCCCGCGAACGCGAAACCAATTCCCACTAACAACCCCTGCAGAATGGCAGTGAGGCCGGTGCCGTAGACAACTGCACGTGTCACACTGGCCAAATGCTGGATCAGCGGATCACGACGGCGCGCCGACAGCGGTATGAGCCGAACGACGCGAGCGAACATCCGCTCGCCATCGCGTAGCAGGAAAAACAACAGGAACAGCATCAGAAAAAAGCCGATGACCGATGCCATCGCACCGAGCACGAGGTTGCCACTCGCGGCCGCGAGCGGGCGCAGGACCGACTGCGCGGCGTCGATCAGCCAACCCTGGATCTCATCCGCCGTGATCGGCACCAGCTCCCGAACATAACGTGCAGCTGGACCGACGACGGGATAACTTTCCCAGTTGTCGAAGATCGAGCGGTCGAACTTCACACCGCCTTGCTGCAATTTGACGACGAGCGTGCGCACCTGCTGCACAAAAACCGTGCCGAGGATGGCAAGTGGTGCGAGCACCAGCACGGGCATGAGTGCAGTGATAATCCCCGCAGCCAGGCCATCCCGCCCACGCAGTGCCCGGCTGAGCCTCACCTGGGCGGGATGCGCGATGAACGCGAAGAACGCGGCCCACAGGAGTGCGCCCCAGAATGGCTCGAGCACGCGAACGAGGCCATAGCCGATGAGCGCCAGGGCGATTATCGCGAAGGACTTGCGGTAAAAGGACGAACTGAAGTCCGCGTTCATTCGGCAATGCTAACATCGGGCATGATGAATACGATGTCCAGCTCTCGAACCACCCTGCTGTGCTTGCTGGCCGGGCTGCTGGCGGCTTGCGCCTCGGTCGATACCGTTGCAACCAGCGAGCCCGCCGAGGACTTTGCGATGCCCCAGCCTGCCAGCCGAGCCTATGCCTACGTTGTCGTCAGCGTGGCCGATATTGAGCAGGCGATTGGCATGTGGGCACATCGATTCGGCATGCAGATCGTCACGCGACGCACTGGCACCGACCCTGGTCTCGCCAAGCTCTGGGGACTCGAGCCGGACGGAATCGTCGATCAAGCCTTGTTACTCACGCCGGGCGCAGCGGAGGGCGGCATCCATCTGGTTCGCTTCAAGCTGCCAGGTGAGGCGGTTCGCAAGGACGCAGCACCCTCCGATCTCGTGCCCAAGAGCATCGACGTGGCCGTGCGTGACATCGGTGCGCGCTACGCCGAGCTAACAGCGGCGGGTTTCCAGTTTCGTTCCGAGCCGCATCGCCTCGAGGCAAAAGGTCTGGTTTTTCACGAGACACATTTGCCGAGCCACGACGGACTCAATGTCGTATTGGTCGAAGTTGAGGGCCAACCGGAGCTCACGAGCCCGGCGGGCTACGGCGTCGCGCCCCAAATCGTAGTAACCACGCCGGATAACATCGCTGAGAAGAAGTTCTTCGAGGGTGTGCTCAATCTGGTCGAGGCCTCCTACAATCGCTTCAGCGGGCCCGATATCGAGAAGACCGTTGGCTTGCCACCGGGCGCGGGCCTCGACATCCGGATTTTGGGCGATCCCGCCAGCCGCTATGGTCGCCTTGAACTCGTGCAGTACGAGGGCGTCAAGAGCCGCAACCTCTATCCGCGCACCGCGCCGCCCGCACGCGGCATGCTGAGCGTGACGTACTTTGTGCCCGATTTGACACCGCTACTCGCGCGCGGTGCGAGCTACGGAATACGCGACGCCGGCCGCGTCACCACAATTCTCGGAACAGGACGGATGGCGCAGCTAACGAGCCCGGCGGGTCTCAGGATCAATTTGCTGGAGAGGCCCCCAACGGGAGGTTGAGTCATGCGCCTCTATGACAATCTGGATTCCGGCAACTGCTACAAGGTCCGGCTGTTGCTGGCGCAGCTTGGGCGTGAGTACGAAGTCGTCGAAGTCGATACGGACAAGGGCGGGACGCGCACGCCGGAGTTTCTTGCCATTAATCCAAACGGTCGGGTGCCGGTCCTCGAGACGGATGATGGCGTCTATCTGGCGGAGTCGAATGCCATTTTGTGGTACCTGGCCGAGCGCACGGAGTTCTTGCCCAATTCGGCCATCGGGCGTGCGCAGGTGTTGCAATGGATGTTGTTCGAGCAGTACAGCCACGAACCCTATGTCGCCGTGGCCCGCTATATCACGCGACACCTGCCGCCGGATCATCCACGCCGAGCAGAACTTCCGGAGCGGCGCAAACAGGGCCGCGCGGCATTTGGCGTGATGGAAACGCATCTGCAATCGCGCCGCTTTTTTGTCGATGACACCTACTCACTCGCCGACATCGCCTTGTACGCCTACTCGCACGTCGCCGATCAAGGCGGCTTCGATCTCGCACCGTTTCCGGCTGTAAGCCGCTGGCTGGAGCGCGTCGCGGCGCAGCCTGGCTACATCACGATGACGGCAAGACCTGGTTGATGGCCCCGTCGTAGCGAGGCTACCTGCCGGCAGGTAGCCTCGCTACGACGGAAACGGCTACCAGCTGTTGCGCAGCTCGCGGAGTTTGAGAAAGACGGTGCGAGCATCGGGCTGCGCGCCAATACCGGGAAATCGTTCCCGCAGCCGTGCGATCACCGTCGGGTTCTGCAGACGAAAGAAGGTGTTGATGCGCTTCTCATCGCCGAGAGTGGTTACTGGGGCGTCGGCCGCGCTGTGTTCCGCGGCGCGCGACTGCCAGGCAGCAACGTCCGCATTGTCCGGTTCGCGATCCAGTGTGAAAGCCAGGTTATTAGTCAGATATTCGTGTCCTGGATAAAGTCGCGTGTTGTCAGATAATCGGGCGAGCTGATTCGCGAACGTCTCATAGAGCAGCTCGGGCTGTCCGCCGTGATGGCAGTTGCCGGCACCCGCGTTGAACAGCGTGTCACCGCTGAACAGCGCGGGCTCCTCGCCATGCGCCAGCAAACAGATATGTGCCCGCGTATGGCCGGGCGTGTCGAGGCACTCGAGTTCGACGGTATGCCCGACTCGCACGATGTCGCCCTTCGCAAGCCCGACATCGACGCCGCCGATCCGGCTCGCTGCATCCGCATGTGCCAGAACACGTGCGCCTGTCGCGCCCACGAGGCCTGCATTGCCACCGGTGTGGTCCAGGTGTTCGTGCGTATTCAGGATCTGTGTGATTTCGAATCCGCGTTCCCGGGCAGTCGCGAGACAGCGCTGCCAGTCGAGCGGGTCGATCGCCAGAGCCTCGCCCGATTCGGGGCACGCGATCAAATAGTGAAAATTGCGGTAGTCGTTGCCGGGCCAGATGCGTTCGAGCAGCATAGACGTGAGCATATCGCAGTCGGTTGCTTCAACCGATAATGGGTATCGGCGGCCCCCACGCCGCGCGAGGTATTGAGGTTCTTTGGATGCAGGTTCATGTCGTCCCCGTCACGCCGTTTCAGCAGAATTGTTCAGTAGTATGGTGCGATGCAACGAAGCAAGCCGCAGTGGTCGACCCGGGCGGTGATCTCGAGCGCGTGCTCTCCGTGGTGCAGAAAAACGAGCTGAAACTGCAGAAGATCCTGCTCACGCATGGGCACATCGATCACGCTGGCGCGACGTACGATCTGGCCGAGCAAGCGCTCCTGCCGATCGAAGGTCCGCAGCGCGAGGACGCGTTCTGGATCGATCAGTTGCCCATGCAGGGCGCGATGTTCGGTCTGCCAGCCGCGCGCGCGTTTACGCCCGATCGTTGGCTCGAACATGGCGATGTGGTGACCGTCGGTGAGGAGCGCCTACAGGTGCTGCACTGCCCCGGCCACACGCCGGGGCACGTGGTGTTCTTTCATGCCGGTCAACGGTTCGCGCTCGTCGGCGACGTGTTGTTCAAAGGTTCGATTGGTCGCACCGACTTTCCACGCGGCGACCACGAGACGCTGATCCGTTCGATTCGCGAGCGCCAGTTTCCGCTCGGTGATGATGTACGCTTCGTGCCCGGTCATGGCCCTATGTCGACCTTCGGCGAGGAACGGCGCTCCAATCCGTTCGTCGGCGATCGGCTGTTCGCCAGCGCTGAGGGCTAACCAGATTGCCAGGGAGTTTGCGGATGCGAAAATCGCTGCTTGTGTTGGTCGTCGCCGCGGCAATGTTGCCGGGCTGCGGCAAGAAGGCCGAGGAACTCGCGACTGAGAAAGCGATGCAATCGATGATCGGCGGCGGCGTCGATATCCACGGCAGTGGTGACGATGCGACCATTGCCGTCAAATCAGACGATGGCGCAATGGTCTATGGCATCGGCGCCTCGCCGCCGATGCCGAAAGACTACCCGCAAGATGTATTGGTGCTCGAGCACGACAAACTCGATAGCGCGATTGCCATGGGCGCGACGAACGCGATCGGCTACCAACTCAAGGGATCGGTCGCCGACTCGTTCGGCAGACTCAAGGCCGAAATGCCTGCACAAGGCTGGCAGGAAGTCTTGAGCGAGCAGAACGGCGACGGTAAGTCGATGCTGATCTTCCAGAAGGACGGGCGCACGGTGCAATATGAATTCGCTACCGCCGCCGACGGTGTCGCCACAGTCATGCAGGCGCATTCAGCGCCGGAGTAGCGTCAGCGGAAGCGAGCCGCCGAACTAGATTCTGAACAGAAAATAGTGATCGACCAGCAAGGCGACGAAGATCCACGTCAGCCAGGTAATCGAGAAGCGGAACACACGCATCGGCAGTTCGGCGCGCCGCGTGAATTTCAGTGCCAGCGCGTAGTAGAGGAACGCTATGTCGAGTGCGATCGCGGCGAGCAGATAAATGATGCCGCTCATGCCCGTCAATACGGGCAGAATCGTTATTACGACTAACAAGATCGTATAGAGCAGAATCTGCAGGCGAGTGAATTCGACGCCGTGAGTCACGGGCAACATCGGTATACCGGCGCGCGCATATTCATCGCGGCGTGCGATTGCCAACGCCCAGAAGTGTGGTGGGGTCCAGGCGAAAATAATCAGAAACAGCAGCAGTGCGTTCGGATCGATCGTGTTGGTGACGGCCGCCCAGCCTAGTACTGGCGGTGCCGCGCCGGCCGCGCCGCCGATCACGATGTTCTGTGGCGTCGCGCGCTTGAGAAATGCAGTGTAGATAACGGCGTAGCCGATCAGGGATGCCGCGGTAAGGATCGCGGTCAACGGATTGACTAGCTCCCACAACAGCAACATCGAAGCCGCGCCGAGAATCGCGGCGAAGGTCAGCGCGCTGCGTGCCGAGAGTTTCCCGGTCGGTAGCGGTCGGCCGCGGGTACGCGACATCTGCATGTCGATGCGCTCGTCCAGCACATGATTGATAGCGGCAGCGCAGGCCGCCGCAAGAGCGATGCCCAAGTTGCCGATCAGTAGCGGTTCGAGCGGTGGCCAACCCGGACTTGCGAGCAAGGTGCCCACGATCGAAGTGAACACGATCAACACGACAACCCGCGGCTTGGTCAGTTCGTAGTAGCTGCGCCAGGAAACGCTGGAGCGCGGTATGCTCAGGGTGGGTTGGGGCGTGGACACGGCAGGTCTGACGGGCAAGAATGGCCGTCAAGGTTAGCAGATCAGGCGCTCGCGCTCATCCGGAGCTGACGGGCCGGACGGGACGCAGGGCCCGCATCAGCATCACCATCGCGATCAGGAGCAGCGCAGCTCCAGCGTTGTGTGCAGCCGCCAAGGTGAGCGGAAACGTCTTCAGAACCATCGTCGTGGCGATTGCAATTTGTACGGCGAGCGCCCCCAGCACAAAGAGTGCCGCATGGCGCGTTGCGGCGTGCCTCAGCCGGATCGCCGCCAATGCCGCGAGCGTGAGCAGTAGCGTCGCGACGACCGCGCCCAGCCGATGGGTAAAGTGGATGGCCACCCGTGCGGGGTGATCGAGCACGCCGCCGGCATAATTGATGTCGAGCCCGCGCCAGAGCACGAACGCGTCGCGATAGTCAGCCTCCGGGACCCACTCGTTCTGACATCTTGGGAGATCCGGGCATGCCATCGCGGCGTAGTTGGTGCTGGTCCAGCCGCCGAGCAAAATCTGCATGGCCAAAGCGACAAACGCGATCGTAGCAAGCCCGCGGGCGCGTTGCAGCGACGCGGCCGGTGCGCGCCATGGCGTTGCGTCGCGCGCGTCGTTCGCATCGCGTGCGGTGCGCGCACGCATCGTGAGCCACAGCCACACTAATAATCCCAGCGTGGTCAATCCACCGATCAAATGCCCCGTCACGATCAGAGGCTTCAGCAGCCAGGTCACGGTCAGCATGCCAAGCACGCCTTGTGAGACGACCGTGACAAGCAACAGCGCCGCAAACGGTAAGCTAACAAGCTGTGCTCGACGCGCCACAACCGCCAGTGCAGCGATCAGTACGATCACGAATCCGAGTGTGGTCGCCGCATATCGATGGATCATCTCGATCCAGGCCTTGCGGGATTCAAAAGTCGATCCTGGCCACGCGGACTGCACATGCTCGACGTTGGCGGCCGCACCCGCGGGCGTCAGATGGCCATAACAACCCGGCCAATCGGGACAGCCCAGCCCCGCGTCGGACAGGCGCGTGTAGGCACCCAGTACAACCACAGCGAAGCACAGCACGACGCCGAATAGCGCCAGTCGTCGAATCCAGATTGCCTGTGACATGATCGTAACTACCTGGTTAGCCGACTTGCGACAGCTTGAGCAACTGCTTGAGATCTGTCTGCAAGTCCTTGGGGTTCTCGCGGGCGTCGTGGCGCATCATCAGATTGCCGAGCGGATCGACGATATATAGACCGTGCGCGCGGTCGTCGACCGGGAATGCGGCACTGAAGGCAGTGCCGGCGGCATCACTGGCATCGATCACCGTCAACCCTAGGTGTTCGCGCGCAAGATATTCGTTATCGCAGCAATCAGCCGTCGCCAGAAATACGCGTTGCACGCGGGACATCTCATTTGCGAGTGCCAATCGAACCTGGCGTACCGTGACGAGTGCCGCCCGGCAGTCGGAATCACAGGCGCCGTTGGCGATGTAAATGATCGACCATTTGCCGGCCAGCAAGTCGTTGCTGGCGATTGTGCGGCCGCTCGACTCGCGCAGCGTGGCGGTCGGCAGCGGCTTGGCTGGATGGATCAATTCACCCTTGTTAGTGCGATCGTCCGGCCGCCAGGGTGTGCCGTAGTAGAGTGCGAACGAAATCGCCAATGGCACGAAAAAGATCGCTGCAATAATCAGTAGCGTACGACGCCCGCGTCGGCGTTGTGCATCTGCAGTATCGTCGCGGGTCATTCAAACAACCTTGCGCAAATTCAAACCAACGTACAATCCGAGCAGCACGACCGCGAAGCCCCACCACTGCACCGCATAACCGACGTGACGCATCGGGTTGAGTCCCGGTGCGGCCCAATGGCGCTCGTACCCGTACGCAGCATCTGCATCCAATAGCACGATACGTGATTCCAGGGGGCGTCCAAGCGCAGCTGCGAGCTCGGTCATCCTGGGAAAACTCGTCACTCGCGGCCAACCGGCTGTCGTCTGCGGCGCGGCGCGGCCCGACGCGAGACCGGCGCTCGGCAACTCGTCAATTCTGCCAACTATCGTGCTGACGTGCGGCGCGTCGAACGCGACGTCCGGCAATTGGTCGCGAAAGCCCGCAAAGGGGATCCAGCCGCGATTGACGAGAACCACGTGCCCGTCGGTTAGTACGAATGGTGTCAGGATCTCGTAGCCCGCACGACCGTCGAAGATTCGATTGTCGAGCAGGAACTGACGCTCGGGTGCGTAGGAGCCGCGCAAGCGCACGCGCGAGAATTCCGGCAGCACTGCCAGATGTGCTGTTCCGACCTCGATCGCGCTGTTGGTACTACGCGCGAACGCGTCCCAAGTGGCTTGACGTTCCGCGCCGCGCTGCCACTGCCAGAATCCCAGCGTCACGAACAGGCTGCCAAACAGGATCGTCGCGACGGTCATGAGCCATGACGGCGCGAATTCTCGTTGACCTAGCTTGATACCCATGCAGCTCGTAAGACAATGTCCGTCGCAATCCGATCCCGATCCGGCCCGGAGATTGTACCGGTGAGTCAAGCCGCCGACGCTATAATCCAGCCCCCATGGACATCATCAAGATCCTGATAGTCCTTGTCCTGATCGCGATCGTCGCAAGTCTCGGCAACGCACTATTCCACCTCTCGAGTGGCAAGGGTGATTCGCGCAAAATGGCGCGTGCGCTGACCGTGCGCGTGGGTTTGTCGTTGGCGCTGTTTCTCCTGCTGATGCTCGCGTGGTATCTGGGTTACATCAGTCCGCATAATCTGCCTCCGGGACGCTAGTCATGTCGCTGGATCCGATGGCGCCCCTTGCCGGTAGTACTGCCTCGCTCTGCGGACCACTCATGGGCGTCACGCTCGTGACCAACGATGCTGCGGTGACCGTGCAGTTCCTCACGCAGGTAATGCGGATGCAGCTCGAACGCGAGCGCGTTCCATCCCCCGCCGAAGCACGGCAATGCCGTGATCTGTGGGGGCTCGCGGCGGATGTTCATTGGCGTGAGTGGCATCTTGTCGCGACGGTCAGCGAATCCGAGGTGTACGTCCGGGTCCTCGAAATGCCCGGCGGCCAACTGATACGACCCGCGATGGAATCGCGCCTCGCCGGCGGGTTGTCGATCGGATTCCCGGTAGCGAGTCTCGAGCGGACGCTCGAACGCGTCTCCCGGCTCGGTGTCGAAAGCACCGCCGGCATCGTGCCACTCACCATCACACGGCCCGACGGTACGACTTACGTGTCCGGCGAGATCATGTTCCGCGGACCCGAAGCGATCTACATGCTCGTGGTCGGTCGCCCGGCAGACATGACACCGGTCGGCCCGATCGATCCCGTGACCGGCATCGGCGGGCCCGCTTATTCGGCGATGGTCGTGCCCGACGGCATCCGCGAGATCGAATTTTATCGCGAGGTTCTTGGCTGGGAAGCCCGGCAGAACATCGTGCTAACGACCTCTGGCCCAGCGGGCGGTCTCGGGCTCGATCCCGGGACTCAGTTCCGCTTCGTGCAGCTGTTCGCGCCGGGCGCGACCAGTGCCTATGTCGTACTGCTGGATATGATGGCAGTAGCACGCCGGAATCCCGTTGCACCACGCATGCCGAACCGAGGCCTCGTCATGTGGACGTTTGGCAGCCACAAGTTCGACGAAGTGGAACGGCGGGGCCGTGCCGCCGCTGCTGACAGTGCGCTGTGTTCGAATCTGCGCGTCGGGGTCGCCGAAGGTGCGCGCGCGCTAACGATCCACTCCCCCGCCGGCCTCATGATCGAGATCCGCGAACAGCCGTAGAGAGTCGCTCGGTTTGCGCACCCAGGCCGGTGCGCTCCGCATCAAATCCAATAGACGAA
>Ga0138256_10005685_pt1 | contig 13181 bp, 14 predicted proteins | sample KNB2016incub_MG_FD_105486 | JGI IMG/M metagenome (GOLD analysis project Ga0138256, IMG submission 105486) | Active sludge microbial communities from wastewater in Klosterneuburg, Austria - KNB2014incub_MG | ecosystem: Engineered > WWTP > Activated sludge > Unclassified | place: Austria...
ATCAAAAGAGGATATTCCTCAATACACTGAACTGGTTTTGTACAATTCATCAGGAAAATTTGTGACCAATCGACCGATATACAGCAGAGAAGAAAAAATCCACTTAGAAAACTATCCCAAAGGAATTTATTATTATAGAATAAAAGTAAGGGATAAGACTACACAAATTGGAAAATTAATCGTTATATAGTGTTATACACAAGCTTCAAATTATGAAAAATCACTTTACAATTGCCTTCTTTTTTGTTTGTATGTCATTGCAAGCTCAGCTAGAGTTTGCTCCCATTGGAGCAAAATGGACTTATCAGCTAATAAATACTACATGGTGGGGAGACACATATTTTAGCCATTATCAGCTATTTATAGAAAAAGACAGTCTTATCCAAAATAAGCTTTGCAAAAAACTAAAAGTAAATTACTATTCAAAGCTTACTAATGGCACGGTGTTCACTGTGTCAAATCCTGATGAGTTCATTTACCAAAATGGAGGAAAAATTTTTCTCTTTGCTCAAGATTCATTTTATTTACTCTATGACTTTGATTTATTTACCGGCGAAACCGCACAATTTATTGGAGACGGAAGATTCGTGGAATTTGAAATATTAGAGAGAGACATAGATAGCAGTTATAATTTTCTTCAAAAAAAATTGAAAATGAAAGCTGTTTGTGATTTGCCTAATGGCGAACCTATTTTATATGAAAGATTTGGAATGGTGAATGAGTATTTTTTCTTTGCGGAATTTCATTGTATTACAGATCGCAATTCTCAATTCAAACTGCGATGTTATGATGATCCCAAATATGGTCTCTTCAATTTTGACTCCATTCCTTGTGACTCTATCAGACCCAATATAATTAGAACCTCTATTAAAGATCCAAGTGAATTTGCTTCTGTTCGATTGCTTTCAACACTAGTAAATCAGGAATTGAATTTTTCTACTCCTGTTTTAGAAAATCCTATAATCTACTATCGCATTCTGAATTCAGCAGCGCAATCTATTCAGGCCAATACAGTGTCTCTAAATACTCAATCTATAGATGTGTCGCAGTTGGCTAGAGGTCTTTATTTTCTACAAGTTCAATCAGAGAATAGACCAACCCAAATGCTTAAGTTTATTAAGTTATAGTGAATAACTAATAGTGAAAAACTAATGGTGAATAACTAATAGTGAATAACTAATAGTGAATAACTAATAGTGAATAACTAATAGTGAATAACTAATAGTGAAAAACTGATGTCACAAATTACTTACCACTAATTTAATCTTGTTCTGACAAAGGTAAAAATTTGGTTCATTTCAAAATTTAGATTCTCTTTGAAACAATATTATGAGTCAAAGCCAAAAAAATATATCAGCTGTATGACTTATTGGTATAATAAAATTTATAAATTTCTGTTATAAATTTAAACCTAAAGATATGCATTTAATATATACTGTAAGTACTTTAAATAGTTTACCATTCAATTTAACCGATGTCTCTAGTCGCAGAAACTATGCTTTACATCTATTGAATCTCGGACAAACAGCTCAGGCTACTATTGGTGTGAATGCATTAGCCAATACAAGTCAGGAAGATACAGATTTCTTATTGGTGTTCAATATTCTAAAATCTTTAAAATTGGACAATGTAGGACTAGATGGAATGAATCCGACACAGCAAGCTGATATGTACTCCATATCAGACCATCGCAATCAAGCCTCATACATTGCACAAAGTATATTGGAACAGTATTACGGATTTACTTTTCCACTAGTGATTGATGAAAGCAATGCAGTTCCTATAACAAATAATTCAACTTCTAGAGAAAATATTTTAATAGAATCTAACAATCAATCCCTCATTGTAAGTCCAAATCCAATAAAGGATAAATTGAATATTGAAATTATGGATGAAAATAGAAACATCGCAGATAATTATTCAATATCATTATTTACTTTAGATGGCAAAAAAATAATTGAGAAGAGTATTAAATCAAATTCTTGCATATTGGATATGACAAATTTTGAAAATGCTATATATCAAATTATATTACACAAGAATAATGAATTCTTTGAATCAACAAGAGTTATTAAAAACTAAATTTTACAATGGAGTAGGTGTATATTACACCTACTCCATCTTTTAATTACAAATTATGAAATATATTGAATTAGTATTTTTTTCTTTAATATTTATTCATAATAATTACACTCAACAATTTTATTCAAAAATATATCCCTCTCTTCAAGCAGAAAGGACAGCTGATGGGATATCTAGTTTGACAACTTTAAATATTCAAAATGAGGCAATATTAGTAAATTTACAATGGTCAATTTTGAATGCAAATAAATATAGTTATGCATCAAAAGTAAATTCATTTGGAGAAATAATATGGTCTAAACAACTATCCGATTCAATTAATTTTCTACTACCAAAAGATTGCAGAATGTTAAATAATGGATTTATATTTTTGTGCGGTTCCAAATATTTTAATGCAATTAATAAAAGGCAAATGTGGTATGCGTATTATGATCAAGAAATGAATTTATTACACGATCATATAATTAATGATGAATTTGACAATCCTGAAATACAAAGAATTTTGCAACTAAAAAACTCAGAATTAGTTTTATGTGGACATAATAGTAAATATAACAACCGAGGAAATGGTGCATCAGAAAAAGCCAGAGCAATGGTCATGCGAGTGGACACTTTAGGCAATGTCAAATGGTATCATGAATTCTATGATTCAACTGATGAAAAAGAGCTACACGGATTCTCAGGATTGGCAGAAGATGAAGATGGAAATGTATATGTTAGTGGTGCAAATGGGAATCGTGATGGTAATGGAGATGCAATAATGGCAAAAATTGATCGAGATGGAAAAGTTTTGTGGTATAGGCAATATAGTTCAAAAGATGCCGAAGGATTTACAAGTTTATATTTGCAGAAAAATGGAAGCATCTTGGCAATTGGGTTTTCAGGCAGCCCTGATATATTTTCAACTAGTTGGCTTAAAGTTTATGTTGCCAATTTGGATCGTAATGGAAATATTAATTGGGAAAAAAAACATAGTTTGAGATATGATGTTGGTTTTAGTAATTGTGTTGCTGCAGATGATGGAAATTATGTTTGTACTGGTGCTGTGCAAGACAAAGAAGAACCAGATGGTAAAGATAATCGAGATGGCTTCCTTCAGAAATTGTCTCCAAATGGAGATGTCATATGGGAACATCAATATAGTAATTGGAATAGACGAGTTGAGTTTTTTTGGAATCTCTCAAAAGCTTATGATGGTGGATATTATCTTGGAGGTATGAGTTGGATATCAGAAGATGTACATGAGAGCAGAGCATGGGTAGTCAAGACTGACAGCAATGGCTGCATCGTTCCAGGTTGCACCACAGATTTTATCACAGAGAAAGAGCCACATAAAGAGCTATTCCTCCTCTCTCCTAATCCTGCACAGGACTATATGAATGTCTACATGAATGATGCAGAGTTTTATGATCGCAAGTACGATCTTGATCTCTACGATCAGCAGGGACGCATTGTTCAGCATCATGTGATACAGGGTCGCGTGACACAGTTGGATTTAAATTCATTAACTGCTGGGATGTATTATAATCGAATTGTTGACCAGAATAATAAATTTATGCAGAGCGGAAGGATTGTAGTGAATAGATAATAGATAAAAGTGGGAAGTAGAAAGTAAAAAGTTGTAACTGGAAAGAGAAATTAACACTTAGACTTATGACTTACAACTTACAACATAGACTTACAACTTATTACTTACAACTTTTAACTAAAAACTAACTACTAACCACTAACTACTTATGGCGTAGCTATCACACAAGCATATCCCATCCCAACGCCGATACACATTGTACACAATGCATATTTTGGATTTCCGCCTTTATTTCCCCATCTTCTTTTTAATTCTAAACTAGCAGTGTGAATCAATCTGGTTCCACTCATTCCAAGAGGATGTCCCAAGGCTATCGCACCGCCATTGGGATTGATGCGAGGATCATTATCATTCAAGCCTAGTGATCTTGTACATGCTAAAACCTGGGCTGCAAAAGCCTCATTTATCTCAATGATATCCATGTCATCTATGGCCAAATTTGCTTTAGCCAAAGCTAGCTTACTTGCTTCAACTGGACCAATGCCCATTATCCTTGGCTCAACTCCAACTACAGCAGATGATATTACTTTTGACAATGGACTTAGATCATACTTTTCTACTATCTTTTCCGAACCAATTAATACTGCTGCAGCACCATCATTCAATCCAGATGCATTTCCCGCGCTCACCGTTCCATTGCTGCGAAAAGCTGGTCTCAGTTTTTGAAGTGCTTCAATAGTTGTATTCGTTTTGGGAAACTCATCTTGACTAACAATCTTAGTTTCTTTTTTATTTATTTCAACTTGAATTGGAAAAATTTCTTCATCAAATATTTTTTTATCTAGTGCCTGCTTTGTTTTCATCTGAGACCACAGCGCAAATTGATCTTGATCTTCTCTTGAAATATTATATTTCTCTGCAAGATTCTCAGCCGTCTCTCCCATACTATCTACACCATATAATGCTTCTAGAGCTGGATTAATAAATCTCCAACCAAATGAACTATCATACATTTTAGCATCACGACCATATGCTGAACTTGTCTTTGAGATTACCCATGGTCCTCTGGTCATATTCTCGACGCCTCCAGCAATGAATAAATCGCCATTGTTCGACTGAATCCCATGATGTGCATGTACTATTGCAGACATCCCCGATGCACAAAGTCGATTAATCGTTTCTGCTGGAACTCGATATGGAATCCCTGCTAATAATGCAGCCATACGCGCTACATTGCGATTGTCTTCACCAGCTTGATTGGCACATCCTATGAAAATATCAGTGATCAGATTTGTATCAATAGTTGGATTCTTTTTAAGTAATTCTTTCAGTATAGTCGCCATCAAATCATCAGGTCTAACACTTGCTAGACTTCCTCCAAATGATCCTATTGGACTGCGCAATCCATCTATAATATATGTTGATTTCATTTTGCCTATTTTATTAATTTATAAATCTTCAATCATTGCCTTTCCAGTGCGATAACAAATCCCTTTAAATACGGCAACAATTTCATCATGTTGATTTTTTGCAATCACTTGATAAGTTCCAATTTTTTTCGATTGTGTAATCAGCTTGGATTCTGCGGTCAATACATCACCTTTTGATATAGCCTTGGTATGGGTTACAGAAGTTTCAATGGATACAGAAATATTATTATAACTATTACATGAAAATGCGAAAGCACTGTCACAAAAAGAATACACGATGCCACCATGGGCAACGTCAAATCCATTAAGCATTTCATCACGCACTTCCATCTTTAGTATGCAATGACCTTCTTCAGTCAAAATTTTTTCAATGCCCAGCCATTGACTAAAACCATCTTTGCGATACATCTTGTCAAATACTTTTTCCGCTAGAGACATACTGACACATTATGGTTAAAAAATGTAATTTTTGATTTTGCCATCATTTGCAAAATAGCTGAACATCGATAGCGCTCTTCATGATATAGATTATAATAGTAATTCAGAATTGATACACATTTTTCTATTCCAATCTCATCAGCCCAATGCAATAATCCTTTAGGATAATTAACACCTTTGCACATTGCAGTTTCAATATCTTCTTTACTTGCAATCTCAAGATATAGCGCATCTGCCGCCTCATGAATCAACATACAGATGATCCTTTCAAATATCATTGTAGATTTTTCTAAATCCAATTCAATGTCTTTTGATTCATGACCCACATCTTCATAATTATAAAAACCTCTACCCGATTTCCTACCTAGGTAAGCTGCTTCAACCAATCTTTTCTGCGACAACGAAGGCTTATATTTTGGTTCAAAATAAAATGCTGTCCACACACTTTCAGTCACAGCATAATTAACATCATGACCAATAAAATCCATTAATTCAAATGGGCCCATTTTGAATCCACCAAGTTTTTTCATCGTCTGGTCAATATACTCTTTAGAGGCAAGATTCTCTTCATAAATCCTTATAGCCTCACCATAGTATGGTCTTGCTATTCGATTCACAATAAAACCTGGAGTATCTTTCGCGACTACGATTTCCTTTTTCCATGAAGCTATGAGTTGTTTACTCAATGTCAAGCTATTTTCTTCAGTTTGGATACCAGGAATTATCTCCACCAATGGCATCACTGGTGCAGGATTAAAAAAATGTACTCCAATAAATCGCTTTGGATTCTTTACACAAGAAGCTAATGATGTAATAGAAAGCGATGAAGTATTACTCGCTATGATGCATGTATCAGAAACAATCTGACTTAAGTTTTCAAAAACAGTTTTTTTTATAGAAAAATTTTCCACTATTGCTTCAATCACAAATTCGCAGTTCTTGAATTCATTTAGATCTATACACCAAGTGATATTTGCAATTATTTGATCCCACTTTTCTTTAGATATTTTCTCCTTATCAAAAAGTGTTTGCAAGGTCTTATTCAAATTGATTCTTGCTTTGTCTATGGCGGATGGAAAACTATCGTAAATAAAAACAGAATGATTATTGGATGCAGCAACTTGAGCTATTCCCAATCCCATCGTTCCACAACCAATCACTCCAATATGCTTCATTGTATAATTTTAATTAATTAATGACATTTAAAATAATCAAATGGTTCCTTGCAGTCTTGGCATTGATATAAAGCTTTACACGCTGTGGATCCAAATTCACTTATTTTTAGTGTATGTTCAGAATTGCATCTTGGACAAGCAATATTCTCTTCCAATTCAAAAATATTTCGAACTAATTTTGAATTTTTATTTGGAGCAGCAATTCCATATTCTTTTAGTTTTTGCTTCCCAGACTCTGTCATCCAATCAGTGGTCCATGCTGGAGAAATCACTGTTTCTATTTTGACATTCTTGTAGCCTATACTCCACAATAATGACAGCATATCCATCTCGATGACGCCCATTGCAGGACAGCCTATATAGGTTGGTGTAATGTGTATCACAATATCCTCATTTGTAATGATCACGTCTCTAACGATGCCAAGATCGATTACAGATAAGACTGGAATCTCAGGATCTTTTACTTCTTCTAACAAAGAAAAAATACTTTGAACTTCTGCTTGGATATCACTATTCTGAATCATCTTTTTTATTGGAATTATTCCACAACAATTTACCAAATCATGTTTGGATATGTTCGAGGTATGTATTGCATTTCAGACAAGATATACCCCATGTATTCTGTATGATTCCCTTCTTTGCCTCCTGATTGTGCCCAGTTATTTTCAGCTTGCTTGATTCCTGCTATGCTGAAGATATCTTTTACTTCTGCTTCCCACAAAGATTTAATCGGCAATAAATCTGCCATTAAATTTTCTTTAATGGCTGCTTGTTCAAATTCAGTAGGAACAAACATTTCTCCTACATACATCCACAAATCAGCAACAGCATTCTGCATTTTCTGATGTGAGATATCTGTGCCATCACCAAGTCTAATAATCCATTCGCTACTCCATTTTTTATGATAAACAGTTTCCTTTAAAGACTTTTGAGAGATAGATATGATCTCTTGATTTTTTGATTCAATGCATTGAAGAAAAAAATGATAATAAAAGACATCAATAAAAAATTGTTTAGCGACAGTATAGGCAAAGTCCTTATTTGGATACTCCACCAATAATAAATTCTTGAACTCACTTTCTATTCGATGAAATGCATAGTCATCTTCTGTTTTATTATTGCCTTCAAGCTTTGAGATCAGATCATAATAGAGTCTAGCTCTACCAATATAATCAAGCGAAATATTTGTCAATGCGATATCTTGCTCAAGTACAGGTCCATGGCCACAAAGTTCACCAAGTCTTTGACCATGTATTAATGCTGTATCAGCATGTACGAAAAGCGAAGAAATCAAATTTTTATCTATACCCATAAATCACATGTGTTTTACCTCATCGGGCAATTCATAAAATGTCGGATGTCTATATATCTTATCTTCTGCAGGATTAAAAAAAGAATCTTGTGAATAGGGATCTGATGCAGTGATATATTTTGATTCCACAACCCAAATACTTATACCCTCCATTCTTCTCGTATAAACATCTCTAGCATTCTCTATAGCCATCGTTTCATCCGCAGCATGCAAGCTGCCCACATGTCTGTGATCTAATCCATTCTTAGTTCTAATAAATACCTCATATAAAGGCCAATCCTTACTCATGGCAAAAAAATTTAATTATTTTACTTTTATTTCTGTTGCTTGTATCACATACTTGTCAGTCTCATCAAATGACAAATAAGCAACAATGCTACAATTTGAATCTTTCCACAATACGGCATCTGTTGGTAGTGTATATTTATATTCTTTTTTATACTCTTTTCCCTTCTCGATTTGATCTGCTATTTTCTCTCCTGGAATTGGTGTAATCACTTTTCGCAATACATGTTTTTGATTGTAATTTGGAATATTTCCAGTAGAACTTTCTTGGGTAGTAAATATATTTGATTCAGTAATCATGACATGCATATGCATTGCTTTTGAAATATTTTCTTTTCCTACTGCCCTAAGTGACACAGTCACTTCTCTAGTCAGAGTATCATAAGATCTTGAAATAAACAAATCTGCTGCTGGGCTCAATTTCAATTCTTCATCAACAAAAACATTCCAAGAATCTGGTTTGCCTATTCTTATATTTGCTTGATTGGAAAATTTTCTTCTATTGAATGCTGCTTCAGGTTTTCCCACCCAAAGTCCTAGAAAATTTTCTATGGCCTGTGCCTCAGGATAGGATAGTTTTGGATCTCCCGTTACAGCTGGATTAGCCAAAAAATTGGAATGGACGCCTACCACCACAACATTATCTGGATACTTATCCAAAATGGCTTCCAATGCTTGAGTTCCAGCTGGACAATTTGGACATTTCGCCCCTGTAAACTCTTCAATCAAAATGACACGTCCGGATGTAGGCTTCTCAGAAATAGGTAGCGCTACACATTCTTCCCATTCGTTGCAAGAAAACATAAATAGTCCAACAAAAATGAAAAGGCTTAATATTTGTATTGACTTTGTCATAGTTTGTAACATTAAAAATTTGAATTAATACTTGCTCTAAAACCACTAAATGCAGGCTCCAATCTACAGATACCTCCACTACATACGATTCCAGCCAATTGTTTAACATATCTCAATCCAAATCTATTGGCCCCTTGAGAATAGCTTATTCCTGCTGATGGATAATTTAATTTTGAACCTTTTACTGGCTTAATATTATACATATCTGCGACTTCAAATAACCATCTTGGTGCAATTCCAACTTCAAGCAAAGCATTTACATATGAACCAATGTCTGTAGGATTGTGCATATATTGCATTTCTGTTCGAATAGATTTACTGCGACTGATTTTATATAAAAACTCAACAAATGGGGTTATTGTTTTGACAACTTTTGCACCACCCTTTCCATAATATTTTTCAACATCAAAAATCTGTCTTTGTACACCAACTGTTGCAGTGTATTTTTCAGGCTCTTTATAACTTATTTCAGAATAAATTTCATTATAAAACTGGCGTTTGAAAGTGAGATCACGAATGTCCGAGTAGTTCAATGAAACGTTCCATTTCTTCCAACCATATCTTATATCGGCTTGATAAGCCAACTCATCCAAAAACTGTGTTGCTGGATAATAAAGGGCAAGTAATCGATAAGTATTAATTTTTGCCATAGGAGGAATAAAATTAATTAATCCTTTATTTAAACTGAGCAAAGGTTCAGCTCTAAAATCCATCCCTTCTGTCCGCTTAGCTTCTAGGGTAATACCAAATCCATGAGCAGCATATGAAATTGAACTATAAGCTACAGATCCACTTTCTTTTACCAATTTTCCTAAACTGGTTTGCCCTTTTGGAAGCGCTCTCTGCGCATTGGGGTCATAAAATAAATCATTTGGTTTGAGTGCATATTCAGCATACCATGTGATATCCTTCCAAGACAGTGTATTGAATACTGAAAAAGCATTAGAATTGTAGAATGGTTTAAATTGATCCACTGGTTCATATGATCCTATGATTGCTGCTAGCTCAGACACGATTGATTCATCCAAAGTACGATTGACAAAACCAAATCCAGGTGAAATACTCCAAGAAGCAGTGTCACTCATTTGGTAGAATCCATTTACCGCAAAGCCTTTTAAATTGGAATTATAAGATGAAAAAAGATTTCTCTGCTTACCAACAAATCCACGCACAGACCAATTTGGATTAAAATTCCATTTTGCAGCCGCACCAATTAAAGCATTGTCGATCAACTGTGCTCGCTCTTCATAAGCGCGATAAATGATTCCTGATCCAATTTGATCATAGATATAACCGACACTGAGGTCCAATTTATCTATCGATTTATTGAGATACCATTTACCTATACCATGCGCGGTATATGATCCCTGAGGATTCAATAGATTTGAATTATTGAAGGCGTCATATCGCAGACCGCCATTAAATCCTAAATAACTGGCATTGAGTTCAAACCAAGATTCGCCGCCATAGATCTGATGATCATATTGTGGGATATTTGCCGCTCCAATGGCACTATCTCTTAAAAAAACATTTCCATTGAGTTGAAATCCGCCGCCAAGAACCAAATTATCTTGGGCAAGAAGCAATTGTGAGCTATAAAAACAGCCAACAATTAAGAGAATTTTTAGAAAGTGGTTAATCATTCGTTAAATGCGTTTCGTTGCCCCAAAGTAACGGATTTTTAGCACCAATTTTACGTTATCTAATTAAAGTTTTATCAGAAATGAAAAATACAAGTTTTTTAGCCCTTATTTTATGTTTATTCTTAGTTTCTTTCAAAGATGGAGAGAAAAAATTTCCTAGCCTTAATGTAAAATCTCTTGATGGTAAGAGTTTTGATTTCAGTAAAGAATTTGCAAAAAACAAACTTACTGTGGTTAGTTATTGGGCGACTTGGTGTTCCCCTTGTAAAAAGGAACTTGATGCAATCAAAGAACTCTACCCGAACTGGCAAAAAGATGGAATAGGTATGGTAGCGGTTACTATCGATAATGCGCAGCAATTAAATAAAGTAAAACCTCTATTGCAACAAAAAAAATGGCCTTATCAGGTTATTTCTGATGTCAATAGTGAAAGTTTGAGAAATTTAGGTTTTCAGACCATCCCTCAGACATTTGTAGTCAATCAAGCAGGAAATATCATCTATTCCCATAGTGGATACAATCCTGGTGATGAATATGAGCTCGAGAAAAAGTTAAAAAGCTTTCTAAATTAAAATATAGAAATTTAATAAGGTTTATCTAATAAGTTTGATAAAAGACTCAGTGCTTTGCCCTGAGTCTTTTTTTATGTAATTTCTGAAGCAAAATCAGGAAAGCTTTAAAAAATATTTCAAAATCAATTTGATAATGAAATTCAAATCAAAATTCAGCGTTATATTGCCATCATGTTAGAGAAACGGAGCTTTTGGTTCATTTTGATAGCTATTTTTTGGTTTTCATGCAAAAAAAACCAGATCATTGAGCATAAAAATGAAAAAGGAATTGTTATAGAACGCTATACTATAAATGGTGATACTAGTAAGGGAAAGAATGGCCGTATTGAAATTTATAACGAGGATGGGAACCTTAAAGAAGTCACTGACTATGTAAATGGCAAGCAAAATGGAGAGCGAAAGCTCTATGAAAATGGTGTACTTTATAGCACTGAAATGCTCAATATGGATATTTTTGAAGGGCCATATAAGCTATATTACCCATCTGGAAATATAAAAACCGAAGGGCAATACACCAATAACATTACCACTGGGATCTGGAAATCTTATTATAATAATGGCCAACTTAAAGAAGAAGTACAAATGGCAGAAAATGAAGAGAATGGTCCATTTATAGAATACCATGAAAATGGAAAGGTAAAAGCCAAAGGAAATTATCTTCATGGCCCAAATGAACAAGATGAATTACTTCTATATGACACTGCTGGAATTTTGGAAAAAAAAATGGATTGTAAAGAAGGAATATGTAAAACAATATGGAAAAGAGACAGCTTATAATCGCTATTATTATTTTTTTAAGTAATCAGATCACATATGCTCAGATCGGAGGACAATATATCTTTCAGTTTCTTGAGCTTTCACCAAGTGCAAGACTCAGTTCAACAGGTGGAAATGGTATAGCATGGCAAGGGAATGATGCTGGAGCTGCATGGCAGAATCCTAGTTTGCTGTCTGAAAAATTAAATACAGTAATTACTGCAAATCATCAAAATTATTTCGATGGCATCAAATCAGGACATTTTGCATATACTCATTATTTGAGAAAAATATGCCTAACTGCTCAAGCTGGGGTGCATTATTATCAGACAGGAGATATAATTCGAACTGATGTTTATGGTGAAAACAAGGGAAGCTTTTATGGAATAGAAAGTGCATTTTATCTGGCTGCGTCAAAAAAAATAAATGAAAGAATAACATTTGGTGCCACTCTTAATTATATCTCTTCCTCGCTTGATATTTATGGTTCTTCAGGACTCTCCTTAAATACAGGTATTCATTATTTTATACCAGAAAAAAATCTAGGTCTCGCTTTCAATATTAGAAATCTGAGTTATCAAATTAATTCCTATGCTAATTTAAAAGAAAATACAGCTCCTTTAACCATTGAAATGGGTCTTTCAAAAAGATTAAAACACCTTCCATTGGTTTATCATTTGGGATTGAAACATTTGGAAAAATGGAACCTGAGATATGATAATATAGATGACAATCAAAGTACAAGTCTATTCACTGAATCTAAATCAACCAATGCGTTTGATAAATTATTGGGAAATACATTCCGTCATATTGGATTTGGATTCGAACTGTTCCTAAGTAAAAAAGAAAATCTAGTTCTTCGAGGAGGATACAATCCATTGAGGTCAAAAGATCTTGCATTGGTAGATTATAGAGCTTTTAGCGGAATCTGTGCTGGATTTGGAATCAAAGTATATAAATTCAAATTTGATTACGGCTACTCGCGATATCATCTAGCAGGGGGAACACATCATTTTGGTTTCTCTACAGATATCAATTCATTCTTAAAAAATGATTTGTAGTCCAAACTAAAAATATGAACCTATAACAACATAATATTCTAGAA
>Ga0138256_10005686_pt1 | contig 13181 bp, 12 predicted proteins | sample KNB2016incub_MG_FD_105486 | JGI IMG/M metagenome (GOLD analysis project Ga0138256, IMG submission 105486) | Active sludge microbial communities from wastewater in Klosterneuburg, Austria - KNB2014incub_MG | ecosystem: Engineered > WWTP > Activated sludge > Unclassified | place: Austria...
GCTGCGACGATTGCGGATCGATTTGCGGGGACGGCACATGCAACTGTTCCGAATCGACGAATACCTGCCCGATGGATTGTCCTGCTCCGCCGCCACCCGCATCGACTTGTCCGCCGCCAAGACGCCCCAAGGGCGGCTGTCTCACAGTGGTTGTTTGGGCAAAGGACCCTGTGAGCGGACTTTGCTGCATGTACGGCGACCCTTGCAGCACCCCACTGGGATGGCCCGTGTACCAGAATCCAGATTGCATCTGAAGCCTATCGAGCGCGTTCGCGCAATGCTCGTGCCAGCCTCCATGGCAATGCGATGGATGACGCGTCGCGATCCATTCGAGGTTGTGGAAACAGATCGTCGACCCCTTTTCACGCCTCTTTTCGTCGAGCTTCCATCGGCTCGCGCACGAGCACCAATCCGGCCACGAGAACCGCCGCCGCCACAACCCCGAGCCAAACAGGAATTTGGTTCGCCACGAGCGTCTTCTCGAGCCACGCAGGCTTGGAGTACAGAACCGTCACGCCAATCGCGTTGTTGATGAAATGAATGACGACGCCAGGCACGATGGATCCCGTCTTCCATCGCGCGAAACCAATGATGAGCCCAAGCGTCGCCGTCGGCACGAGGCGATAAATGGACCCGTGCGCCAAACCAAACATCAACGACGAACCGACGAGAGCGACCACGGGACCTGCACGAAGCAGCCCCGAAAATAGAAAACCTCGAAACAAGACTTCTTCGCAGATCGCAGGCGCAAGAGCCACGGCCAAAAGAAGCACCCAAAACGACTGCCCGTCGAGCATCAGCGCTTGCTCGAGCTTCTCCGCAAACGCCTGCGGAACCGGAACGAGTCGCATCGCAAGCGCGCTGACGGCAGCACCTCCAGACAAACCAATGAGCACCGCGCCAAACAGCGCTCGCGCGCGCACCGTTTGCAGCGCGAATGTTTCGCGAAAGGATGCCCCCGTCAAGAGCAGAACGACGACTGGCGGCAGAAGCATGAAACCGATTTGCGTGCCAAGGAGCAACGCCGTCTTGTTGGTCGTCTTTTCCGCGAAGATGCTCGCGTAAAACGTCAAGACGAGAATGGCCGCGAATCCGAATACCGTCAGGCCGAGCGATGGCGTCCCTCCCTTCTGACGTTTCCATGTCAAAAACTCGCGAATCGATCCGCGACCGCTCCCAAGCAAAATGTCTTCTCGCTCGAACACGCGCGCGGCGAAAATGAGCGCCAATGCCGCATAAATCGTCGACGATCCCAACGTGAAGAGCACCAAGTCCGCCGAAACATCACCCAGATACACGGCCTTGATGAGCAATGCCACGTTGAGCATCGGAACCACCGACGTCGCCGCCGAAAGCTCCATGCCCGGAAGCGACGTCAGCATCGACAGCAGCATGACGGGCAAATACACGGGCGTGAGCAGATTCTGTGCGTCCTTGAAGTCACGGGCAAACGCTGCAACCGCCAGAAACAACGCCGAAAACAGGAACGTCACCGGGACGAGCAGCGCAAACGTGAGAACGTGCACTGACATCGGAACATCCAGTTCGCCCGGCAGCAGCCGACGAAGCGTCAGCGCCAAACTCACGACGTTGATGAGCGCCGTGAGAAGCGAAACGACGAATACCGTGAGAAACTTTCCCGTGATGATTTCAATGGGCAAGAGCGGCGCACAAAGCAGCGTCTGCATCGTACCGCGCTCCTTCTCCCCCGCCGTCATGTCCGCCGCTCGCAAGAAGCCGCCCAAAAGCGACATGAGAATGAGCATCATCGGCATGATCGTGCCCAAGAATTTCCCGACGCGACGTTCATCCGGAGCCACGTTTCTCGACGTGGCCGAAATGCCCGTCGTGAACCCCGATGGCAAACCCCTCCCGCCCTCGCGTGTCACGAGCAACCGCTCACGCGCACGTGCAAGCGCATTCGTGATCCGAGTCTCGGCGAAGTCCGAATCGAGCCACACCGAATCGTAATAAATGCCAATACGGCCGAGTCCTCCCTGTCCCACCGCTTCGGAAAAACCGTGGTACGGCACGATGACCGCTTCGATTCCTCGCGCGGCCACGATGTCTCGCGCGGCAAGAATGACTTGTTCGTCTGGACGATTTTCCTTCGCCGTCGCGGTGACCCCCTTCTTTTTCGCCGATGGCTCGGGTTCGCCAATGGGTGGTGGCTCGGGCGGCGTGATGCTGCCTTTTTCGAGCGATTCACGAAGCGCGTTCGGCACGCCTTGCCACGGAAACAGCTCGATCTTTTTGTTTTCCGAAAGGGCCGCTTCCACGTCGGGCGTCAAGGTTCCCCACACCGCCACGCGTGAATGGCGCGATTCGAGGTCTTGCATGTCGGAATCGGCCAGGCGGCTTATGAGGAGCGCAAAAAGCGGGTATAGAAGCATCGGGAGCAGCACGAGGCTCACGAGCGTTCGTTTGTCGCGCAACGTCTCCAGCATTTCCTTTCGGAATACCACCAGCGCAATCGACAATCTCACGACACACCCCCTGCCTCGAGTAGACTCGATGGACTCGGCTCGACATGGTACAAGAATGCATCGGTGAGGTTTTTCGCGCCACCCGCGCGTGCGCACAGCATGGACACGTCACCCACGTCGACGACTCGACCTTCGTGAATGAAGGCAATACGATCGCACAGGTATTCCGCTTCGCTCATGATGTGCGTGGAAAAAAGAATGGCTCGGCCAGCGGCGCGCTGTTTACGAATGGATTCCACGATGAATCTGCCAGAAAGAACGTCGAGCGCATTGGTGGGTTCGTCCAAAATGAGCACCGAGGGATCGTGCAAAAACGCACGCGCAATGTTGGCTCGCTGCTTCTGCCCCGTGGACAAGGTACCACAAGGACGATCGACGAAACTCTGCATTTCGAGATCCTTCACGAGCGTGTCGATACGTGCAGCAAGGTGCGATTCGGACAAACTGTGCAGCCTGCCGAAGTAGAGAAACGTTTCACGCGGAGAAAGCCGCTGATAGAGCTGCGTGTCACCCGAAAGAAAACCAATCATCGACTTTCCCTCGAGCGGTTTTTCCGACAAATCCACTCCGCCAACGAAGACTCTTCCCTTCGTCGGGCACAGGATCCCGGCGAGCATGCGGAGGGCCGTGGTTTTTCCCGCCCCATTGGGACCGAGCAAACCAACGACTTCCCCCGCGCCCACGTCGAGGTCGAGCCCTGCCACGGCCATCTTGTCGCCAAACTGTTTGACCAGTCCTTCAGCTACCAGCGGATTCTTTTTCGATGTCTCCATCATGCACCCCAAAGCGCTCGTCGATCCAACCATCGAACGTGCCTCGACCTTCCGCACTTCCTTCGTCAACCTTGATCCACGACCGCAAGAGCGGATTACCTCGCGTTTCCTCGGGCGACAACCGGTACGTCGCGGGGACGCGACAACCTAGGCCATGAAATGTCACGACCCGCGTGCCGACACGCGCCGCATCGAGCGCCCGCTCCACGCGTGCCGTGTCTTCGTGAAATCGAGGTTTGCTCAGCACGACGCGGTCGTCGTAACGTCGCGCCTCTGGAAATAAGTTTTCCTCGAAGGGATTGCAAAAATAAAACGACGAATAACCTGCCCAATCGACATCGTCGAGCGTTCCGTGAAAAACGCGACATCGCGCCGACAGACCTAATGCATCGATGACATCATTGGCAATGGTGACGAGCTCTTGTCGATGCTCGAGACCATGGAATTGTGCATTCGTGGTGAGAGCGCCGATGATGCAGAGTTTTCCGACGCCTGCTCCGACATCGAGCACCGGGCCGGAGCCCATAGCGAGGATGCCAGCGGCTTTTCTTGCCACGCGGACAGGTGTCCAAAAGCGTGAAGATACGCGGCGAACAGGCTCGGGGAAAAGCTCGTCGAAGACGCGATCGGGTGCATTGCGTCCTGCGCGAATATCGTCGATCGCGCGGCGGAGCGCAACATCCAGAACGGAGCAAGCAGAATCAGTCACGTAAAACCTCGACGGCCCGCATTGTACTTCCGACATGTGCAGAGAGTCAACCGCTTGCTGGGGTGTAGGCGCAAAGAAAACTCGTTCCGGTCGGCAGGGTGTGACGGTTTGGCAAGGATCGGATTGCGAAGCAAGCCTGAATTGGCAAGCTCGCTTCGCGCGTGTGGGACACGCTGTTCTTGTTTGATGGACGGGCTTGTACGCGCTGACGCGCGTACCGCCCTCGTCAGTGCACAAGTCGGGCGACCTCACCCCCCAACCCCCATAGGCGCTAACTTAAAGCCAGCCGGACCGCCGACCTCACCCCCCCGCCCCCCTCTCCAGCTTCGCGGCTACGCCGCTCGTGGAGAGGGGGGAGCCGGAAAGAGCTTGTTTTCTGGCTCCCCCTCTCCACGAAGCGGAGCTGGAGAGGGGAGCCGGGGGGTGAGGTCGGTACGGCTCGGCATCGACGTGGGGTTTGTCGTAGCGCATAAGGGGTGTTGGGTACCGATCGGTCACATCTCTCATCGGTCAGTGTCTCTTTGACGCGCCCAGTGCGCGGCGGTGCGATGGGATGTGCGCGGCAGCGTTCGCGTTCATCTTGGTACCATTGCGTAAGTACGGGCGCAGCTCTTCGCATAGAATGTCTCGGGCGTCCTGGATGCGCTTGCGTGCCGCTTCGTGGGACACATCGAGTTTCACTGCGATTTCCTCGTAGGGGGCACCTTCGAGAAAGCGAAGTCGGACGGCGATGAGAAGGCGAGGGGGCAGGCGTTCGATGGCCTCTCGAATACGTTCGCCCAGCTCGCGCCGGAGCTGTTTGGATTCCGGCGATTCGCAGTGCTCGATTTCAGGGAAGAATTCGATGCCGAAGCGATCGAAGGCGCGGCGGCCTGCAGCTCGATCTCGGTGCATGTCGATACAGACATTTCTGGCTAGTCGAGTCAGCCAGGCCGCGTAGTTCGATATCGGGAAATGACTCGATGCCAATTCTTCGACGGCCTTGAGTGCCACGAGGGCCACGGCGTCGCGGGCAGTTTCGCGATCGCCGCCCATCCAGCGAAAGCACAGACGATACAAGCGCTCGTTGTGGTCGCTCCAAACGGCCAAGAATGTTGCACGGACCTCGGCATGATTGACCTCCCCCATGTGGCACCTCTCGTGTGCGTGTCTCGTGGCGCGTCGTGGGCATCGAATCGATATTCGACGCGTCGCCATGCACGCGCAATGAGCATGCGCTGAAATGGGTACCCTTCGTCAACGTCGATTCGTGAATCGACATGGAATCGTTGCAATGCGCCGATTGAATCATGCCGCGCGAATGTCAATGTCGATTCGTGAATCGACATCGACCGAGTCATCGATGGCTCGATGACATGAAATCGTTTTCCCAGGTGGATTCCCGACAGGAGATTCATGATGAAATAGAGATTGTCGGGCCATTTCCGTTCCAAACATGCTCATTGCGAGTTTTGCTCACCGCTTTTCGATTTTCATCGATTGTTTAAAAATTGCTCACGTGCGCTGCTCGAGCCCGTCATGAATACAGCTTCCAGACGATGCGTGTCGCGAATGCGCGGCACATCGAGGCTGGAGCACGATAAGGAGAATCATCATGAGTTTCCCTCAAATTCCCCCCGGTACCACGTTGCCTCCTGCCAGCGCCTGCGATGCCGCCGCGTGGGTTGTCGCCTCGGTCGCCTTCGAAGAGCTCGCACTGGCTCATATCATCAACGCCGAAGGGGAAAAGATTCAGTATGTGCTCGGCACCCTTCCCCCTGTTGTCGCCAGCCCCGCGGGATTTCCGCCTCCGCCTCCGCCTCCGCCCCCGCCGCAGGCGACCCTGGCCGATCTTCTCGCCATCAACGAATCGGTGCGGGAGACATTGGAGACCATCATCTGCAAGGAGATCGTTCTCAACCTGAAGCTCTGCCAAGCGCTCCACTACTTGGACGAGCATTGTCCGGACGAGACCGTACTGGCCAGTCCCCAACCGTGACCGACGGGTGATTCGAGGTTCAATGGCGCTGGGCCGCGTAGGCACGTGACGCAGCGCTGAACCTTCCCGTTTCCACGCCCTCGAAATGGCGCCAGCGCGCTTCGTCTCCCCGAGGCGCGCTGGCGCATCCCGAGCCCACCGAATCAATGAAACCGAGCTTCGCAGCCATTGCGGTTGCGGAGCGGCCTCGAACCTCAAAGGGGGAATCCATCATGGTCTTCCCGAACGTCGAACAACGCACTTTCGATCAAATTCGTATGGAACGCTTGGAAGCGATTGCGAAGGAAGACATGGCCCTCGCTCGCATCGTGGAGACCGAAAAGGCGCTGCTGCACAGGGTGGCCACAACGAGCACGTCGGCGGACGATCTCGTGAAAGTCAAACGCGAAGCGACTCGATTGCTGCGCATCGTCATGGTCTTCCAGATTTTGTTGGAGCTCAAATTGGAGGACGTCAAAGATTTCAGCGAGAACGATGAATGACACCGGATCGCTCCGAGCAAGACACATCATCGCCCTTCCTCGCAGTGCCCCATTGCTCGAATACATGGGCAATGAATCCCGCCATTCGCCCCAATACAACGAGTGTCGCCGCCGAACCAAAAGGCAAATCCAATGCCATGGCGATCGCCACCAATCCAACTTCGAAAGTCGGTGCGCCTTGGTCACGGGCTGCATCGATGAGCGCAAGAACATTGCGAATGCGTCGTTCGTCTGGTGCAAGCGCGGCAGCCAGTTCGAGCAGTGTTGTCGTTCGAGGGTCGCCGGCTGGGTACCTCGGATGGCCGAATCCCGGCATGGGTCTGCCCTGATCCGCATTGACCGCGACATACCGGCGCACGGCGGCAGGGGACACGAGATCGCTGACGGCGTGCTCCAATTGCATACACGTCCCCTCGTATTCGAGACCGGCCAATGCATCGAGGCCCGCCGAAATACATGCATACAAATCTCCGCCGGCGACGGCCATCATGCGGACGGCGACGGCGAGTTTGTCGAGCCCATCGTCTGCAGCAAGAACGAGTGCATGATCGATGGCGCGTGCTCGCCGCGAATGTTCGATGCGTGTGGAGGTTGATTTCCAGGCACTGGCCAAACGCATTGCAATGCTGCACGCGCTTGGCGGCCGAGCGGGGCATGGTGAATCGCCAAATGTGCAGATTACGGACAGAGCTGCGCTCAGCAGGAGCAGTTCGCGCGCTTCGTTCAGGTCGTTTCGACGAACGCTTGCCGTACGCGCTCGGCGCTGGACGGAGATCGCCGTAATACCCAAACGAACTGCCATGAGCGACGGTGCCGCGTCCGATTTGACATGCTGGGCGCAAACCTTTGCAAAGTCAATGGCCAGCTCGAGATCACGTAAATGGTCGTCGCATGTGGGATGCTTTTTCCAGCGGGGGCATTCTTCTGGCAGATCGCCGGTCCACAATAGCTCTGCAACGGATTCGAAACACGCACCCGAGCGAGCAAGTGACGTGGCGGAATGACCTCGGTAGATGGGACCGCCCGCGTCGATTTTTGTCAGACTCGTCTCGAATGAAGGAATGCCGGGACCCAGCGTGACGGTCGTCGTCGCTTGATTGCCGTGCCCGTGACTGCGCGACTTCAACCGTTCGAGATCTTCACGGACATAGAGCCGGCCGCGACCGTTCGAGGAGGGGAAGCTTCGTACCCATCCACGGCTCACGTAGGTATAAAGAGTGGGGCGTTTGACGTCGAGAACTTCGATGGCTTCGTTTGCGGTCAACAGGTCGTGGTTGCTGGGCGTTGGCACCGTGGTCGAGCGATGCGCATTTCCCAAATCGCGCGCGTCATCGCTGGCAGCGTTTTCTTCGCATCCGGAACGCCTTCCAACCACTGCGCGTCGTCCATGGGTGGGCACGATGCGTGATGATACCACGGCGAATTGCGTGTACGACGTGACGCATGGACAGGAAATGTCATAGCACCGCAGCTCGTGTGCCGGGTGGATTGTTCCGTCCCGTTCGTCCGATCCTCGCTGTGCCCGCTCATCCTTGGTGCATCATTCCGCGCGCCGAGCGGTTACGACCCAAGACGCCGACGGCATGCGAATGCCCGAAGCATCCTCGAAGGGTGCGATGGCGTCGCGAATGGCAGCACGAATGGTTTCGACAAGCTCGGGGCCCGCTTGGGCTTCGCGAAGCGCTGCGGCAGCAGGCCCAATACGCATGAGCAGCGAAACGGCACCATCGAGCGATTGTCCGGCTTGCAAGGGTTCGTCGAGTTTTTCGTGATTCACGTCGGCAAAACCCGCCCGTTCGAGAATGCCGCGAACGCGGTCGGAATCAGCAAATGCAAACGGGCCTGGCGCATCGAGGTCGGGACGTTTGACCGGGAGATGCTGGGCAATGGCCATCGCAGGCACGGTCAACCAAGGGTTTTCCGCAAGGGCCCTCCAACAGACGAATGCCACGCGTGCCCCGGGCCGTAGCGCGCGGCGCAAATTGGAGAACGCTGCCACCGGATCGGCAAAAAACATGACGCCAAAGCGCGAAAACAAGGCGTCGAACGACTGTGATTCGAACGGTGCGAGTTGCGCATCGACAACCCGAATCTCGACATGGCCGACTCCCTCGGCCAAACTCCGCGCACGCGCAGCAAGAGGTTCGGAAATGTCAATGCCGAGAGCTCGTCCACCCGGACCAACCCGTCGAGCAATTTCGACAGTGGTCTCTCCGCAACCGCAGCCAATATCGATGACTCGCTCGCCCATCGCAAGCGCGAGCCGCTCGAGCGCCCGAAGGCCGAGGGGCCGAATTTGGGCAGACAACGTCGTATCGAGCGCTGCCCACTGCGGCCCCATGACTTCATTCCAATAACGAATTTGTTCGGCGTTCGGTCCTTCGTAAGCAATCATGGGCACTCCCTCGGGTCTGGATGGTAAATCAACGCGCGCCAAGCATACACGTTGCCATGGATCACGCAACCATCGTCTGGAAAAACTCGATGCGAGCCTTTGGACAGCCCCAAACATGGAAAATGGCGGCTCGATGTCGGTGAGCAGCGGTTGAGGCACTGGCATTTGTCACCCTTCGAAACGACGACCCAACCATCGCGTTCCGGGCGCACCAGTGGTAACTCGATTTATCGGCTTTCCCCACCAAAAACGCACGAGATTTCTCTGTATTGGCGAAGCGCGATCGGATATTCTTGCGGCGAAACGCGCCCGTGACACGACACGTGCCGAAGGGAATGACCATGCGACGAGCTTTCGATTTCAGGTGGTTCGCCCTGTTGGGGCTGTCATTTCAAGTTGCAGCATGCGCCGAAGGCTCGACGCTCGGGCCGGTCAATGGCGGCGAAGGAGGAGACGGCGGCATTGGCAATCAAGGCGGCGGGGGCGGAAGCGGGGGGACCGACGTCGGAGGCGGTGGCATGGGCGGCAACCCGTGCACCGAAGAGGTATGCGACGGCTTCGACAACGACTGTGATGGAATGGCAGATGAAGGTTGCGAGTGCCAGGCAGGCGAAACCCAATCTTGTTATTCGGGCCCTGCGAATACGGCAAACGTTGGATCGTGCAAGACGGGAACGCAGACATGCGACGGTGCGACAAATACGTTCGGGCCGTGCATGGGCGAGGTACTACCCGGGACGGAAATATGCAATGGGTTCGACGAAGACTGCAATGGCATTGTCGACGACGGTATGCCAGACGTGAGCTGTGGAGTTGGCGCGTGCACGAATGTCGTACCTGGATGCGTCGCCGGCGCGCCCGGCACGTGCGTGCCTTTGCAACCGAGTCCCGAGCTGTGCGACGGCATCGACAATGATTGCGATCAGTTGACCGACGAAACCTATCCGGAGAAGGGACAAACCTGCAATACGGGACAACCTGGCGTGTGCGGCGCAGGCTCGAGCCAATGCGTGATGGGGGTGCTGACGTGCGAGCAAACGACGACGGCGAGCACGGAGCAATGCGACGGGCTCGATAATGATTGCAACGGAATGGTGGACGACAACTTGATGGGGCTCGGTGCGGCGTGTTCGACGGGGCAATTGGGCGCATGCTCGGCCGGCACCCTTTCGTGTCAGGGCGGCGTCGTCGATTGCTTTCCGGACGCGCCGGCAGCGCCTGAAATATGCGACGGCCTGGACAACGATTGCGATGGTACGACGGACGAAAACAATCCCGGTGGGGGCAGCGCGTGCAACACGGGGCAAATGGGCGCGTGCGGGCAAGGCACGGAAGTGTGCGTGGGAGGCGTGCTTTTGTGTCAATCGATTTCACAAGGGCAGCCCGAAACGTGCAATGGTCTCGACGACAATTGCAATGGCCAAATCGACGACGGCAATCCAGGCTCCGGATTGCCATGCTCGTGCGGCGGGACGTCGAATTGCACGAACGGGCAGATTCTTTGCTCCGGATGCACGAAAGAAGTCCATTGCAACAACGGCGTCAACGACGACGGCGACAACAAGACGGACTGCCAGGATGCCGATTGCGCGCTCGGTTGTGACAACAACGTGAGCCCCTGTGCGGCCGGAGAAACGCTGCTCGTTCTCGCGTCGACCGACGTGCCAAAGGCCATTCCGGATTATTCGATCGTGAGCAGCACGACGACGTTTTCCGAAACGGCGACGGTCAAACGCGTGGTGCTACAAATCAACGTGAGCCATTCGTACATTGCAGACTTGACGATCTCATTGAAGTCGCCAAGCAACACGTCGCTCGTGATGTCGGCTGGAAATGGGGGCATCGGGACGGCGTACTCCAATACGATCTTCAACACGAGCTGCGCGACCCCCATCACATCGGGGTCGTCGCCTTTCAATGGCTGCTACGCGCCCGAGCAAGCGCTGACGGGATTCATCAACCAGCCGTTGAAGGGGGCATGGACATTGACCGTGTCCGATGATGCCTTTTTCGACGACGGAACGCTCAATGCGTGGACGCTCGCGATGTGTGTGCAGTGATTCGAGTCGTCACGGTGACGCATCGGGCATCTTGAATTCCTCGATCGTTTTGCGAAAGTCGGCCTCGAGCTTGCCAAACGACTCGGCATGGGAGAACGATATCACCTGAAACGCGCGCGGCCCTTCGGCGAAGAGCCCATAAAGGTACTCGAATGGGGCCCCCTGCACCGTCGCTCGTGCATGTAGGATTCGACCTATTTTCGGGTGCGACTTCGATTCAGTTCGCGCGATGACCTCGCCACCCAGGCCCTTCTTGATGTTGTCTGCAATGGCATCGGTGTATTTTTCGAGATCGATGACGGCCCCGGGAATTTGTTCGGCAATGACGAGAATATGCCCGCCCTTGTCGGGACGAACAATCCACCGATCGGCAAGCGTATTGTCTTTTTTCGTAGCTTGGTCGGTCCGCAAGAACCAGCCTTCACCGGGTGACGTGAGGACGTACTTCTGAGCGATGCCGTCGATGCGCGTCACTGGATTCGGTTCGCAATCGTCGGTGGGGCCAGGCGGTTCGTCCGTGGGGGGCTCGAAGGACTCGACGATGCTGCGCATTTCCGATTCCACCGAAGCAAACGACGTGCGCGGCGCAAACGCGACGATTTGAAAGCCGTGCTCGTAATATCCAATCACCCCCACGAGCGATTCGATGGCAAGCCCATTGACGGTCGATCGCGTGTGCAGCATGCGGCCCTCTTCGGGGCGAGTTCGCAACCGTGTCCGAGCGACGATCGTCAACTCCGTCGAACCTCGTTTGGCGCTATCGATGACGACGTCCGTCAGTGCGTCCGGTAATACCATAGCGCCGGCAACTTTTTCGGCGATCACGATGACGTGGGCATCGAACTCAGGCCTCGTGAGCCACCTGTCGGCGAGCGGATTGTCTTTCTTGGCAAGCTCGCGCTTGCGCAAACGCCACTTGTCCGAAGGGGCCGTGAGTCGATAATGCGACTGTTCGCCGGTCACGACGCCCGCAGGCTTTGGTTCGAGTTGCCCGGAAGCATTCTGAATGAGCAACGCCAATGGGTTTTTCCCAATAACATGGGCGCCCACGCCCAGGAAACCGAATACACTGTAGATGCCAAACAGTGCAACACCGGCAACGATACGCGCCTTGCTCGCGTCGCCCGTCAGCAAAAGCAAGAGCGAACTGCTCACGGCCACCTGCATGAGGGTCGAGAACGCATCACCCTGCGCTGCTCGCATGGCGACGAACACGACCATTCCGAGTGAGGCACGAAAAACTGCCCAGGGCACGATTTTCTTGTACTTCGCCAGGAGCGCAATACCGATGAGAACATCGATGAGCGCTGGAATGGCCGTTCGGACTGGCGAATCCAGAGGGTTTTTCGATGTGGGATCGGTCGGCGCGACGAAAAGCTCAAAACCGATCATGACGGCGTTGGCGATGAGCAGTGCCCCGGCAATCCGCTGTCCCGACGTTGCGTGCTCGGGTGCTGAGGGCGGCAGAGCGGGGTGCGTGGGTGCTGTGGGCGGCGCGTAGGCGTCGGAATCGAATGGTTTCTCGGCGTTCGGATCGAGGCTTGTCATGGTACGCAAGCGCCATGATACACGAATGTTCGCGCGCGTTCGAGAAAAACATGTTGGACTGGAGAATTCGTCGCGTTGCTCATCAGGCACGGGCGTGGTACAGGCAGGGGCGGTTCTGCTGGAGGCCCAAGTATGAAACCTCGCGACATGATGGCACCGGATACGGATCCCACCGATGAGGAACTGGCGATCGTGGCACAAGAGGCGCTTCGGGTCGTTCGCGAACGTCGCGCCGAATCGGACAGAAGGCTCGCTGAAAGTCTGCGACAAGCATCAATCGAAGTCGAGGTGAGCGGGCGTGGACGTGGACAGGACGAGGGTGACGGGAAGTGAACATCGTCGCGACAGAACGGCCGCGACTGCTCGTCATCGCGGGCCCCAACGGTACGGGAAAAACGACCCTCACAGACGCAGGATTGCGACACGCTTGGTTTGCCGGTTGTGCAAGGTAAAGCCGCGAGGGGGGGAGCATCAGCTCGGGATGGGTTGGGGCCATTGACGGATTCGTGGCGACGATTCGAGCGGAATGCATCACGAACGAATGTGCTGGATGCGCTGACGAACGGCGCGGGGAAGGTGTTGTGATGATGTCGGTATGCGGTGGTTCTTGCCGTCAGCTCGATTCAATGCGTGGCAGTTTGCCGCAAACGTAATCACGGGCAAACTTCTCGATGTCCGCTTCCAAGCGTTTGCCCTTCGTCAATTCGACAGCGCGGCGCATGCATTCCGTGCATTTTTGATATTCGCCAA
>Ga0138256_10005687_pt1 | contig 13181 bp, 10 predicted proteins | sample KNB2016incub_MG_FD_105486 | JGI IMG/M metagenome (GOLD analysis project Ga0138256, IMG submission 105486) | Active sludge microbial communities from wastewater in Klosterneuburg, Austria - KNB2014incub_MG | ecosystem: Engineered > WWTP > Activated sludge > Unclassified | place: Austria...
GCCACCACCTCGGCATGCGGCCCGCCCGCCTGCTGGGTAAAGCCCTCGCCCAGCACCTGCCCTGCAGGCGTGGCAATCACGCAGCCCACACGCGGGTTGGGGTTGGAAAGAAAAAGCGCCTGGGCGGCGAGCCCAAGCGCTTGGTCAATGAAAGATGCTTCGTTCGCCATACTGGCGAGCATGCTAGCGCATGTTTTCTCGGTGGTAGGTCGGTTTTGTTACCTGTTCCAGCATTCAGCTACGGTCACGGGAGCCAGCGCAGAGGTGCCGCGCAAACCGGTGTGCGTCAAGGTCAGATTTGCGCACCTGTCTCCGACTTGCGGCGTCCCAATCTTAGGCGTGGCTGTAAGGGTAAAGGATCTCGTGGTTGCCGGCCCCCCGATTGCAATGGTGTAGCGCTTAGTGGTATCAAGAGTCCAGGTAAGAGGAGTCGGCAATACCGTGGGATAGCTTCCCGTCGCGGTGGACGCTCTTTCGAGCCATTGCGCTGCCTGGAGCAACCCCGCGCGGGCATCGGCCCGATGTCCGCGCCGGATATGCTCCGTGTAGCTCGGATAGGCAATGGCGCTCAGGATGCCGACGATGGCCACCACGATCATCAGTTCAATAAGGGTGAAGCCCCGTTGCTGCATATGTGTGCTCTGTGAATTTTTATTCATTGTTGCTCATCCCTTACTGGATTTGTCTCCAACTCGGACGCAAGGTCTCTTCAGGCATTGCAGCCAGATTTTCCTTGTTGTTTTTTGCGTCTATGTCTGCATTTTCAAACTTGTCTTTTTTCACGACACTGTGAGGGCCTGCAGCGACTTTTTTACGCGACACATTTTTGTCGTCAATGGAGTTGTATGTGTTGTCGCCATTGATATCCACCAGTTGAACCGAGGGGCGCTTGCCATCCATTATGTTCACGAAAGTGCGGTATTGCCGCTCACCATCCACCGAGCTTGAGTCGCAGCTTTCCACATTTGGATCGACGTTGGATCCCTTTGCTGGAACTTGCGACCATACAGTGAGAAGGTTGCTGGAATCGTAAAAATCCATAGGCTTGAGCAGGCGCTCGCCGATGGCAGGCAGATCGAGGAACCATCCGTTGAAGTCCTTCCAAGTGGCCTGCTTGAGTTCATTAACGATGTCCACAGTTCCTAAAAGGCCAGCATCTAATTCTGTGATTTTTTGCTGTGCAAGTTTGGCTGACGCAACGCCTGTGCCTAACGCGGCTGGTGCAGGAACGCAGTCGGCTCCACTAGGGCAAGTGCCGCCGCCTGGGTGCACCTCCAGGCGTTTGCCCAGCGCTGTGGTTACTTCACGGTAACGGGTATTGTCCAGCACTGAATAAATGGTTTGCACATCAACGCTGGATGGATCTGTCTTGGTAATGTTGCGGCCCGTGCCAAACGCCACCATCATTCCGCCCACGCGCACGGTTTTGGCGCTGGGGCCGGTGCCTATGATCATGGTGCGGTCATTGGCACGCACAGTGGGTGCTGTGGCAATGGGCTGTACTTTTGGGCGGCTGGGGTTACCCAATGCAGCCGGGCCGGTGACGGAAATCAATGGGTTGCCACCAAAGGCCACTTTCCAGTCGGTGGCGTTGGCGCTGGTGAGGTCAAACTTCCACAGATTACCTTGGTTATCGCCGGCGTAGACAACGTCTGCCATGCCGTCTCCATTGACATCCAACACACGCGGGGCCCCAAGGGAATTGTCATTGGCTTTGCCAGTGCCCGGCGCATCGGTTGTGACTGGCAACCGCACCAATTCTTTGGCTCCGTCCAGGTATTGCACCAGCAGCACAGGGCGCTGGTTGCTGCTGTTGTAGCCATTGCCCAGCACAGCTGCCCAGCGGTTGTTGTTCATTCGGGTGATCTGAATGGCGCGAAGGCCGTCGTTATCGTCACGCACAGGCTTGGCAGTGATGAAGCCTATGTCCTTGTCTTCATCTACCGCTTTGAGGCAGGCAGTTTTTTCGGTCCCGCTCAGGACGCCGCAGTTGGGTACGGGCTCACTTGGCCCACGGGTGCGATCCAATTTGACCAGTTGCTGTGCGCTGCCTTCGGCAAAGCCCGGGATGCCACTGACCGTTGGCGTGGCAGCTGGATTGGTTACGTCCAATACAAAATAGCCTTTGCCGCCCAGCCCCAGGGTGCCGACTAATAGCGTGCGCCAGTCGGGCGTGTAAGTGCCGTAATTGGGGTCGGCAGGGTCTTGTATGCCGCCGTTCATGTCCACGTCCCCGGTCATGGGCGAGCCGTCCACAAAGTACTTGTGCTTGTTGTTGTACTGGGGGTCGGTCAGCAAGGTCAGACTAGGGATCACGCCACGTGGTATGTAGGCCAACTTTTCCTGACCATCGGTAGCAGCGAAACCATGCAGCATGCCGTCATTGCCACCGACGTAAATCATGCCTTGCCGTGCTTTGTTGCTTAGCACAAAACTTGTGTAGCCCTTGAGCAGATAGTCTGCCGACGGCGCGCCGGTGTACCACACATCAGAGTTGATGACATCACCCTGGCGGCTTTGGCGCTGGCGGAAAGGCTTAGCAGTTGTGTATCCGCTGGGGTCTGTTCCCTCCAGGTCGCGAACGCCACGAATGTAATCCAGTCTCTGCTCTCCCTTGGTGGCGCCATCGTCTGCACCAGTCACATTTTTTTGCAGCCAGAGCTTTTGTACTGTGCTCAGGTTGCTTTCGTCGGATGCCCACTTGAACGGTACGCCCCCCTTGAAGTCCGAGCCATCCCATTTGTCGCTCCAACTCAGTATCAACCGACTTCCAACACCGGCAAGTGCATCCAGTTTGTCTGCCGTGCTTTGGCCACCCCAGCCGGGGTCTGGGTAAGTGGTGCCGTCTTTTTTCACCTTATCGGCTTTTACAGAGCCTTTCCAGAACTTTTCTGGTTCGTAAGCAGCGGTGTATTTGCCTACTTCGCTGCGTGAAACGTTGGACCCGCTGGTGGCGCTAGAGCTCAGATCGGGGGCTGTGGAGGTATTGATCTGGGCGAAAATATCACGAAAGGCTTTTTCTAATTCTTCGCCTTTGGTCACGGCATAGAAACGCCCACGGCCATTGAGTGCTGCATGCCAGAGGTCAAGCGCACGCTTGTTCTCTGCGTCCATTGCTGGCCAAGTTCTAGCACCAGTGACAAAATCTGGGAAGCTGCCGCTGTAGCTGAAGGGGACACGCTCAGCAACAGGTGGTGCAACAATGGTGGGTGCACCTGGCCACGTAACCGCATCATTGCTGAAACCAATGGAGTGGGTCACCATGTGTGGCCAAGTTGCCGGGTTGTAGCGTGGGTTCCAGTACCGCTCCAGAATGGCTGGCGTGCCGTTGGAGTCATTGCCAAAATTCTCTGTGGCAGGTGCAGAGCGGTAGTCGGCAGCTGGTTCCAGAGTGCCTTCCATTCCGCTAGATTGAGCTTGCACAGCCCAGCTGTAGAAAGCCCAGTCTGCAAGCGTTTTTGAATGGGTGTCGCGATAAAGCGCCGTTTTAGCTATGGCGGCAGCCGTCGGGCCACCATAAACCGTGCCATCTGGCAAGGTAAGACTGGTTGCATTGTCGCGTTTGCTTGTGTCAGGCAGCTCCAGTGACGCGCCATTCCATCGACCGTCGGACATAAAAATATGATAGCTGCGCCTGCAGGCGAGATAGGGTGCGCCTGTGTTGCCGGGGTCACTGGCCCATGCGCTACTGGCGCCCAAAGGCTGGCGCATGTAGGCGTCCGCCTGGTTGAACATCAAATGAGAAGGGGTACCATTTGAGGCTTTAAGGCTGGTGACAAAGTTCAAAAAATTCGTCCGATGACTACCTTGCAAAATGCGCATCGAATTGGTTTTCATACTGGCACTGTCGACATTCTTGGCGTCGGGTGCCGCTCCATTATTGTGTAAAGTTTGCCAGGCAATACGGATCTTTTTGTCGGGCATTAGACTAGCATCAAATCTGGGATGGGTGGGGTCAAAAACGGATTTAAGTGAGTATTTCAGGATGTTGATACGCTTTGAATTGGCGGGCCAGCTGCCGTCCGAGTTGGGTTCGGTGATGGCAGCGTCGCCAGTTTGGGTGTTTGCTACCTTCCAATCCATACTGCCCGAATCGTCCACCGAGATAATGACATTGGGCCGAACGTAGGGCTCTATGGTGCCCGGTGGTGATTCAGCCAAGTCAAGTGCCCAGGCTTCGCTAGGGGCAAGTGCTGCCCCAATGGCCAAAGCCAGCAAAGATTTGCGGAAACTGGGTGTTGTGTTGCGGGCCATGGTGTGCTCCTAGGCTTTAAGTTTATTAAATAATTAACAATGCAAGGCTTTTATATAATGCGCTGCAAGCTATGAAATTAATAGAAATTTAGTCTTTGCGGGTTTGGCGTACATAGGTTTGCTGCAGCACGGCCATGGTGCCGGGTTTGCGGCCGTATGCCAGCGCGGTGATCCGGTACACCAAGTTGGGCTTTAGGTTCAGGCGCAACAGATGGTCAGTATTGGCGCCGCCCACAATCGTGCCGGAGTTCTTGCTGCTCTCGTCGTACCGAAGCAATTCAATCCAGTACCAGCCGCCGCGGTTGTTGGCAGTGGTGTCGGCCAGAATAGGGCTTGCGGGATTGTCGTAGTCGCCCTTGGCTGCTCCGGTGTATTGCCCGTAGCGCACCCCCACGTTGGCTTGGGTCATGTCTGCCAGCTTGACTTCCCCAGGCAGTAACGTGACAGTCCCGGAGGCGTTCCAGAAATCTTGCCGACCGGTGCGTTTGAGGCAAAGCCCGTCTTTGCACTTGGTAGTTTCTTGGTTTAAGTCTGCCAGCAAAGGCGTAACCTCTTGTGTATCCAGAGGAATTTTGAAGGCCGCAGAAACGTTGTTGCGGCAAGTGGCGACAATGCACGGGGTGCCGTCGGGGTTTTCGCTCCGGATGTCAAGCTCTGCGTCTTGCATAAGAGCCTGTGCGGCTTCAAAGGCGCGCTGGTAGTCGGCATCGTTGCCCACCACCATTTCATTGAAGAGCGAGGTGCGCGATGCCCACAGTGCAAGCAGCATGGACAGCATGACAAACACAATGACTACGAACAGCGCTACGCCGTCTTGCCGTGGGCACACTCGATGAGAGGGAGGGGATGGCATGCGTTGCATAGTGATTTGCTCGGCAAAAGGTTAGAGCACGGTGCCAATCAGGCCCTGGCTGCGGAGTTGAAAAACATTGCGAAAGACCATGTGCATGCGGCGTGCGCGCGTGCCTGTGAGCGTGCTCATGTCAACCATGGTGACGCCATCGCAGTCGGTGTAGTTGCTGCCTGCAGGTAGATCTATGGGTTCGGTGCCATAAAGCACCAGGCAAACTTCCATTGCCTGCACCGTGGCCCAGTTGGTGACGCCAGCGGCGTTGGTGGTTTTGATGGTGGGCATACCAAGCGTCGTAGTGTTGTCCTGAACTAAATACCGGACCTGAAAATTGGCGACGTTCTGGACGATTGGTTGTCCAGCGGCCGCACCAAAACTGGCGCAGCGCAGCTCGTTGTTCTCCAGCACAAAATTGCTTTCGATTAGCGTGGCGCTGGGGTTCGCGCCCAGGCAGTCGCGTGCTTGCGATTGATCGGATGCGCTGGTAAAAACGGGTTCGGCATAGTTGCTGAAACGGGTGGTCAGCTTGTATTCACCTGTGCCCGGGCTGTCTTTGCCTTCGATCACTTTCCAGGTAGGATTGGAAAGATCAAGGTCACCAGATTTGATTTCAAAAGCAACAGGAGCCATATATAGTTCCGAAGTGACCACGGTGCCCGGGTTCAAATTCAAACGCAGCGACCCAGCCTGTCGGGTCTGTAGGCCGATGACTCTCATCGCGTAAGCAGCTTGTTGCTGGATGGCACTGGCATCGCTGACAGTGCCCGATACGCCGCGCGATACCATGAGCGCGCCCATGGCCACGGCAACCACCAACAGACCAATGGCAATGCCTACCATTAACTCAACCAGGGTGGCACCCTTTTGCGCATGTGGTGACGTAAGGATCTTTTGCGGTAGTGCGTGGCTGTGTGCAACGCGCTTGTGAGTGACGTAGAGGGTGATGTAAGTGTTCATGTCATGCCCCTGGGCAGTAGTAACTGGCAGCATTGCCGCCAGGCGAGTATGGTGCGCAGCGACTGGAAACAGGGATGTACTGCAGGTGACAGGTGCTGCCGACAGGGCAGGTGGCGGCTGCGCCACCTGCTTCTTTAAAGGTGCTACCGTCGAAGATTTTTGTAGCGTTTATATTGTCTTTGTAACTGGTATCAGCATCGTGGCGCTCGTTTTCGCGCCATGCAATCATGATCCCAAGTTGGCGCCTTTGGCCAGCAGCCAAAGCTGCCTCGGCAGGCGGTAAAAAAACCGTAGCCTGACCACCAGGCAGGTTGCTTGCCACTGTGTCCTTCCAAGTTTTCAGGTCGTAGGCTGCGCGTGCCTGAATTGAGCACCCCGCATCGCAGTTTGCTGGTGGCGATACTGTCAGTGTGCCGTTGAAAACGCCAATATTGGCTAGGGCATTCGGGTTAGCCCGCATGCGTTCGCCCAAGTCTTCTATCAAACGAATAGCCTGTGCCCGCCGCACGGTGGTGGAGGTGTCGCTCAGGGTGCGCATTTGGACGCCCAGAATACCCAGAATGCCCAGGGCGGTGATGACGATGGCGATCAGCGATTCGATCAGCGAGATCCCGCACTGCTGCCTTTGGGGAGTAGAGGTTGCGAAAATCATAGTGCTTAGCCGGTGCATGGAATGGCCTCTGGAAGAAGAATACGAATGCGCCCACCCGAACTCATGCAGACGCCGCGTGCGCCGGGGTGGGTGGTGGATTTGTCCAGTGGTACTAGGCTGAAGCCAAGCCAGATGCCATCGACCAGACCCCAGCGGTTGAGTTTGATGCTCGCGCCGCCGCCCGTGCGGGTGACTTGCACCTTGCTAGGAGTGCTGATGCGCTGCAGCACAGGCTCGGTGGCGTTGCAGGTTCCGTTGTTGTTGGCGTCGTGGCAGATGATCCAGCCGCAGTCCCAGTCTTGGTTGTTGCTGGCGCTCGTGCAGCCGTCGGTATTGTTAGGTAATTTTTGTATTGCCACCTGTCCGCCGTGCTTGATAGCCTCAGATCGCGCAAGCATCAGCGTGGAGCGAAGGGATTCCATGGCATCGCGAACGCGCCAGCTCTCGAGTAACAGGGTAAAAGAGGGGCCTGCCAGTGCAGCCAGCACAGCCACGATGCCCGTAACAACCATCAGCTCGATGGATGTAAAGCCACCGCAGGCTGGCGTCGTGCCCAGTTTTCCGTGAAGAGTGCGAGGTGTTTGGTGCATGGTCGTGCGGGGTGTTATGTGGTCGCTATGTGGGCATCAGCAGGTTTCGCTGCCCTTCTTGCGCACAATGCGCCCGCCTGATCCGGTGCACAACCGGGCTGCACTGGCATCGGTGATGGTTTTGTCCTTGGGCATCAATTCAAAGAACATGTTAGTGGGCACCGTAGCGCCGCCTGTATGAGACAGCATGCCCCAGCGGTCAACAGAAATGCTCCCGGTACTGCCAGCCAGAGTTAGCGTGATGCGAGTGGGGGCTGCGGTAACCTGCAGGTCGCATTCGTTGGGAGTATTGCCGGGCACACAGGCATCCTGGGCGCCGTTATTGTTAGCGTCAAAAAAAATGCGCCAGCCGCAGCCCCATTGGGTTACGCCGGTTGCGGATGTGCAGGTGCCGCTGTTGGGGTTCTTCACGATAATGACGTTACCGCCGCGTTTGATGGCTTCAGAGCGGGCGTAATAGATGGAGGATGTCAGTGTTTCGGCGGTATCCCGCACGCGCCAGCGTTCAATCAGGGGGGTAAAACTGGGGCCTGCCAGTGCAGCCAGAATGGCCAGAATGGCCACCACCACCATCAGTTCAATGGCAGTAAACCCTCGACTCAACCTGCCGCCGGGGCGGTTTCGAAGTGTTTTGAATGGTGTCAAGACTTGCATATATTTCATCCTAGGGGCTTGAGGGTTGAGGCGCCACGGCGTCCAGACCAATGGCACCCGGGTGCGGACAAGCGGTTACTGCGGTACCTATTTGCGTGTATACCCAAGGCATGCACCTGCGTTGTGCATGCCTTTGCATTCGCGGTACATGCGGCGGTCTCGTTCGGCAGAGGTTTCTTCCGAGCTGCTGCGCTGGTAGGTAATTTTGGTCACGCCCTTTTTCACGGTCTTACCGTTGGCTGTGGAATTGGTGTTTTTGTTGGATCTTGCGGTGGCTTCACCGGGTGTCCCTGCTAGCAGGGTCAGTGCCATGGCGGCAGCCCACATCAGGGGGTGGCCGCGCAGGACATGTGACGAAGTGTTTGTATGGCTACCGGTAGAGTCGCGGTCGGGCAAGGGCTTGGCAGTGCCGTAAGAGCTGCCGGGGGCGCCAGTTGGGGTGCGCAGGGGTGGCATGGTGTCGTCCTTGAAAAAGGTGGGCCGGTGGTGCTGCGCCGCACGCAGGGTTTGCTGCCCACTCTATGCTACTGCGTCATAAGGCCATTGCGGTCATTTTTGCGCCATCTTGTAGTCTTGCGTGCGGGAGACCTCAAGCACCGGAAGCCTCAAGAAATCCTCGTCGCAAAACTGACAAAAAAACCGCGGCCCCTTCACAGGGTGCCGCGGCCTTGAAGAGCGGGTTGGGTTGGTGGAGCCCGCCAGAGGAACTTGCTCAGTTCTTCTTGTTCTCATCCGCCATCGATTCCTGCATGGCCTTGAGGGGGTCGTCCTCGGCTGGGGGCTCTCCGTCGGTTTGTGGTTCTGCGGTTGGCTCTGCGCCTTCCATGTTCGCCGTCGGATCCTGCGCCGGAGCTGCGCCATCGGGCGCTGCAGCTTCCATTTCCAGTCGCACCTTGTCAAGGTCGTACACCTCGGCTTTATCGAGTCCGCTGGAGACGATGCCGGGGAAGGCAATCACCAGAGCCACCATCACCAGCTGGATCAGGACAAAGGGCACAGCCCCCCAGTAGATCTGCATGGTCGTGACAGGCTGGGTCAGCTTTTTGGTGACCTTGTCGGTGTACTCCTTGGCAGGGGCGACACTGCGCAGATAGAACAATGCAAAACCGAATGGCGGGTGCATGAACGAAGTTTGCATGTTGATGCCCAGCAGCACGCCAAACCAGATCAGGTCAATGCCGAGCTTTTCTGCCACTGGGGCCAGCAGGGGCACCACGATGAATGACAGTTCGAAGAAATCCAGGAAGAACGCCAGGAAAAAAATCATGACGTTCACGACGATCAGAAAACCAAGTTGGCCTCCGGGCAGGCTGGTGAGCAGGTGTTCGACCCACTTCGGGCCATCAACGCCCTGGAAGGTCAGGCCGAAGATCGTTGCCCCCACCAGGATGAAGACGACGAAACAAGAGAGCTTGGTTGTGGTATTCACTGCCTGTTTGAGCAGGTCCATGCTCAGGCGGCCACGGATCATTGCCATGACAAAGGCACCCAGGGCGCCCATGGCTCCACCTTCCGTTGGGGTTGCAACCCCCAGGAAAATGGTTCCCAACACCAGAAAAATCAGCAGCAGCGGCGGAATGAGAACGAAGGTGACGCGCTCGGCCACGCGCGAGAGCAGGCCCATGCGGGTGATCTTGTTGACGCTTGCGGCCACAAAAGCCAGCGCAACGCCGAAGCACATGGATACCACGATGGTTTCATCCAGTGCGACGTGTTCCACCGTCTCACCCGTCCACCAGCTGTGCAGCGTCGGCATGTTCTTGGCCATGTAGATGGAGGCGGCCGTGCAGATGGTCGTCAGGATGAGCAGGGAGGGCAGGCCATTTTTGCCGTTGTCTTCCTTCAGGGTTCGAGCTTCCGGGGGCAGTGCAGGAGCCCAGGTCGGTTTGAAAATGGCGATCAGAATGACATAGAGGGCGTAGAACCCGCAAAGCATCAGGCCAGGGACAAAGGCGCCCTTGTACATGTCGCCGACAGAGCGGCCCAGCTGGTCGGCCAGAATGATGAGCACGAGTGACGGCGGGATGATCTGGGCCAGCGTGCCCGACGCGGCAATGACCCCCGCTGCAAGGCGCCTGTCGTACCCGTAGCGCAGCATGATGGGAAGCGAGATCAGGCCCATCGAAATGACGGACGCAGCGACCACGCCCGTGGTGGCGGCCAGCAGGGTCCCTACAAAGATCACGGCCAGCGCCAAGCCGCCACGGATGGGGCCAAAAAGCTGCCCGATGGTCTCGAGCAAATCCTCTGCCATGCCGCTGCGCTCCAGTATCAACCCCATGAGGGTGAAGAATGGGATGGCCAGCAAGGTGTCGTTCTGCATGATTCCGAAAATCCGCAGTGGCAGGGCCTGCAGCAGCGCTTCGGGCAGAGCACCCAGCTCGACCCCGATGAAGGCGAAGAACAGGCCGCAGGCGCCCAGGCTGAAGGCCACGGGAAAGCCCATCAGCAGAAAGACGATCAGGCCCGCGAACATGATCGGGGCAAGGTTTTGGGTAATGAATTCCATCGCTGTGTACTCCGCGTTCAGTCGGCTTTGCCGTTGTTTTTGGCAGCCTCAGCCAGGCGACGGATGGACTCGGCCAGTTCTTCCTCGGCTGTTTTCTCGGCTTTTTTGGCCGTGGGGTCTTCGATGAGCCCTTGGAGGAATGCAATGCGCTTAATCAGCTCGGACCAGCCCTGAAGCAGCAGCAGGGCAAAGCCCAGGGGCATCATCAGATAGACGGGCCAGCGCACCAGGCCGCCTGCGTTGTTCGACATTTCGCCCGAAGCGAAGGCTTGCATGAAAAACGGTATGCCGTACCAAAGCACCGCCAGACACACGGGGGTGAGGAAGCAGACGAAGCCGAAGACGTCGATCCAGATTTGTCCGCGCTTGGACAGACGGCTGGAAACCACGTCGATTTTCACGTGCTCGCCATTCAACAATGTGTAACCTGCAGCCAGCATGAAGGATGCTGCGAAAAGGTACCACTGCACCTCCAGAAAAGCATTGGAGCTTGTGTTGAACACCTTGCGAACGATGGCGTTGACGCCACTGATCAAGGTGGAGGCCAGGATCAACCAGACGACGTATTTGCCGATCTGGGTGCTTAGCCAGTCCACTCCCCTCGAAAATTTGAGCAAAGCCTGCATGGTGTCTCCAATCTATAAGCCTCTGGTCCGCTGAATCACTGAAACCGGATCGTTGCTGTGTCCGCCCCAGACCAGCACGCTGCGCCTTGCATCGCACCCGTCTGGAGCATCCTTCACCGCTCAGTTCGACGACTCGGTGGACAAGCAAATCACTGTCCTATGGGCCGCAAACCGGCACAGCGGACAAATCTTGTTACCGGCGCGATTCTACGGAGCACTCAAGGACGAGCCTGACGGTAGCGTGACAGTGAAATACCAATGTATATACTTGATTTGTTGCTATAAAAATAATAGCATTCAGGGTTTTTACTTAGGCCCTGGGGAATCAAAACGGGTCGCACATCCACGTGGAATGAGGGTAAATCGCTAGCGTGTAAATGTTTCCTGCACATCAAGTCGTGCCAATGAAATCTATACTGAATCCAGGCAGGCGATGAACTCGCCTGATCCCTTCAAAATAACAGGAGATAAGCTTCTATGAGTTCTGTAGCACCCGAAACGCTGGCCTTGCAGTGCCTCTACCACTGGGAAAAAACTGCGCCAGACCGGATTGCCCTGACGCAGCCCATGGGCGATGGCTCAGTGCGGGACTTCACCTGGAAACAGGTTGCCGATCAGGTGCGACGCATGGCCTCGCATTTGCAGTCGCAAGGATGGGAGCCGGGATCCAGAGTCGCCATTCTTTCGAAAAATTGCGCCTGGTGGTTGATGAGCGACCTGGCGATCTGGATGGCCGGCCATGTTTCAGTGCCGCTGTACCCCACCTTGGCGCATGACACGGTGAATCAGATCCTGACCCACAGCGAAGCCAAAGCCTGTTTCATTGGCAAGCTCGATGGCTGGGAGGGCATGAAGCCCGGGGTTCCTGCGGGCATGCCATGCATCAGTTATGCACTGTCGCCGAAGGATGCTGTCCAGAGCTACGAAGGCTGGGACGCCATCTGTTCTCGCAACCAGCCATTGCAAGGGCAGCCAACCAGGGCAACGGATGAGCTGGCGACACTCATCTATACCTCCGGGACCACCGGCAAACCCAAGGGCGTGATGCATACCTTCGGCAATTTTGCCTGGGCTCTGGGGGCAGGCATCAAGCGCATCTCGATGGGCCAGGAAGACCGCATGCTGTCCTATCTGCCGCTGGCTCACGTGGTCGAGCGTGTGCTGGTCGAGCATGGCTGGTTGCGCACCGGTATGCGGATTTTCTTCGCGGATTCGCTCGATACCTTTGCAGTCGATCTGCAGCGTGCAAAACCCACCATCTTCTTCTCGGTGCCGCGTCTGTGGGTCAAATTCCAGCATGGAATCCACCACAAGATGCCCGAGGGCAAGCTCAACCGCCTGCTCTCCATTCCCTTGATTGGCGGGCTGGTTCGGCGCAAGGTGCAAAAGGCGCTGGGGTTGGAACAGTGCCGTATTGCAGCCGGTGGCGCGGCACCCATGCCGCTCGCCTTGTTGCAGTGGTACAGCAAGCTGGGCCTGCACATCAACGAAGGTTACGGCATGACGGAGAACCTGGCGGTCTCGCACCTGACCCTTCCTGGTGTCAACCAGCAAGGCTCCGTGGGGCCCACCTACGAGGGGGTGGACCACCGGATCGACTCCCAGACGGGGGAAATCCAGATGCGGAGCCCGGCCTTGATGCTGGGTTATTACAAGGAGCCGGAGCAGAGCCGTGAGGCATTCACCAGCGATGGCTGGCTGCGCACGGGCGACAAGGGACACATCGACGCCAAAGGGTGCCTGCACATCACGGGGCGAGTCAAAGACTTGTTCAAAACCGGAAAAGGCAAGTACGTGGCTCCGGCGCCCATCGAAGACCGGCTGGGCTCGCATGATGCGGTGGAGGCCTGTGTGGTGACGGGGGCCAATCTCGGACAGCCCCTGGGCATCGTGATGCTCAATGCCGAAGCCGTGAGCGATCTTGCGGATGGCGCGAAACGTGCCCAGCTGGAGACGTCCCTCGTTCAGCACCTCAAGACGGTCAATGCCACGCTCGATCCGCACGAAAAGCTGCAGTGCATTGTGGTCGTGACGACACCCTGGACGGTTGACAACGACCTGATCACGCCGACCTTCAAGGTCAAGCGCA